>CECA01039588.1_pt1 | contig 301020 bp, 288 predicted proteins | sample 557351 | NCBI WGS metagenome assembly CECA01 (sample SAMEA3182051, study PRJEB8094) | gut metagenome | biome: human; feature: gut; material: Stool; isolation source: human stools | place: Canada | collected 2012-03-07 | reverse complement strand
GACTTCCGCGCCATGCAGATGCTGGACTGGTTCATTAAGGAGCAGGGCGAGGAGGAGAAGAACGCCGCCGACCTCATCACCAAGATGGAGCTGTTCGGCGGTGACAGCAAGGGGCTGTATATGCTCAACAGCGAGCTGAAGGCACGGGTCTACACCGCGCCCTCGCTGGTGCTGTAAGCCCTGCGCGGCTGCGGGTCTTCGTATCAGACAAAAGGCAGACTGCATACAGGTGGCCTGCCTTTTCTTCCACCAATCAGTTAGAGGTGGCTAACTGCATATAAAACAGAAAGGAATTTGGAGCTTGAACAAGGAAAAGGAGATCGAAACCGTTACCCTCATGGTGCATCGGTATTGCCGGGGCGTGCATGGGACAAGGGGCGGGGCACTCTGCCCGGCGTGTGCCGCCCTGCTGGAATACGCCAGGAAGCGGCGGGACAGATGCCCGCCATGAGGAGAATGACAGCCATGAGAAAACATAAGAATTTCTGGGACAGAAATGCCGGTCGGTACGACCGCTTTATGCGAAAGGATCGGGCGGCGTATGACGAGATGTATGAGCTGATCCGGCCGGTCGTGAAAGCCAAGACGGTGCTGGAGCTGGCAACCGGCACGGGGCTGATCGCAAAACACATCGTAAACGCGGCGGCGCACATCGAGGCGACGGATGCCTCCCCGGAGATGATCGCCGAGGCAAAACGGAACAACCGATCGGCGAAGCTGCACTTTTCGGTGCAGGATATGTTCCGCCTGCCCTATGCGGATAAGTCCTTTAATGTGGTGATCGTGTCCAACGCACTGCATATCGTGCCGCAGCCGGAGAAAGCCCTTGCCGAGATCCGCCGGGTACTGAAGAACGATGGCGTGTTGATTGCGCCAACCTTTACCCACGCAGAGAACTCGTTTACCGGCAAGGTCAGGGCATTTTTTATGAAGCGTGTGGGCTTTCCCCTCCACAGCAAGTGGACGAGCGAGGAATACCTGCGCTTCCTAAGTCAGAATGGCTGGATGGTGCGGAAAAGCGCTGTTCTGAAGGCATCCTTCCCGCTGACCTATGCGGAATGTGTGAAATTGGAGGTGTGATAAGATGTCATTTTTTGAGAACACCCGCAAGCCCGAGGGCCTTGGCGGGAAAATTATGGTCGCCATGATGAACGTCGGGCACAGCGCCGTGGCCCGGTGGGGGCTTCAATTTCTGAATGCTGCGCCGGACGCCAAGGTGCTGGACTGCGGCTGCGGCGGAGGGGCGAACATCAAGAGGCTACTGAAAAAATGCCCGCAGGGGATCGTGAAGGGCATCGACTATTCGCCCGTCAGCGTGGAGAAGACGAAAAAGGTCAACGAGACCGCCATCGCGGAGGGGCGCTGTGCCGTCCTGCAAGGCAGCGTGGCGGATATGATCTTCGCAGATGACTGGTTTGATGCGGTCACAGCCTTTGAAACGATCTATTTCTGGCCCGATCTGCCGCAGTGCTTCCGGGAGGTTTACCGGGTGCTGAAGCCCGGCGGGACATTTCTCATCTGCAACGAGAGCAGTGGCGACACGGACAAGGACGAGAAGTGGACGGAGATCATTGGCGGCATGACCATCTACAAGGACATTGAATTAAAAGCGTATTTGGAGCAGACGGGCTTTCACGAGGTGCAGATACACAAAAAGAAAAGCTGGCTGTGCATCACGGCGCGGAAATGAGGGAGAAGCAAACAGATGAAGGACAAGAAGCTCCTATTTGACCGCAAATGCCATGTGCTGTATTCCAGGCCCTGCAAAAAAGAGATACGGGCGAAAATCACCCTGCACTATCCTGCGGCAGAGCGGGAGACAATATGGGAACAGGTACAGCGGCAGTATGCGGACTTCCTCTCCGACTGGCGCACCGATTTGGGCGGCAAGCGGAACTTCCACAACGGCGTAGGCGGCACCTACGACTGCATCGCCATCATGAGCTATTATGTGGTCTGCAAGGCCGTCACATCCTTCCGAGAGATCGAGGAGATGGAGGAAAATCTGATCCTGCCGACCTTCCGCAGGCTGTGGTTTGTGGACTGCAACAAGCCGTTCTGGCGGAAGCTGATGTACAGAGCGTTTGTGCGGGCGAAAACTGGCTGCGACAAATGGCACGATTACGAGATGACGGTTGCACCTTATGAAACCGACAAACCCATTTATTATGAGTTTACGTCGTGTCCGGCAGCGGAGTTTGCGATTAGGTACGGCCTTACTGACATCATGCCCGCCCTGTGCAATGTGGACTATGCGTCCATGGAGCTGCTCCACGCAAGGCTGGTGCGGACGACTACCTGTGTGGACGGCTGCCGATGCGACTATACCATCTGCGGCGACAAGGATCCGTACTTAAAGGAACATCCCGAATACCGGGACGAGGCGGGATTCAGGAGAAACAAATAATACAGCAATGCAAAGGCGGTGAGACAAATGGAAACCTTTATCGGAATCATGATCCCTTTCTTGGGAACGGCACTGGGCTCGGCCTGCGTGTTCTTCATGAAAAAATCCCTTGGCAATTTGGTGCAGCGTTCCCTTGCCGGCTTTGCCGCCGGGGTAATGGTGGCGGCGTCGATATGGAGTCTGCTGATCCCGGCCATCGAGCAGTCGGAGGGCATGGGCAAGCTGTCTTTCCTTCCCGCCTTTATCGGCTTCTGGGTCGGCGTGCTGTTTTTGCTCCTGCTTGACCGGCTGATTCCCCACCTTCATGTAGGAAGCAATCAGGCGGAGGGCCCGAAAAGCAGGCTGGGCCGCACCACGATGATGGTGTTGGCGGTGACCCTGCATAACATTCCGGAGGGCATGGCGGTAGGCGTGATGTACGCGGGCTTCCTTGCGGGGAACGCGCAGATCACGGCGGCAAGTGCGCTTGTCCTGTCCCTTGGCATCGCCATTCAGAATTTCCCCGAGGGGGCGATCATCTCCATGCCGCTGCGGGCGGAGGGCGAGAGCAAGAGCAAGGCGTTTTTCGGCGGTGTGCTTTCCGGCGTTGTCGAGCCTATCGGCGCGGTGCTGACGATTCTTGCGGCGCAGCTTGTGATCCCGGCGCTGCCGTATTTTCTGAGCTTTGCCTCGGGCGCCATGCTCTATGTGGTAGTGGAGGAGCTTATTCCGGAGATGTCACAGGGGAAGCACTCCAACATCGGCACGATTTTCTTTGCCGTGGGCTTCAGCATGATGATGACGCTTGATGTGGCGCTGGGATAGGCGCGGAGGTGCCGCTGCTTTTGCGACAGCGATGATATCACCTATGACGGGCTTCACCTGAAGCTCGTCTGGCATCGAACGAAAACGCTGGGACGCGGCGACGACCGCTGCGATTTTTGCATGAAGACCGTTAGAAAAGGAACTGACAAACATGAAAACTGCTGTTGTTTATTGGAGCGGTACGGGCAATACGGAGGCCATGGCGCGGGCTGTTGCCGAGGGCATGACTGCCGCGGGCGCGGAGGCTGTGCTGCTTACACCCACCGAGGTACAGCCCGGCGATCTGAACGCCTACGCCGACATCGCCTTTGGCTGCCCCGCCATGGGCAGCGAGGTGCTGGAGGAAATGGAGTTCCAGCCCATGTTCGATGCGTGCAAGCGCAGCCTCGGCGGCAAACGCGTGGCGCTGTTCGGCTCCTACGGTTGGGGCGACGGCGAGTGGATGCGCACTTGGGAGAGTGACTGCGACAACGCAGGTGTGAACCTCGTTTGCGAAAGCGTGACCTGCACGGAGACGCCCGACGACGCGGCGCTGGAGGCCTGCCGCGCCCTGGGCAAGGCATTGGTGGAGTGAGAAATGTCCCCCCCGCCGCTGAAGGTAGCTTTAGCGACAGATAGGTGCGATTTGCATTTGCTGAATAGTCAACCCGAAAAGGCAGGGACACCGCTTACGGTGTTCCTGCCTTGCGCTGTATGGCGAGTATTGAAAAAGAATATGCTCAAGCATCCAAGACGGGTGATTAGAGAGCATCTGCGTTGGGCAGCCGTGGAGCCGAATAAGAAAGCAAGGGTAAATCGATTGGTTCTTTCGCTGAAAGTACTGAGGCCTTCCCCCTCGTCGCGCGAATGACAATGCGCGAAAATATGCAGGACCCATTGACAAACCCAATCTGCTCGGCTATAATATACCAGCAGTATATACTACCGGTATGTTATAAGGGGAGAGCAAATGGAACGTACAGAAACTCAAATGAAGATCCTCGAAGTTGGGAAAAAAGAATTTCTGGAAAAGGGCTTCAAGGACGCATCTCTGAACCAAATTGTCGCGGAAGCCGGCTTCACGAAGGGCGCCTTCTACGGCTATTACCCGGATAAGGCCGCGCTTTTTGAAGATCTTGTGGGCGAGGCAGCAAAGGGACTGTTGGAGCAGTTCAAAGCCGCACAGGCCGCCCATTTCGATCTTGTCTCCGAGGAAAAGACGAAGGACAGCCTGAAGCTGTCCACTGAGTATTTGCGCGTCTTTGTGGAGTATATGTACGCCCATTTTGATGCCTTTAAGCTGATCCTCTGCCGGGCGGAAGGTACGCGCTATGCAAATTTTTTGGAGGAGCTTGTGGAACTGGAGGTAGAGTGCTCAGAGGAATACTACGCACTTCTCCGCAAAAGAGGAAAGCTCTCCGGAAAAATGACAAAGCAGCTTCACCACATGATTACCAGCGCCTATTTTACGGCGGTATGTGAGACGATTGTCCATGATATGCCCAAAGAAGAAGCTATGCGGTATATTGAGGAGCTTGCAAAGTTCTTCAACTCTGGCTGGAAAGGCTTGCTCCGGCTGGAATAATGCACAATCACACAAGCACTTTAATTTTTTACACGCGAGTTAGCATACTCTAACTGAACAATATAAAATTGGAGGTCGTTTATTATGCTTAAAACAGATGCGAAGAAGCTGGAAACAAGGGACTTTATATCGGTGGGCATCTTTTCGCTCATCTATGCTGTGGTGGCGTTTGTGATTGGCGGGGGTGCGCAGATGACGCCGGTCACTTTCCCGTTTATGCCAATGATCGTGGCGCTCTTTACGGGGACAGTTTTCATGCTCTATGTGGCAAAAATACCGAAGAAGGGAGCTCTCTCCATTCTCGGTGTAATCGCGGCGATTTTGCTGTTTGTTACGGGAATGTTCTGGATGATGTCCGTATTCTTCCTGGTTTTCGGCGTGATCGCGGATTTTATCTGCGCTTCCGCTGATTTCAGATCCTTTAAGAAAAACCTACTTGCCTACTGCGTCATGGCGCTTGCGCCGATGGGGGCATATATTCCAATGGTTGTCATGCCCGCACAGTTTGATGCTTTTATGAAGAATAAGGGCGACTTCGCCTCCTTTGAAGGAGTGATTCATTCGATTGGGGCTACCTGGTGGGCGATCCCCGCAATGATTATCGGGACACTTGTCTGCGCGATCATCGGCGGACTGATCGGAAAGAAGCTTATGAAAAAACACTTTGAAAAAGCAGGAGTCGTATAAATGAGACTCGACCCACGGACGAAGCTTCTGATTCTCGCGGTCACAAGCGTTTCCGTTTTTATGAATAAAAGCATTGCGGTGGAGTGTGTGCTTGCGGGGATTCCGCTTGTACTTCTGAGCGTTTCCGGCAATCTGAAAAGGATGCTGAAATACGCAGCATTTTTTCTCGCGCTTCTGCTGATCCAGCTTTTTATCGTACCAAGGCTGCCTGTGACTTTCGGTGGAGTCGTCTATATGTTTGCAGTGTATATCCGCAAGCTTCTTCCTTGTTTTATGCTGGGCAGCTTTCTGATTGCAACGACAAGCGTAAGTAAATTTCTTGCGGCTATCACAAAGCTCAGATTGTCGAAAGGACTCACGATTGCTCTTGCCATTACGCTCCGTTATTTCCCGACCATGAGAGAAGAGTGGGCCTCCATACGGGATGCCATGGCGCTGCGAGGGATATCAGCGTCCGCGGCCGGGCTGATTAGCCATCCTATACAGACGATGGAGTATGTCTATGTTCCCCTGCTTGTTTCTGCTTCCAGAATTTCGGACGAGATTACGCAGGCAGCGATTACAAGAGGCATCGAGCACACAGGTGAAAGAAGCTGTATAGAGGAAATCGCGTTTTCGTTTGCTGATTTGCTGGTGGTAATTGCTTACGCGGCGCTCGTTGCCTGCATGATATACGCGGGCATGAAAGGGGTGTTTTGATTATGATATCGTTCCAAAATGTCTCTTTTACATACGCTGAAAGCGGGGACGGCGGAGTCGTTGATTTGAACCTTATTATCCGGTCCGGCGAATGCGTGCTGCTTTGCGGACCGTCCGGGTGTGGAAAAACAACGGTTACACGGCTCGCAAACGGACTGATTCCCCATTTCTTCCACGGCAATCTTTCGGGGCAGGTGAGCGTAAACGGTATGGATACACGGGAGACAGAGATTGCTGCGCTATCGGATGCGGTAGGGACGGTTTTTCAGAATCCTCGAACGCAGTTTTTCAATACGGATACAGACAGCGAGATCGTGTTTGGGCTTGAAAATCGGGGCATTCCGCGAGAGGCTCTGCGCTCCCGATTAGATGAACTTACGGAGGAGCTGCATCTTAGCGAGCTCCGGGGTCGAAATATCTTTGAACTGTCCGGCGGCGAGAAGCAGAAGATCGCGTTTTCCAGCGTGTATGCTTCGGCTCCCGATGTCCTTGTGTTTGACGAGCCATCATCGAATCTCGACATGAAGGCCATCGGAGAATTGGCTGATTTGATCCAACGGGCGAAAATATCAGGAAAGACCATTCTGATCGCAGAGCACCGCATCTGGTATCTGATGGACATTGTGGATCGCGTCGTTTATATGCAGGATGGCCGGATTGCATCGGACATGGAGGCTGCAGCGTTCAAGGCGCTGCCTGAAGCGGATATTCGCAGAATGGGACTGCGTGTCAGAGATCTGTCGGTATCCGAATCGGGCGGTGCGAAAACAATCGCTGCCGATGGATTGCTTTCCGTTCAGAAAATCAGTGTCCGTCTCGGCGGTCGGAATGTATTGAATAATCTCTCTTTTCAGGCAAGCCGCGGAGAAATCATCGCCATTGCGGGCGTCAACGGCGCCGGGAAATCGACCCTCGCCAAAATGCTCTGCGGATTGCAAAAGAACAGCTCCGGCACTGTTTTGTGGGCCGGAAAACCGATGAGCCGGCGGTTGAGACGGAAAAAGGCATACATGGTCATGCAGGATGTAGGGCACCAGCTCTTTACCGACAGCGTGGCGGCGGAATGCGCGCTTGGCATAAAAACTCCGAACAAAGACAAGATTGACTGCGCATTAGAAAAGGTGGATCTGCTGGCGTATAAGGAACGGCATCCCTTGTCTCTTTCCGGCGGGCAGATGCAGCGACTTGCGGTTGTGGTAAGCGAGATCTGCGGCAAGGAGCTGCTGGTGTTCGATGAACCTACCAGCGGACTGGATCTGAAAAGCATGGAAGAGGTCGGCACCTTGACACGAAGCCTTGCGACGCAAGGCAAGGTGCTTTTGATCATCACACATGATATTGAGTTTATGATGCAGATTTGCACAAGAATACTGTTCATCCGGGACGGAGAAATCGTAGAGGACCTTTCCGGCGGGCAGAAAGAAAAGATAGTAAGACTTTTGCGAGGTGAGGAATGATGGCTGGAAAAGAAAATTCGGCGATGACGATTCTGATGGATTTTGCGAAGCCGTGCAAAGGGAAACTGATCGGCTCCGTCATACTTGCGATTTTGGGGGCGCTATGCGGCATGATCCCCTACGTTGCGGTGTCCCGGGGGATCATTATGATCTGCCACGAAGACTATGCTTTCAGCAAGTTGGCGTTTCTGGCATTGATTGCTTTTGCGGGCTATCTCGGGCAGGTGTGGTTCGGAACTTTTTCTACAATGAAAAGCCATGAGTCTGCCTTTATCATTCTGCGGAATATCCGTATGGCGATAACAGAGAAGCTCTCCCGTGTTCCCATGGGAACGATCCTTGATACGCCGTCCGGGAAATTCAAAACGATCATCGTGGACACCGTGGAAAAGCTGGAGCTTCCGCTGGCGCATATGATACCGGAGCTCACTGCCAACATCCTAATCCCAATTCTAATGCTCACTTACCTCTTTAGTCTTGATTGGAGACTCGCGCTGATCTCTCTTGTGACGATTCCGGTGGGTGCCTTCTGCTATATGGGGATGATGAAGGATTACGAGAAGAGATATGCCAGAGTACTTGCCGCCGGGAAAAACATGGATGCCGCAACGGTGGAATACATCGGCGGCATCGAAGTGGTGAAGACGTTCAATCAGGGTGAACGCTCATATAAAAAATACGCCGACGCCGTGGCGGAGAACGAGACCGCCAAAGCGACATGGTTCAAGCAGACCAACGGCTACTATGTGATGGGGCTTTCCATCCTGACGGCAACGCTTGTGGGCGTGCTGCCTTTGGGAAGCTGGCTCTTTATAAACGGAAGAGTCGAAGCGGGTACGCTGATCACCTGCATCATTCTCGCCCTTGGACTCGTAAAACCACTGATTCAGGCATTACAGTACACCGACAGCCTGGCCATGGTGGATTCCACCGTAAAAGAGGTAGGGAATCTTCTGGATGAGCCAGAGCTTGTGCGGCCGACCGAGAGAGCTGTCCTTGCGGACACCGACGTATCCTTTGATCATGTTACCTTCCGATACAAAGAGACGGAGGTTTTGCATGGAATTTCCTTTGACTGCGCAAAAAACGGTATGACGGCCATTGTGGGTCCCTCCGGCTCCGGTAAATCTACCATTGCACGGCTCATCGCCTCCTTCTGGGAGGCGGAGAGCGGCGGCGTCCGTATTGGCGGCGTGGACGTGCGGAACATCCCTCTTCCTCAGATAATGGAGCTTGTCTCATATGTATCGCAGGATAACTTTCTGTTCCATCTGTCTATCCGGGAAAATATTCGCATCGGAAAACCGGAGGCCACAGACGCAGAGATCGAAGCAGCAGCAAAAAAAGCGAGCTGTCACGATTTCATCGCCGCTCTGCCGGAGGGCTATGATACGCTGGCGGGCGATGCGGGAAGCCACCTCTCCGGCGGGGAAAGGCAGCGGATCGCCATTGCAAGGGCGATCCTAAAGAACAGCCCAATCGTGGTGTTGGATGAAGCCACGGCATTTACCGATCCCGAAAATGAGGCCGTTATTCAAGCATCCATTGCAGGGCTTGTAGCAGGAAAAACTTTAATTGTCATTGCGCATCGGCTGTCTACCATTACAAAAGCAGATAAGATCCTTGTCGTGGATAAAGGAAATGTCGCTGCGGAAGGCACTCATGAGGAGCTTCTTGAAACAAACGATCTATACAAGGAATTGTGGAAAGCCCATATGCAGGGCAAAGATACCGCAGAGGAGGTGGAGTGATGATAAGGTTATTTCAAAGACTTTTGTTGTTCTCTGGCTTACAGAAGAAGCGTCTTATCCGCTCTTTCCTTGCATACCTTGTCAGCTCATTCTTTGAGATGATCCCAATCATAGCCATTCTAACGGTGCTCACAGGAATCCTGAAGCAGCTTTCCGGCGATGTTATGCCTGAAAGCACGATCTGGATTTCGCTTGGCATCATGATTGTTTCCATTGTAGGGCGAATTGTATTTGTCAATCTTTCTGCCAATGCCAGAACTCTTGGCAGCTTCGCGTTCGGGTCGGAAAAGCGCATGGAGATCGGCGAACGTCTGAAGAGGGCGCCTATGGGCTATTTCAATGAAAACAGGCTCGGTGATATCACTGCGGCGGTGACGACCACCCTTGGCGATCTGGAGCAGCAGTCCGTTACCATTATGGAAAATGTGGCGGGCGGGTTTATCCACGCCATTGTGATTGGCGTTTGGCTTATGATCTATGAGTGGCGGATCGGGCTGATCTCTTTGGCCGGACTTGCCGTGGCGCTCATTGTTTATTCGTTTATCGGCAAGGTCGGCAGGAAATACGCGCCCCGCCGTCAGGCCGCCCAGGCTGGTCTGGTCACTGCCGTTTTGGAATATGTGCAGGGCATGGGCGTAGTCAAGGCGTTTGGGCTGGCGGAACGCACCGGAAAAGCAGTTGACGCCGCAATTGAGGAAAGCAAAGAGGCAAATATCGTGCTTGAAAAGGCGTTTTCAAAAATGACAGCGCTCTATCAGACGGTGTTCAAGCTCGCACGGGCGGCTATTCTGGCTTTTGCACCCTATCTTCTGATAGGAGGAAGCATCACGCCGGAGAAGTGCCTGCTGCTTCTTGTGTCCAGCTTCATGATCTATGCCGCCGTGGAGGTGGCGGGCAGTATGTCCTCCATTGCCCGCGCGGTGGAGGCTTCCCTGGATCGGCTGGATAACATCATGGACATTCCATCCCTGGACGAAAAGGGGGCTGATCTTGTGCCGGAAAATTTCAATATTGAAGTGAAGAATATGTCCTTTGGATACGGGGAAAAGGAGGTATTACATCAAATCAGCTTAAGCGTACCCCAGGGAAGCTCCTGCGCCATTGTTGGTCCCTCCGGCGCCGGAAAAACCACGCTGGTCGGTCTGATTGCCCGTTTCTGGGATGTAAACGAGGGACAGATCACGCTCGGCGACCGGGATGTGCGGGAATATACCAGCGGCAGCCTTCTAAAGAATTTCGCCATCGTATTTCAGAATGTGTATCTCTTTGAGGACACCGTCGAGAACAATATCCGGTTTGGCAGACCGGACGCGAGCGAGGATGAAATCATAGCGGTCGCAAAGAAAGCCTGCTGCCATGACTTTATCATGACGCTGCCCGATGGCTATCAGACAAAGATCGGCGAAGGCGGCTCCAGCCTCTCCGGGGGAGAAAAGCAGCGAATCTCCATTGCAAGGGCAATTCTGAAGGACGCACCCATCGTCATTTTGGATGAAGCCACAGCCAGCGTGGATCCCGAAAACGAGCAGGAGCTGCAAAAGGCCATCCGGGAGCTGACAAAAGGCAAAACGATCCTGATGATTGCCCACCGTCTGTCCACCGTGCGCACGGCAGATCAAATCATCGTGCTGGAGAACGGCAGGATCGTTCAATGCGGAAACCACAGGGAGCTGATGCGCGAAGACGGCCTGTACAGGCGCTTTGTGGGAATGCGCAGCCAGGCAATCGGCTGGACGCTGAAAGGAGGGAAAGCACATGGATAGAAGGTTAGACAAAAGATACCTGACCGGAGCGGTGTCTGCAATGGAAAAACAATATGGCGCGGAAAAGACAGACGCGATCATAGAAGATGCATGGAGGCGTTATGCGGAAATCGTGGATGAAAACGCCGACGAGCCGAAAAAGATGTATATGCATACGCGGAAACGCATCTATCCTGCCATCGCCGCCTTTGACGCCATGACGGGCAACGGAATCTCCCGGGAGGAAGCGGCGGCTTTTCTGAACAGATATTATGAAAAGCGGGCAGCGGGCGTTGGTGCAAAAATCCGAGGGGCAATGAGGATACCAGGCCTGTATAAGCTGATGCCGAAGTTCTTTGCCAAAATGACAAAAAGCTCCTTTGGAGAGGACTGCGGTTTTCGGGCTAATTGGATACGAACGGAGCGAGAGGAAATGTGCTTCGACATGCTGGCCTGCCCCTATCAGGATACCTGTGTGAAATACGGCTGCCCGGAGATTGTAGCCGGCTTTTGCCGCGCGGATGACGAGGCCTACGGACATATGCACCCAAAGCTCAAATGGGGACGGACAAAGACGCTCGGTCAAGGCGGAGACTGCTGTGATTTCAGACTGACAATAACAGAAAACGGAGGAATGGATTTATGGACGAAAAGAAAAAGTGGACGGTTAAGGATGTTATTACAACGGTATTGCTCTCCGCGGTACTGATCGTGATCCAGCTCGTCGTCAATATGGTCTGCATGGCCAACGACTTTGTCAGCATGGTGCTGTCGGTGGGGATCACCATGTTCCTCTGCGCGCCGGTCTATATGCTCATGGTCAGCCGGATCGGAAAGAGTTTTGTGACGCTGATCTATATGACGCTGCTTGGCGTGATTTTTCTCCTGATGGGCAACTGGTTTTTGCTCCCCTACTTTATCGTTACGGGCATCATCTGCGAGGTAGTTTTGTGGAAGCGTGGAGCCTGCGGCGATCCCAAGCGCATGACCGCCGCTTGGACGGTGGCGAGCCTGCTGTACAACGGGGTCAATCTGCTCCCCATCTGGTTCTTCTGGGACACCTACTACGATTTTGCGCTGGCAAGCGGCATGGAGCAAAGCTACATCGATTCCTATGTGCGTTACTACACCTCTCCCAGCTGGCTGGCCTTTATTCTGCTGTTCACGACGCTGATGGGCTTTTTAGGCTGCATAGTGGGCCGTCGGCTGATCCGCAGGCATTTTCAGAAGGCCGGCGTTCTATGAGGGCGGATGCATCCTTTGCGGTGCCGGTCAAGCTGTGGGCGCTGCTGTGCGTCTTTGCCGGAGTGACTATCGGCGGGAATGTGCTGCTCACCTGCATCCTGACCGGCGGCGCGCTTCTTTATCTCGTCCTGCAGCGGAGCTTCCGCCTTGCCGCGTCCTATGGCTGCTTTTATCTGCTGCTGGCGCTGCTGCTGTACGGCATCCGCTTCCACGGGCTGCATATGCCGGTATTTTCGGAATTTTATGTTCTGATGTTCTGGAATCTGTCACCGATCTTTCTGGTGTCATGGGATCTGATCACCACGCCGCCGGGAATGCTCTCCGCGTTTTTATCCCGCCTCCGTATGCCCACCCCGTTCATTCTCGGGCTTCTTGTGGTCTTTCGCTTCTTCCCTACCATGCGGACGGAGCTGAAAGGCGTAGGCAGGTCAATGAAAAACCGAGGGCTGACCGCGGCGGGGCAGCTGCTCGCGCATCCCGTGCAGAGCATGGAGTATGTGCTGGTTCCGTTTCTCCTTCGGGTATTGCAGCTTGCCGATCAGCTTTCCGTTTCCGCCGTTGCAAGGGGCGCGGAGCGTCCGGGCGTGCGCGGCAGCTATTATGAAAAAAGGACCGGGACGCGGGATTATATCGCGGCAGCCGTATGTGCGCTGGTCACGGCTTCCTATTTGGTTTTGGAAAGGAGCATGGCATGATCGATCTTACACACGCTTCCTTTCAATACGAAAACTCGGACAGAGGCGTGCGGGACATTTCCCTTTCGGTAAAAGGCGGCGAATGCGTCGTGCTGACGGGGCTCTCCGGCTGCGGTAAGACCACCGTGACAAGGCTTGTCAACGGGCTTGCGCCGTCCTATTACCCCGGAGCCTTCAGCGGAAGCGTGAGGATAGCCGGCAAGGACATATCAAGGCTTTCCACATGGGAGATCGGGCGTTTGGTGGGAAGCGTTTTTCAGGACCCCAAAAGCCAGTTCTTTTCCTCTGAGCTTGCCGGAGAGGTGGCCTTTCCCTGCGAGAATTACGGTCTGTCCGCCCGGGAGATACGGGAGAGGACGGATGCCGCCATAGAGGCATTGCAGCTGTCCCGTTTGAGGGACAGGGCAGTTGACGTCCTCTCAAGCGGAGAAAAGCAGCGGGCGGCTATTGCGTCCGTATATGCCATGAAGCCAAAGGTCTTTGTGTGCGACGAGCCGACGGCCAACCTCGATGCCGCCGGGACGAGGCAGCTTGCGCAGACCCTCCGGCAGCTCAAGGAGCAGGGCTTTACCCTGCTCATCGCGGAGCATCGGATCGACTGGCTGATGGGGATCGCAGACCGCTTTTTGTATCTGCGGGACGGCAGAATAGCGGCCGAGTATGCACCGGAGAATTTGCGCCTTCTGCCAGAAGCAGACATCTTAGGCATGGGTCTGCGCTCTCCACACGAGGGAAAGGGCCTTCCCGCTCCCTCCGTATCGGACGAAAGCCCTGCCGTCTTGAGGACAGCAGGGCTCTCGAAAAGAATACGCAGAGAAGTTATTTTTGAGGACATTTCGCTGTCCGTTCCAGAGGGCAAAGTGACCGCCATAACGGGGCAAAACGGCGCGGGGAAAACCACCCTTGCGCAGATCCTCTGCGGGCTGGCGAAGCAGACAAGGGGACATATCCTGATAGACGGGAAAAAAGCAAGAGCGGCAGCTCGGCGCAGGGAGATCTATTACTGCGGCAACGACACGTCAACGCAGTTCTTCACGGCAAGCGTGGCGGAGGAGCTGCTGCTGAATACCGGATTGACGGAAGAAAACAAAGACCGTGCCAGACATTTGCTGAAAGAATTTGGGCTTTACGAGTACAGGGATGCGCATCCGTCCGCCCTGTCCGGCGGACAGAAGCAGCGCCTTGCCATAGCCTGCGCCATCTTTTCCGGCCGCAGGATATTGATACTCGACGAGCCTACCAGCGGCCTTGACGGGCAGAATATGCGCCTGATCGCGGAGAGGCTGAAAAGCGAAGCGCAGAACGGCAGAACCATTCTCGTGATCACCCACGACAGGGAGCTGATCGAGAGCTGCTGCGATAACGTTGTGGAGGTCTCTACAAAACTTGGCGAGGTGCTGTGAGCACCTTTTGATATTGAGCCAAAACGGAGCAAATGCATGAATGTTACTCCAACACATATTATTTCAAGCGTTTCAATAACGATCAGCACCAGGAAACTTTTTCCGGGAAGATCAGCGCATAAAGTTTTATAAGAAACATATTGGTAAAGAGTGAGCGCGGAAGATGTATTCCGCGCTCACTCTTGTTATTCGATTGTATTCAGCGCAGAACCATTGGGTGGGAAGACCTTTCTCGTTTCCTGTATCGGGGTGTTGAATATATCGCTAAAAGTAGGCAAACCCTCTAATAAGATTCCGCCTCTTGCTGTTCGATTTCCAAATGCACTCCACCCAAACAGTTTTATTAACAAACCTATCGCTACAAAAAATGAGAACAGCTGCTTGCTGTGATTCAGCCCTCTCCTCCGTGTAATTAGGTATCTGAAAAGGTAGACCTTTTCGGCGTTACCAACAGGCAGACAATCGGGATATGATTTTGTGTCCGAAAAAGTTATTTTGTCATTTTGGGATATGTCCGAAAAAGGCATTAGCTTTTGAAACGGAAAAGGAGATGAAAACAAGTTGAAAAAGACATACGGCTATGCCCGTGTATCTACGAGAGAACAACATCTGGATCGGCAACTCAAAGCACTCATGGATGCCGGTGTAGAGGAGCGGGATATCATTACGGATAAGGTAAGCGGCAAAGATTTGGAGCGTGAGGGGTATCAGTCGCTGAAGAATCACTTTCTCCGCGACGGAGATACTCTGATTGTTAAATCACTGGATCGACTCAGTCGGCGAAAGATTGACATCAAGAAAGAGCTGGAATACTTCCGGGAGCACCACATCCGGATCAAGATCCTTGACATCCCGACTACCATGGTGGAACTTTCTGAGGAGCAGGACTGGATTTTTGAGATGATAAACAACATTCTGATTGAAGTACTTGCGAGTATTGCTGAACAGGAGCGTATCACAACAAAGCGGCGACAGTCTGAGGGGATCGCTATTGCAAAAGAGGCGGGGAAGCATTTGGGGCGTCCAATAATAGACTTTCCGCCAAACTGGAATCAATTCTATCCTGAATGGAAGTCCGGTACGATTACGGCAGTTGCTGCAATGCGCCAGCTCGGCCTAAAGAGGAGCACATTTTACCGATTAGTGAAGCAGCAGGAGGAAAAACATGAAACTGAAAAATAAATTGTTATTAGGCAGCCTCACAGCCGTTCTTCTCGCAGTCATGTCGTTTTCTGCATGGAAGATATGGGTGATTAGATCCGAGTATCACGCTGGTGAAGCTGCTTACGAGGATATCAGTCACATGATTTCGCTTCCACAGAAAACTGCCGAACCACAGCCACCTGTCATCAACAAGCCAGCCGGGGCAGAAACACTTCCTGATGAGGACGACACGATTTGGCCTGAGGTGGATTTTGCTGCACTGCGTGAGATCAACCCTGATATCGTTGCTTGGATCTACATTGAAGGAACGAAGGTCAACTGTCCGATTGTACAGGGAGAGGATAACAGCTATTATTTGAAGCACCTGTTCAGCGGCGAGTGGAATGGATCCGGCTGTATATTCCTGGACTTCCGAAACGATGCAAGCTTTGCCGACCGGCACTCCATAATTTATGGACATCATATGAAGAACGGATCAATGTTTACAGGCATTGATAAATATAAAAAGCAGGAATTCTTTGACGAGCATCCGGTCGCGCTGCTGATAACACCGGACAAAAACTATAAAGTAGATCTCTTCGCGGGGTATGTTGCCGCGCCACGGGACGATGCGTGGGAAATTGGTTTTACGGAAGCGGAATTTGAAGTCTGGCTTCAGAATGCGGCTGACCGTTCCTGCTTCACCAGCGAGGTTGCACCGAATGCCTCTGATCACATTCTAACGCTCTCTACCTGTAGCTATGAGTTTGATGATGCCCGTTTTGTGCTGGTAGGAGCGCTTCGATAAAAAACGCTTGTGCCGGAGAAGGCGCCACTGTATGGCAGAGCAACATCTGAGAAAAAACATCGAAGCAATCAGCTCAAGCCGTAATAAACTCAAAAACCTCTTGAAAATGTGCCATCTTTTTCATATAATAAAACTGTAACTTCTGTTTGGAGAGGAAGAAATGTGCGTTTTAAAAGCGTATCCGCACAGCGTCTGACTTAAAATTGCCGTGTAGAAGCAGCCGCGGAAAACGCGGAGAAACAAGATTAGACGCGGAGGCGGTTCCAGATGGAGAGGCGCTTGCGTATCTCAGCACATATTCCATTGCAACCCCTGTCAAGAATCTCCGCGGCGAAAGAGAAGAGTTGCGCAAAAGGGCTTTTTGACGAAAAGTATAACAATAATCCAAAGTATTCGTTGATAGAAGGGAGGCTGCTGCCATGTTTATCATTTATCTTATCCGGTTTAGCTTTGTGCGAATGCAATATTGGTGTAGCCTCCTCAGTAGGAGTTGTCAAAACCAAATCAGGATTAGCGGCGCATAAGCTAGACCGAACGGTCTGCTTGTGCGATTTTCTTTTTTAGGGCATGAAGTAAGTTGGGAAATTTAGATCTTTCGTCATAACAGAAAAACACGAACCTTTTACGATAGTTCTTTGTTTACCAATTGAGATCAGGCAGTGCGAAGGAGGCAGGAGATGTAGGCGGTATCATAACATGAGATGCCTATAGAAAAGACGGCGGTGTATTCAGGATGCTTATCCTTGTCCAGTTATTGTTTTCAGAAAACAATAACGACGGGCGCATAGGACGGCACTTTAGAGAATCTCCTCTGTATCAATAAAGAAGGCGGCAAGAGCCCTCCTGCTCCGTTCAAGCCTGTGTTTTCTCGCTCCTTTGAGATAATGAGAATGTGCGGCCGTACAGGATAGAGCAAGGAGGGTTTTTAATGAAAATTGCCATCGGAATGATTGTGCGGAATCTTATATCTGCGTATCCGCTGACAGAATTTCTGGATAATGCCGAGAAGTATGACCACCCGATTGAACGCGTGATTGTCGTATACTCTCATGAGGCTGATCCGGAGGCGATTCAAGAATTGCAGCGCAAGGCGAAGGTTTCTCTGATCCGGCTTCAGAACTACGAAAGAGCGCATATGATTTTGAAGCAGCTTGGTGTCCGATTCTCATCCATTCAGCAACTTTTGTTCTGCCCGTTGATTGATACGCACGGACTGATTCCTTATGGCTTTAATCGGAACCATGTGTTGATGGAAGCGCTGTTCACAGGCGTGGACTACCTGATCTTTGTGGACTCGGATGTGCAGCCTAGCGTGTTGCATCGAACACCTGACGGAGAGGTTGGGTTTGAGGAGGTAGACTTTATCGGAGCGCATCTATACGGGATGTCTCTGGGGGCGACCATCACCAGCAGTGATTACAGCGGATACAACATCCTGCCTCCGGCTTCCTTTGAGGGAATGACAGACCTGCTATGGGGCCTCCACAAGGAGGATATGGCGGAGTTTTGGCAGAGCAGCGAGGTTCGCGGCGGGCTTATTGTACAGGAAGCAGGGACACCTGAGCTGCAGCCCACCACAAAGGTTCTGGGTGGAAACATGGGCATCCGCATGAGCGCATTGACGACACTGCCGCCGTTTTTCTCGCCTTACTATTTTTACAATAAGACTCCGCTCCTCGCCAGAGGTGAGGATACGCTCATGGGACTGGCGGCATCCCGAAGTCAGATCAAATGTCTGGATATCCAAACGCCTATCTTCCATGATACTTATGGGGATTACCCCAAGATTCCGGATCTCAAAAATGACAGCAGTGTTCGGGACAGGCTCTACTATGCCTGTACGGGCTGGATCGGCCGCAATGTGTTTCTCCGCTGGAAGACGGGGCATGCGCCCACGGAGTTTTTCGAGAGAGGCCGGAGACTGTCGGATGGAGCGAAAGCACTGTACCGCTATACAAACGACAGGCGCTTCTTATATCTTCCGGATATCCAGTCCGCAGCGGAAGCGTGGCTGCCGGATATGGTGAAACAGCATCAAAAGACGAAGGAGGCATGGACCGAGTTAACAGAAAGGTGGTTTAGACGATGAAAGTATTGCTGATCAATCATTTCCCGCTGGAAGGATCGGGCAGCGGCACCTACACCAAAAATATTGCGCTGCATTTGCGCAAGCGCGGGCATGAGGTTGCGGTCATTTTCCCTGAAAACCAGCCGTTCCCTATGCTGCCCGGGATCCAAATGTACCCGGTGATGTTTTCAAAAGGTAAAGCGCAGAGAGATGAGCTCCCCTTTAATTTTCCTTGCTTCACCACACATCCCCAAAGCCGGACTACATTTACGGACTTAGGTATCGGGCAGCTTACACGGTATCTTACAGCCTTCTCTGCTGCCTTGAGACGGGCATTGCAAGAGTTTCACCCAGATATCATTCATGCACAGCACGCATGGTGTCTCTCTTGGCTGGCTTCCCTGGGTAACCTTCCTCTGGTCATAACCATACATGGGACGGATCTGATGGGCTGCAAAAAGTGGCCTGCCTTTCAGAGCTTTGCCGAAGAGGCCGTTGCGGGAAGTATAAAAGTGCTTGCCATCTCCGCAGACAATCGGGATCTTGCACTTGAGCAGTTTCCTATGGCGGCGGATAAGCTTCTGCTGTTGCCCAACGGATACAATGAGGACATTTTCTATCGGGAAGAAGTGGACAGGGAAACGCTTTTCGATTCACTCGGCCTTTCTTATCGCGGAGAGTATGTCATTCTATTTGTTGGAAAGCTTGCAGCATTTAAGGGTGTGGACACGTTGTTGCGTACGGCGCGCCGCTATGAGTGGCTGGCGGATCGGGAGTTCATCACACTGATTGCCGGCGACGGCGAGGAACGGGAGCGATTATCAGAGCTGCACAAGCAGCTCGGTCTGAGGAACACCTTCTTCCTTGGCAACCAGAAGCAGGACGAGCTGCGGCGGCTCTACAATGCGGCGGATGTTTTTGTAATGCCCTCCCGCCGTGAGCCGTTCGGACTCGTCGCCTTGGAAGCGATGGCCTGCGGACTGCCCGTTGTCGGTTCCAATGAAGGTGGTTTGCCGGAGTTTATCAACAGTCAAGTGGGAACATTGGTCTCTCCGGAGGACGAGGAAGCTTTCTGCGCTGCGATTTTGAATGAACTGACGAGACATCATACAGAGCCGGAGCGGCGTGACATCATCGCACACTATGCCAGCAGCAATTTTGCGCAGGCACAGTTCGTGGCAAAGCTGGAGCAGTTCTACCAACGCGCTGTAAGAGATTTTTCTGGCTAAGGAGGGCGAGTCGTATGAGGAAAACCATGATAATCCCCACCTACTGGTGCCGCAAAACAGGCGACCCTTGGCAGGAGGGCGACGCCGTCTATGACCATCCCACTCCAGTGGATCAGGAGGGAACGCTGGAGCGCACCTTAGTCAGCATGAAGCAGTTCCATGAAAAAGACTTCAAGCTGGTGATTCTGATTTGTCCGACCACCCCGGAGGTAGAGGCGGCGGCCTATGAGCAGGTGCTCCGTATCGTGGTTCGGGCGCAGCTGAATGCGGAGACATACCTGTTCACTGCGGGAGATTTGCGCGAGATAACTGAAATCTTGAGAAAAGCCGGACTGAACGATCGGGGAGTCCGGCTCCTGTCCATGTTCGGATACTCAAACGTGCGCAATATATGCCTATTGGCCGCCTCTACCCTGACGGCGGACGCTGCTTTGCTCATCGACGATGACGAGGTCTTCGAACTGCCGGACTTTGTGCCGCGCTCACTGGAATTTCTGGGCAGAAGAGTTTACGGAGACATCGTGCATGGCGTTGCCGGCTACTACCTAAACAGCAAGGGCCAATACTACGATGATGTGAGTCCGGAGCCGTGGATGACCTATTGGGACCGCTTCGGCTGCAAGGCGCGAGCCTTTGACCAGATCATCGGCAGCGGGCCGCGGCTCAAGCGCACAACTTTTGCCTTCGGCGGCGCCATGATCCTGCACAGAGAGCTTTTCGAGTGTGTACCCTTTGACCCCCTTGTAACCCGAGGCGAGGATGTGGATTATCTTATAAACAGTCGGATCTTCGGTTTCAGCTTCTTTCTGGATAATACCCTGTCCATCAAGCATCTGCCTCAGCCCAAGTCCCACCCCCAGTGGAAGCGTCTGCGGGAGGATATTTACCGTTTTGTATATCAGCGCGCCAAAATGCAGTCTCAGCACAAAACTGGGAATCTTGTCCATGTCAGTCCGGAGGACTTTGACCCCTATCCCGGGGAATTTCTCAAGCCGGATCTGGACGAGAAGATCTATCGAAGCAGCATGATGCTCTCATCGCAGTACCTTGCAAATAACGATCCTGATGCTGCTATGGAAGCCATGCGGAACATCTATATTGCCAAGCACAATGCCCCGCCCTCCTTTGATGCCTTCCGTGCCTATCTGGACACCCAAACACAATGGGAGAGGCTCATCCGCCTTGTACGGCAGGAGCGATACGCCGTCCGCGCCGTGCTGGAGAGGCACAATATTTCCGCACCAGAGATTCATCTCGACAAGGAGCATCGCCGAAGACTCACCCGGGAGGAGCTTCTGGCTGTATTGGCGAAGCTGCCGATATTTTCTGTTTTTACTGAGCAAGAGCATGCGGTTTTCTTTGATTACTGCCATGTAAAAACCTACTATGAGCATGAGACCGTATTCACCAGCGGCGACTACAATGAGGAGGTCTGCCTTGTTCTCAAGGGCAAGCTGCGGCTTGTTGCCAACCGGGAAGCAAACAGCCGCTCCGCGCCGCTGGAGATCGCGTATCTCACACCGGGCAGTTTCCTGGGAGAAAATTGCCTTTCCCACAGTGTATTCCGCCTCAGCGGGACGGCGGCAGAGTTCACTGAGCTGCTGTGCATCTCCAGAGGGCGGTTGAAGGCTCTGCTGGAGGAGCATCCCGCCATCGGTGTCAAGTTACTCCAGTGTTTCCTCGCCAGCCTGTCCGAAAAGATCATGCGTTCCAACGAGCTGCGGAAGAAAGCGGCAGCGTATGACCATAACGCAGTCAACGAGATTTTGGAGGAGTGAGCACGGAGACTTCTGCCGGCAAATGAAACACCGGAGCGTTGGGCGCGCCGCACTTGATCGGTGCAGTGGGTGCAGGAAAGGTTCGATACTATAATACAATGAGGTAAAACAAGGATATCTGGACATTGATGTGTATGGTGCGGCACAGCAGTGTTTTCGCTTTCAGTTCCGTGAATTTGAAAGAAATCAGGATGATTGATGAGGTTCAAGGAGGGGAGGCAAAAGCATGCAATCCAATTGGAGTTCTAAACGGGATTGGCGTCTGTTCCGAAGCAAGCTTGCCGGATGGCAGGAGGCTTATATCGGGAGGCTGAACAAGGAATATATCGAATTGTTGTGTGGAGACGGTTCCGAAGCCGATAAGTTTTGGGAGTTATGCAAGCGCATCCATGAGGATAGACGCTGTGCCGGCGTGCAGATCTCCATGAGAGGATCGGATCCTCTTCCAATCATCTGCCGTATGATCAATGAGGGAGTTATCACACTCGGCGATCTCGACGAGTTCAGTGAGGAACTGCGGGAGGTGGTGGCGACAATTACGGAGCCACATAAGGACATATAAAAGGGAAATTTGATACATAAATCATCGACCCGTAGGCGCGATTGACACCGCAAAGCCCACAGGCCATATACACAGGGCAGTGGCTTTGCGCAGCAAGGTCGCTGCCCTGCCGCCATTTTATAAACCATGTTGGACAGGAGGCTTGTTTATGACCTATCTGCTCTATATGAAGCGCTCATTCACGCGCAGCCCCCGCCGTCATGCGGTGCTGTTTGCGGTGCTGACCTGCGCGTTTCTGCTGCCGCTGCTGATCTCCATTTACCGGGACAGCAATGCATGGGGCACGCGGCAATATCTTCTTGCCCGTTCCGCGGGTGAAACCTATCACATTGGGAACGCAACGGAAGCGGATGTGCCATATTTTGAGGGTATCCGCGGCCTGTCCGCGCCCGTTTATCGTGACGGCACCATCTATCTGCATATTCTGTCGGACGAGGAATGGAGAAATGCGGAGAGCGTGACTGTTTTTGAGAACGAGATCCGCAAGCGCATGGAAGCATCTGGAAACGAAGCCCTGCTCCCGACTGCGTTCAGCTATGAATACGCCCACGGGATATCCACCGATCCGTCCCATCTTTCGGGGCAGCGAAGCCTTCTGCTCGTCAATATGCTGGTCATTCTGCTCTCGGTATCGGTGGTGCGTTCCGCTTACCGAAGTCACCTGAAGCGCTTTTCCTTTGACGTTGGGACGCTCCGCGCCTGCGGAGCCAGCCGACGTCAGATCAGCACCCTGTTTGCCGCGGAGCTTGCGGCGGTGTTCCTGCTGGCGGCGGCCTGCGCCGTGGTTATTTCCGTTGTATCGCTGAAAGTGCTGTTCACGGCGTTTCTTGAGATCCGCCACGACAGCCTTGCGTGGCTGATCTTTCATGTGAAGCCGATGAATATTCTGCTCCATCTGGCGGTTTTCTTCGTTACACTGGGACTGTCGCTGGGCATGACCCTGCACCGGTACAGCCGCGAGCCTGCGCGGGCGCTGCTGAACGACGCGGAAAATGCGCCGAAGGTCAAGCGCGGACGAAAGCCCCTCCGGCGGCGTTTCACCCCGGCGGCAACCCTCTGCGGCCTGTGGCGCAGCCGCACGAACCGCAGCCTCCGTTCCTGCCTTGCTGTTTCCGTTCCCGTCATGGCGGTTTTTCTGCTTCTGTTCAACATCCTCACCCTTGCCTTGCAGGTCACGGGCGCGGAGGAGGAATGGGGGTTAAAGGTTTCCCGTTCCTCCCATGACGGAGAAGGCTTTTCGACTGAGGACATAGCGTATGTTTCCTCTCTGGTGGGTGTGAAGCAGGCGCGCCCCGTATATGAGCCGGACGGTTATATCCTGCTGCCGGAGTCCCCGGAGGAGGTGGAGACGCCGTTGCGCATCCGACCGTACAGCGGTCTTGGCGCGGCATCTCAGACGCTTTCCAAGTATGAGATCGCCGTCAGCCGCAAGGCGGAACGCGGCGTCGGGTATGTACTGCGGCTTTGTCGGGCAGAAGCGTATTACGATGTAAACGGGGGTATCAAGCAGCCCGCACCGGAGGATGTGACCGCGCTGACGGTGGCTGCGCTGACGGACACGAAGCCGTCCGGATGGGCGCTGGATATCTATGTGAGCGATGAGCTGTATGCGGACATCATCGCCTCAGAGCCGGCAACCGGCATCGAGATCGCCCTGACCGACCCTGCCATGAACGCGCAGGTGGAGGCCGCCCTGCGGACGCATTTTGCAGGCGCGGAGTATGCTGTCACCAACCGTCAGTCGGGGGCGGATTTCCTGCGGGAGATGTCCTCCGGCGTGTATCTGCTACTGGGGTACATCTTTGCGGCGCTGTTTCTATTCATCCTGCTGATCCTCTATGTCCGGCTCTGCGACTACATCGAGGGCAGCCGCCCGCTGATCCGCTCCCTTCACAGGCTGGGCGCGTCAAAGCGGACGCTGTACCGCTCCTATATCCGGCAGGACGGGATCTCCGCCGCCGCTGCCGTTGCCGCGCCGTTTCTGATCAGCCTTCCGCTGACGGCGCTGCTGTGCGCATGGCAGAAAGCCCCGCTGCACCTTGACGGCAGGATGCTCGCAGTATACGCGGCTCTGTCAGTGCTGCTGCTGTTTACCTACTGGCATCCCGTACACCGTTCACTCAAGCGCGTACTTCGTCCGCTATGACCATGCTGAAAGGAGATTTTCCGATGAATGCAGTTACAGTAAAAAATCTGACCAAGGTGTTCCGGCAGGGCGATGAGGATATCTATGCCGTGGATCATGTCAGCTTCACCGTTGCGCCGGGTGAAATGGTCGCCATCGTGGGGCAGTCCGGCTCCGGCAAGACCACCCTTCTGAACCTGATCGGCGGTATTGAGCATTCCACCTCCGGCAGCGTGGAGGTAGACGGTGTGGACATCTGCTCATCCGATGACGAGACGCTATCCGGAATACGCAGACGGAAGCTCGGCTATATCTTTCAGGACTTCAACCTGATCCCCATCCTGACGGCGGAGGAGAACATCATCATGCCGTTGCTGCTGGACGGCAAAAAGCCGGATAAGGCAAAGCTGCGGGAGCTGGCGGGCTTTTTGGGCATTGAGAACCGCCTAAAGCATCTGCCGAGTGAGCTGTCCGGCGGACAGAGACAGCGCGTGGCCATCGCCCGCGCCCTGATCAAAGACCCGGTGATTCTCCTTGCCGACGAGCCCACCGGGAACCTCGACAAAAAGGCGGCGGACGAGATCATGGAGCTGCTGCTCGCCGTCAACCGCCGCGGAAACACCGTGCTGCTGGTGACGCATGAGCGGCGGTACGCCGATCTGTGCGGAAGGAAAATTGAAATCAGCGACGGGAGGATTTGAACGTTCACCCCGATCCCGTGTTTCTGCTAAGCCGCAGGAAAAAGAGAACAAAAAGATAGAAAGGAAGGTGCACCATGATGAAACGAAAGGTTTCCGTGATATGGGTGGTCGTTCTTGCCATAATTGCTATTGCCGCATGTGCGTTTGCGGCGGTGACATATTATCGCTGCGGGAAGCAGCCGGAGCCACAATTTCGGCAGAACGAGCTGCTTCGCATTCTTGACGCGGGAAGCGATGCCGAGGGCGTAGGCTTTGAGGTCATGCGTATTGGCGGCGGGAGCGTGAATCTCCGGCTCGACCTGCGCTGGAAAAACGATTCCGGCAAGACGATTGCCTACGGGAAGGCGTTTGAGCTATATCAAATGAAAGACGGTGTATGGCAAAAGGTCACGCCCGCACGGCAGGTTGATTATCCCGACATCGGGTACAGCATTCCCAGCGGCATGGATAACGAGCTCTCCTATGACCTGACGGCTCCGTATCACCTGATAGCCGGGGAACGATACCGCTTGCAGACGGAGTTCCGGTACGAGGAGGGCACGGAGTATTCCGAGCCGATGGCAAACTGGGTAGAGTTTGAAGTAAAAATGCATCTGCCGTATAAGGAGACACAGCCCTCCGACCAAATCACCGTACCGGAGCTTCTGGTGAATGCGATGTCCGGGTCAATGGGTGAAACAGATGAGATCACGGCTTCCCCCTGCGCCTTCTACTGGCAGTCCCCGGAACCAAACGAGGATGGAACCATGAGCTCCATCATTGGATGCGGGCCTGAGATCGGCGAAGAGTCCTCTCTGCCGGAGATCACGGCAGTCAGGGCAGGACTGGTTTCCCACCGGAGGTCCAATGAAGTCTGGTTATATTTCGAGGTGCAGCCGGATACAGTGCGGATACAATGCGTCCCCCAAAACGGCGGTGAGGTTGAGACAATCACAGGCATTCTTCCGTATGACGGAGGATATGCGTTCGATCTGAAAAGCGGCAGCTTTGTTTACCGTGTGATTGCAGAATGGGACGATGGCAACCGTGTGGAATATGGCTTCATCGGGAAGTGGTTGTGATTCCGCGGCAATCAGAATAAAGGACCGACTATGATAAAGATACTATTGGTAGAAGACGATAAAATTATCGTTGCGAGCTTGAGCGAATATCTGAACAGCGAAGGGTACCTTGTGCGAAGTGTATCCGGGCAGGCGGCGGCCATGAAGCTGCTTGCGGAGGAAAAGGCGGATCTTGTGCTGCTGGATGTGTCTCTGGCGGAGGGCAATGGCTTCGCGGCGTGCAGAGCGATCAAGGCCGAGTTTGATGTCCCCGTTATTTTCCTTACCGCGTCAGGCGACGAGTTCAGCACCGTTACGGGCTTCGATCTGGGTGCCGACGATTACATTCCAAAGCCGTTTCGCCCACGAGAGCTTATCTCCCGCATCCGAAATGTGCTCCGACTCACCGGCAGCATGGGCAAAACGGTGAAGCTCGGTGATGTGGTGGTGGACACCGAAAAGGGCACGGCGGTGAAGAACAACAGGGATCTGTTCCTCTCAGCGCTGGAATACCGCCTTCTGCTGTTTTTCATCAACAATCGGGGAATCGTGCTTACCCGTGAGCGGCTTCTTGACGCCATCTGGGATGTTGCCGGCGAGTATGTCAATGACAATACGCTGACGGTGTACATCAAGCGGCTGCGGGAGAAGATTGAGGATGACCCTGCCGACCCGAAGATCATTCTGACGGTTCGCGGGACAGGATATAAGGTGGACGCATGATCAAGCTGCTGAAAAACAAAGAGGTGCGAAAGGCACTGCTGTGGCAGCTGCTGCTCTCCGCAGCCGCCTGCGCCGTCTGCTTTTTCTTCGATATTCGCGCCGGGCTGACAGCCGCAGGGCTTTCTCTGCTCCTTATGCTGGTCTTCTGCATCAGCACTTACAAGAGGTATCAGAGGATTTCTTCCCTTGCGGATGATATCAATCAGGTTCTGCACGGCGACAGTTCTATCGATTTTGACAGCTATTCGGAGGGCGAGCTGAGCATCCTCCACAGTGAGATCTATAAGATGACCATACGCCTGCGTGAGCAGCAGCAAACGCTGACAAGGGAAAAGGCGCACCTTGCCGATTCCATCGCGGACATCTCTCACCAGATCCGCACGCCCCTGACCTCTATCCATCTGCTGATTGGACTGCTGTCGGAGCCGAAGCTGACCGATGCGCGCAGGCAGCAGCTTATCCATGAGCTCTACGAGCTGCTCTCCCGCATTGACTGGCTGATCACCACACTTCTGAAGATCTCACGGCTGGACGCCGGCACGGTGCAGTTCAAGCAGGAGCAGGTCAGCCTGGAGGAGCTGCTCAAAAAGGCCTGTGTGACCCTGCTCATTCCCGTGGAGCTGCGCAGGCAGGAGCTGCGCATCCATGCGGACGGAGCTTTCCGGGGAGATCTCTCGTGGACCTGCGAAGCCATCGGCAATATTGTGAAGAACTGCATGGAACACACCCCCGAGGGCGGCGGGATCGAAATTGACGCAACCGAAAACGCCCTGTATTCCGAAATTATAATTAAAGACAACGGCACAGGCATTTCTTCGGAGGATCTGCCGCATATCTTTGAGCGCTTCTATAAGGGCAAGGATTCCGACGGCAAAAGCTTTGGGATCGGGCTTGCGCTGTCGCGCATGATCATAACCGGTCAGGGTGGAACCGTAAAGGCAGAGAACCGCAAGCCCGCAGGAGCCATGTTCACCATCCGATTTTATAAGGGAACCGTCTGACCGGCGGCTCCCTTTTTTACTAAGTGACGGATCCGTCACCTGGAAGTCACCGCCGTGTCACCTTGACAAAATAGAATGAGGGTGTAAAAAGCGAAAGGAGTATCCCGATATGGAGATTATGAGAGTGGAAAACCTGACAAAGGTATATGGCAAGGGCGAGAACGAGGTGCGGGCACTGGACGGCGTTTCCTTTTCGGTGGAGAAGGGAGCGTTTGTTGCCGTGATCGGCCCCTCCGGCTCGGGCAAATCCACACTGCTTCACATCCTCGGCGGTGTAGACCGGCCTACAGGCGGCAAGGTATTTATGGACGGCAAGGATGTGTATGCGCAGAACGAGGAACAGCTTGCCATCTTCCGCCGCCGTCAGGTGGGACTGATCTATCAGTTTTACAATCTCATTCCGGTGCTCAATGTAACGGAAAACATCACTCTCCCTGTCCTGATGGACGGGCAGAAGGTCAATCAAAATCGACTGGCTGAGCTGATGACCACTCTGAAGCTTACCGGCCGGGAGAACCACCTGCCGAACCAACTCTCCGGCGGCCAGCAGCAGCGGGTGTCCATCGGTCGGGCGCTGATGAATGCGCCTGCGGTGGTGCTTGCCGACGAGCCCACCGGAAATCTTGACTCCAAAAGCAGCCGGGAGATCGTGGAGCTGCTGAAGGTTTCCAACGAAAAATACGGGCAAACCCTTATTGTCATCACCCACGACGAGAGCATCGCACTGCAGGCGGATCGAATCCTTTCCATTGAGGACGGGAAAATCACCAGAGACGAGGTGATCCGCAGATGAATGTTTTCAGCAAGGTAACCTTAGAGAGCCTGAAGAAAAACAGGACGAGAACCGTTGTTACGATCATCGGCATTATGCTCTCGGCGGCGATGATCTGCGCGTCCACGACCTTTGTCTCCAGTATGCAGAACTTCGTGCTGCGCTGCGAGATCTACAGCAGCGGAGACTGGCACGGAGCGGTCTATGACGCTGCATACAAGGACTATGAAGACATCCGCGATTCCGGCAAAGTTTCCTCCGCCGCCTATGCGCAGGTTCTGGGTTACGCGAAGATCGACAGTGCCAACGAGCACAAGCCCTATCTGTATGTGCTCGGCGGCGATGTGGCGTCCGGATATTTTGAGACAATGCCCGTGCATCTCATTTTAGGTACGCTGCCGAAGGACTCCACGGAGATTATCCTGCCGGAGCACCTGACATCAAACGGCAAGGTGAATTATACGCTCGGCGACACCGTCACGCTTGATGTGGGTGACAGGACACTTGACGGCCGGAGGCTGGGACAGGACACACCCGTATACACCTATGACAGCGAAACGCATACAGAGATTATGAGCGGCGAAAGGCTCGAAAACACCGAACCAAGAACCTACACGGTGGTCGGTATCTATGAAAGACCTACCTTTGAGGACTATTCCGCGCCCGGGTACACCGCGCTTACGGCAGCGGACACCAAATCCGCCGATCAGTCTCCGATTCATTGTTATTTCAAGCTGCACAAGCCCGCCGGGGTGTATGACTTCATGAAGGAAACGGGCTATACGCAAGAGTATGGCTATGCCTACAATACGAAGGTCCTGCTGTATTCCGGCGCAGCTCCGTTCGATTCCTTCCTTACCGCGTTTTACAGCCTCGCCGCCATCATCATCGCTCTGATCGTGTTCGGTTCCGTATCGCTCATCTATAACGCATTCTCCATTTCTGTTTCGGAGCGGACAAGGCAATTCGGCCTGCTGTCCTCGGTGGGCGCCACCAGAAAGCAGCTTCGAAGAATGGTGCTGTTTGAGGCGCTGGCGGTCAGCATTGTCGGCATCCCGCTGGGCATTCTGGTGGGTATCGGCGGTATCGGCATAACGCTGCTTCTGATCGGAGACAAATTCTCCTCCATCGTCCGTGCGGACATTCCCATGCGGATCTGCATTTCGTGGCAGGCTATCCTCATTGCTGCGGTCATTGCACTTGTCACGGTTCTGATCTCGGCATGGATTCCCTCAAAAAGGGCAACCAGAGTTTCCGCCGTGGAGGCGATCCGCCAGAGCATGGACATCAAGGTAAGCGGCAGACCCGTCCGAACCTCAAAGCTCGCCTATAAGCTGTTCGGACTCCCCGGCGTCCTTGCCGGCAAGCACTATAAGCGCAACCGGAAAAAATACAGAACCACCGTCGTCAGCCTCTTTATGAGCATCGTCCTCTTTGTTTCGGCGGCGGCCTTCACCGACTACATGATGGAATCCGCCGAGGGAGGGCTGGCCTCCGATCAATTCGACCTGATCTACGCGGCGGAGTCGGACGCTTCCGCCGCCATGACACCAGATGCGCTTCTGGAGCTGCTTTTCTCCGAGCAGAATGTCACCGGCGGTACCTATACCAAGAAGCAGTTTTTGCAGGGCGATATCTCCCGCGAATATGTCACGGCAATGTTTGCCGACCGTTTTTCCAACTTCGGCATGGAAAGTGAGGACAGAGCGCCGAAGGATCTTGGCATCTCCGGTTATCTGTACTTCGTTGCGGACGCCGAGTTCAACAGGTTACTGAAAAAGTACAACCTGAAGGAAGCGGATTACTATGACCGGGACAACCCCCTGGGCATCGCGCTTGACCGTAATATTGAGTTTGACCGCCGGCTTGAGAAGTATGTCACGCTGGACACGCTCAAGGGCGATGGGTGCGTGATCGAGGGTCTTTACTATGTAGAGATCGACGGATATTACAGAAAAGACAGCCTAATCGATGAGAACGGCAATAAGGTCGTTCTCTATCAAAACAGAGACAACGAGAGCGACATCATCGAGCTGCCCTATGAGGAATCCTTTGCAAAATACACGCTGCGGTCCGAAAAAACCATTGAGGAAGCTCCGTTCTTTGTCAGCCGCAGCACGCCGGTGGCCATCAATATGATCTATCCGTACAGCATGCTGGAGAGCGTGGTTCCCAAGGCGGCACTGAATCAATTCCGTAATACAGAGTATTTCCTCACATCGAGCAATCACGCCGCGAGCTTTGAAAATCTGGCGACCATGCTGACGGAAAACGGTCTCAGCAGCCGGCAGCTCTTCGACTACGCCGCAAACGCCGAGACAAACCGGAATGTTGTGACCATTATCCGGGTATTTGCATACGGCTTTATCGTGCTGATCTCCCTGATTGCCGCAGCCAATGTGTTCAATACGATCTCCACGAATATCAGCCTGCGCCGCCGGGAGTTTGCCATGCTGAAATCGGTGGGCATGACGCAGAAGGGCTTTCGCAGGATGATGAACTGCGAGTGCCTGCTGTACGGCTCCAAGGCACTGCTTCTCGGTTTGCCGGTGTCCTGCGGCATTACATATCTCATCTACCGCGCGGTCACAACGGCCTATGAAACCTCCTTCCATCTGCCGTGGGCGGCCATCGGCATCGCCGTACTGAGCGTATTTCTGGTCGTATTCGCCACCATGATGTATTCAATGAGCAAGGTAAAAAAGGACAATCCCATCGACGCCTTGAAAAATGAGAATCTGTAAGGAGGAAAAGAAAATGCATAACCATGAAGCACCCGCACATAGGAAACTCATCTTGAGATCCCAGCTGATCTGCTGGCTGATCATTCTCGGCGGATACCTTTTGATCCGTATGGTCTTTCTTGTATTCGGGCTGCAGCTGCACCTGACCGCTCAGGGCATCTGCCTTGCGCTGCTGCCGTACTGCTTTGGGGCGCTGTATCTGTGGAAGTGTTGCAAGAAGCAAAAACCGTGCTTTTATTTACTCGGACTCCTGCTTCCTGCCGTTGCCGAGAAGTTGACATTGTATTTCCTCGGCGCGTACCTGTGCGGGATCAGTCCCTTCCGTGTCACAGCGGTCATGGAGGCGATCGGAAGGGTCGAACCGTATGCGGTACTCTTTACGCGGATGCCCATGCGGTACGCAGTCAACCTGCTGTTTTTTAACTGGACATACATTCTTTGCGGCATTGCCTTCTCTGCACTCTGCTTTTTGGGCTTGTCCCTCCTGCAAAAGCGGACGGAGGATGAATTATAAGCAAGATGTAGGGGCGGCAGAATGTTGTCCTGTGTCTGATTGCCTTTCCTGTAATCAATACTACTTGCAGGCTTAGCTGCGGCTTGATGATCGCCACTATTTGTAATAACTTCGTTTCCTCCTTCGTCTGGGGCGTATGTTTCTCTAAAGTTCAATCTTTCAAAGGCGAGAACGGATGCAAGGTGCTTATTTCCGTAATCAGCATTGCTCTGCAGACCCTGAATATATTGCTTTAAGCATGAGATAGCCGCCCGACAGCGAAAACTGCCGAGCGGCAGTCTTGCAATATGGAAGGATACGCAGTCAAGGTCTGATAAAACCAATGAACCAAAAAGAACTCAACGAGCTGCGGCGCCGCTGGAAGCTGGATAAAAATACCATCAGCCGTGTTTACGGATGTTTTGTTAATGGCAATAAGGAGATTATAACCGATTTGGACGAGTCGCTTGGCATGATGACGCAGGAGGAAGCTGAAAAATACCTCAGCCTGCTGAAAAAGGCACTGTCAGGAGCACTCGGAAAAAACCTGATCGATATTGTGTTTTCCACCCAGCAGGTCATGACGGGAGAAGAACACAGAATGTTGATGGAGCTGCGCACATCCGGCGCGAAGGATGCGCGGATGCGGCAGGCATTTTATCAGAAAGTCATTCAATCGTTGGACATGGGCGAGAGCAATTATCTGTTGCTGCTGGCAAGCGACAGCTATGATGTACCCCATCGAAATCGGGACGCCCTGCGGGATGAGCTTCGCGGCTGGTATCATATTAAAAGACGCTTTGTGGAAAACGAGGTGGGACAGCGCTTCTACTTTGATTTTTACGGCGCAAAATGGCTTGCCTTTGCAAATGGACCGGGGAATATATGAACGAGGTCCATCCTGATGCGCGAAGTGAAATCAGAATAAGAACGTCCGCCCGTTTCTGCCCTTGAGGCGTGGAGCGGGCTTTCGTTCATTTTACGGGTTGGTCTCGTTGCACTTTTGTGACACTTTCCCTGCACTTTTGCGGGGGAAATTCGAAGCCGCTTCTGGTATGATGCAGTCAAGGTTGATACACAACCGCAACATACTTCAAAAAGGAGCGTAATATACCATGAAAAAGAAAACAGTTTTGAGCTTTGCACTGGCACTGGCATTGATGGTATCGGCCATCGGCGCATCGACCGCAGCTTTGGCGGCTGCGCCTGACACGGTAGGGCAGACAACTGCCATTGCCACCGAGAATGAGAACGCCATCTGGGAGCAGATCGAGGCGGTGGAAGAGAAGAGCGACGCCATCTTCCAGAGAAACGCGGCGCTGTGGGAAAAGCTGGACGAAATCTGCAACGCCCTGCCTGATGACTATGACTTCACAAACTTTGATGAGGCGGCGTTTATCCGCAGCACCAACGCTCTGACGGAAGCGGAGAAGGAAACGCTTCTGGCGGACATCAAGGAGTTGAACGGCCTTGACACCGAGATGGAGGCATTGTACGCTCAGCTGCCCGACTGCGACAATATGCCTCTTTACGAGAAGGCGCTGGAAAAGGCCGACCCCAAGGTGCTGGATGAGATCGACACCCTGGAGCAGGAGTATGACCGCGTCTGCGAGAAGAACGCCGATCTGTGGGACAAGGTAGATGAAGCGTACTTCAATCTGCCGGATGACTACGACTTCGACAACTACGATGAGGCCACCTTTATCCGCAGCCTGAGCTTCCTGTCCGACGCGGAAAAGGACGAGCTGATCGCCGACTATAACCGTCTGGTAGAGCTTGATAACCAGCTGTGCAAGCTGTACGATACCATTTGGGGCAACACCGGCTGCGAAAGCGGTATCTGCCCCATTTGACGGAAAGGTGAGATTCTGATAGTATAAAATCAACATCATGCCGATGCTGCGCCCACGCGCAGCATTTGGCGCTGCCTTCAAGGAGGACACATGGGACATTCCATCTATTTGGCGGACGATGAAAAGAGCATCCGGGAGCTGCTCCATAGCTTCCTCGCAAGCGACGGCTATACCGTGCGCTCCTTTGAAAGCGGTGACGCGCTGCTGGAGGCGTTTCGTCAGGAGCCTGCGGAGCTTGTAATACTGGACATTATGATGCCCGGCACGGACGGACTTACCGTGTGCCGGGAGCTTCGCGCTGTTTCCGATATTCCCATCATCCTGCTTACGGCCAAGGACAGCGAGCTGGACTACGTCATGGGCATCAGCCAGGGCAGTGACGATTATCTTACCAAGCCCTTTCGCCCGACCATTCTTCTGATGAAGGTCAAAGCGCTGCTGCGCCGTGTGGAGATGGACAGGGGAAAAACGGCGGCGGCGGAGGACGAGCTGCATTACGGGGATATCCGCTATTCCGCTACGGAAAACGCCGTCTTTTGCGGAAGCACGATCGTGGCGCTGACCCAGACCGAGCTGCGGCTGCTCAGCTATATGATGAAGCAGCCGGAAAAGGCCTATTCCCGTGAGGAGCTGCTCAGCGCGGTGTGGGGCTTCGACTCGGAGGTGGAGACCCGCGTGACCGACGAAACCCTGCGCCGTATCCGAAAAAAGCTGCTGCAAGCGGGCAGCACCGTCAGCATAAGCACCATATGGGGCTTTGGCTACAAGCTGAAGGGAGCAGGAAGCGTATGAAAAACATCAAGCTGCGGATCGTGTATCTGATCCTCGGTGCGGCACTGCTGCTCTTTGCCCTTTTCATGGTGGCGGTAAACCTCATCATACCTGCCCACTTTGTGAGTGAGGCAAAAAAGGCGCTCATCAGCGAGGCACAGTACCAGAACCGCACCATCCCCTATACCGACGATGAGCCGATCTATGACGAGGGCGAGGGGGAGGGGAATTTCTTTACCCCCAGCATCGTCTTTTTGGAACTGGATGACGGATACCGACCTAACACATGGAACCGGGATACCTATCGCCTGGAGAAAAAATTGCTGGAATACTGCGCCGGGCGGGATATTGCACTCAATCAATGCTATACCTTCAAAACGGACAGGCATCACCTGATATTCATGTCCGTGCAGGAGGAGCAGGACGATTGGGAAAAGCCATACGCCTACATCATGTATATAGACATTGGCCCAATCACCCGCTATATCGTGACGCTGAACTGGGCGTTCTTTGCGGTGCTATTGGCGATCTCCTCCGCCATGTGCCTGCTGGGCTTCCGCTTCGGCCGGGACATTGAAAAGGAGGCGGAGCGGCAGCAGACCTTCTTCCAGAATGCATCTCATGAGCTGAAAACGCCGCTTATGGCGATACAGGGCTATGCGGAGGGCATACAGGCGGGTGTCATGGACGCAGGCGGCGCCGCCGAGGTGATTTTGTCGGAAAGCGACCGCATGACGGAACTGGTGGACGAGCTTCTGGACATCTCAAAAATCGATATGGGGCGGCAGCAGCTTACCCTTTCCGAGATGGATGTTCGGGAGCTGCTCTACGACAGCATACGCGCCGTGGAGCCAGCCGCCGCCGGCGGCATCGCTATCGTGCCGGACTTCCCCGATGAGCCCGTTATGGTCAGCTGCGACGATACCCGGCTGCGCAGAGCCGTCACCAATATCCTATCCAACGGTGTGCGCTATGCCCGCAGCGAGCTGCGCCTGACCTGCCGCGCGGACAAGCGGTATGTAACGATACGGATACAGGACGACGGGGACGGCATCGCCGAAGCGGACCTTCCGCACATCTTTGACCGCTTCTACATGGGGAAAAGCGGAAAATCCGGCATCGGCCTTGCCCTGACGAAGGAGATCATCCACCTGCACAAGGGAACGATCCGTGCCTACAACGGGGACACCGGCGCCGTTTTCGAGATCTCCATTCCGGTGAGCAGATAAGAAGAGCACCGTGCCGCCTGTGAGCGCCCTTCTTGAAAAAAGACGGACTTAGAAAAGATTTTGTTGGTGCCGGGCGGCGAGTTCCCTGTGATTTCCTCTTGTGCCGACATTGTTAGAATGGAGTACATCTATGGACTGCAAAGTAAAAAAATATCTGCATATTTATGACTGGAACTACTGGTGGGGCTATTACCGCTGCGGCAAGGACTGGGAGCCTTTCCATGCGGCGGAGTTTTCTCTTTCCGAGGACGAGGCAGGAAAGGCGCCCTTTTTCCACTTTGATTTCCATAACCTCCCTGCCCTTCACCAGACCATTCTGGACGGTGAGTTTGTGGAGCCGGATAACCCGGATCATCCGCACTTTCTGGAGCAGGCAAGGCGGCTCAGAAGCGGTGAACAGGACTGGTTCGTCGGGGCGCTGTACTATCCGCTTTTTTCGCCGGAGATGCATTTCTGCAACGCCTCCGTCCGGAGCGGCGTCCCGCTGACACAGCTGCTTTCCCCGTCTGTACCGCCCTATTACGGGGTGATCTTTCTCCGGGAGGAGCGCCCCCTCACTCCGGAGGTGCTGACGCATTGGGCGGAGACACTGTCCCAGCCTCTGTTCGGCCAGCAGTTTTCCTGTACGCTTGCACAAGTCCCCAGCCGACAGGAGGCGATGGAACAGTTTGAGAATGAGATGCGGCTGACGCGATGAACAAGTGCCAGCCGCGCTGCCCGGCGGCAACTGCAAGACCCCAAAGCCCTGCGGATGCAGAATTACTTACAACGGAGAATATGAATGACTTTTGAAATTCACAGTGATATCACGAATCATTCCATGACCATAGCCGCCCGCGCGATGCGCAAGGTGCTGCGGCGAAAACGCAGCATCCTTTGGGCCATTTTCGGCTGGAGCGTCTTTTTATTCAGCGCATTGCTGCTGATTCCATTCGATGGAGAGTCTTTTACGCTTGATGCCAGAACGGTGATTTCCTTGCTGGTAGAGGTGATACTGCTGTCCGTTCTGCTGTTTCAGGATCGGTTCAATGGCATGATCGCCCGCAAAAACGCGCTGGCGGGCACAAAGGACTATCATGTCGCATTCGGCGAGGATTCCTATACCGTCGTTACGGCAGCCACCACCTCCACGTTCCGCTATGAGCTGATCGACGCCATGGCGGAGTCGCAGGACTACATCATCTTTCTGATGAAAAAACGCTATGCGCAGCCTCTGGACAAGCGCACCCTCACCGGCGGGACGGCGGAGGAATTCAAACGATTTCTTGAGGGGAAGACCGGAAAGACATTCCGGCGAGTGAAATGAACGGATTATCTATAACGCCTTTTCGCGGGCTGCATCTGCTCCTGCTTTTGCTGACGGCAGCGGCGGCGCTGCTCATATTCTTGCTGCTGCGCAAAAAACCGGAAGCACGTCGCTCCCGGCTTCTGATCGGCATGTGCCTTTTTAATCTTGCGCTGTTTACCGTCTACAAGCTCTCACTGTCCATGGACGCAGCGTATATCCGTGCGTACTATCCCGATGGCTTCAACATTTTCAATGAGCTGCCGCTGCACCTGTGCAACATCAATCTGTTCCTGATCCCCATCGGACTATGGAAGAGAAATCGCTCGATCATGGGCTTTTCATTCTTTGTAGCGCCCCTTGGCGCACTGATGGCGCTGCTCTTTCCGGAGCCTCTGTTCTCCGGCTTTTCGCTGTTCCTGCCGCGGATCTTTGGCTACTATGTGACCCACGCGCTCCTTGTTGTCTGCGGCCTGAGTCTGGCGACGCTGGGGTTTTACCGCCCCGACCCAAAGGATATCCCACAGATCCTCAAGACCTTTGGTTTGCTTGCCGTTGGCGCGCACCTTATCAATCTCCTGTTGCGCCTCACGCTCTGCCCGGAGGCAAACTACTTCTTCACTTATGGCGCGGAGATCAGCGTGCTCAAGCTGTTTTGGCGTATCATCCCGGTGCCGCTGCTTTACGGGCTGCCGGCACCGCTGATCCTTGCAGGCTATATGTACGCGGTCTGTGCGTTGTCCCGCCTGGCGCGAGGCGCGGAAGAAGCGTCTTTTTCATAAAACAGGACACAAAAAGCGGCCTTGGGCGCGATGAACTGCCCCGCTTTTTTGGTGGTTGGCAGTTGAACGCTGCCGACCGCTTTTTATGCATCGGACAAAGCGGAGCGCTTCTGCGCTCCGCAGCAGGATATCAGAAAAGGCGGGCTGAGGCGCGCCGGGGAAGGAACAAGGTCAACAGAACCGAAGAAGGAGCGCGAGCGAAGGCTCACTGGAGCGCTTCCGGGAAGAATTCACCGTGCACCGCGTGCACGGCTTTTTCATATTCCGGCTCGCTGATGCCAACGGTGATGTTGATCTCGCGCGTGCCCTGCACGATCATCCGCACGTTGATGCCGGCGCGTCCGAGCGCACAGAGCAGACGGCCGGAGACGCCCGGCCTTCCCGCCATGTCCCGTCCGACGATGGACACCATGGCAAGCCCGTCTGCAACGCAGATGCTGTCCGGGCGGACGGCGGCGGAAATGTCCGACAAAAGCGCCTCGCGGCAGGCGGAGACCGCCGCGGCCGGGGCGATGAACGAGATGCTGCCAAGCCCCGTCGCGATGTGGTCAAAAGGGACTTCGTGCGTTTCGAGCACCGAGAGAATCCGGCGGCAGTAGCCCACGGCGCTGTTCATATTTTCCTTCTCAACCTGTATGGAGCAATAGCCCTTGCGCCCTGCGATTCCCGTGACGGGACAGACGGAAGGAGGGCTCTGCGAGGAGACGAGGGTGCCGGGGGTGTCCGGCTGCATCGTGGAGCGGATGTGAATGGGAATGCCCATACGCCGGGCTGGCGTCACCGCGTCCTCGTGCAGCACGTTGGCCCCCATATACGCGAGCTCCCGTACCTCGTCATAGGCCATGGCAGGAATCGCCCTTGCGCTGGGCACGATTGCGGGATCGGCGCGGAAGATACCGGCTACGTCCGTCCAGTTTTCGTAGGCATCCGATCCGGAGGCGCTTGCCAGCAGCGCCCCGGAGATATCCGAGCCGCCGCGCGGCAGCGTGTGGATGCGGCCGTCCGCGCCGCCGCCGTAGAAGCCGGGCATGACGGCACGCTCCATGTCGCGGAGCCTGCGCGTTAGCGACCGTTCCGCCAGCTTGTGCTGCGGGAAGCCGTCAGCGTCAAAGAAGTGCAGCTCTGCTGGGTCGAGAAACGGCCAGCCCAGCAGTGCTGCCAGCATCCGCCCGCTGAGGTATTCACCCCGGCTGACACAGTATGCTTCGGATGCGCCGGAGGCAAGCGCTGCCTCGATTTGCCGCAGTTCCGACTCTAAGTCTATGGCGAGATCAAGCTCCTGCACGATCTGCCGGAACCTCGCAGCGACAGGCGCAAAGGCAGTCTCGGGGTCTGTGCCTGTTTTTACAGCGGCATGGCAGTCATACAGCAGATCCGTCACCTTTTTGTCCTCCGCAGAGCGCTTTCCCGGGGCGGAGACCACGACAAAGCGCAGCTCCGGGTCTGCCGATACGATGCGCTTTACCTGCCGGAAGCGGGCTGCATCTGCCAGAGATGTGCCGCCGAATTTCGCTGTTTTCATAGGGCGTCTCCCTTCAAAAGATCGTCCATATCGTAAAGACCGGGCTGCCTGCCGCAGAGGAAGACTGCTGCCCGCAGCGCACCCTCCGCGAACAGCCGCCGGTCATGCGCCTCGTGCTTCAGACTCAGCGTCTCGGCTCCGGTCGAAATCAGCACCTCATGGATGCCGGTCACACTGCCGAGGCGGATGGAGGATATGCCGATCTCGCTGTGGTTTCGCGGTGAAAAGCCGCTGCGGCCGCACACAAGCGCTGCCTCCGGCCGCTCTTTTTGAATGGCGGCGGCGAGCATACGCGCCGTGCCGCTCGGAGCGTCCGCCTTGCGGCTGTGATGCGTCTCCACGATCTCGATCTCCGCCTCCGGAAACAGGCGCGCGGCCTCGCGCACAAGGCCGCAGAGCGCCGCAATACCGAGACTCATGTTGCCGGAAAAAAAGACGGGGATCTGCTCTGAGGCGCGCTCGATGCGCGCGCGCTCCTGCTGCGTGTGTCCGGTGGTACCGATCACGATGGGAAGGCTGTGCTCCAGCGCAAAGCCAAGCGCACTTTCGGTTGCGGTGTGAAAGGAAAAGTCGAGCACGACGTCGGCAGGCTCCAGAACTTCGGAAAAGGACGCAAACGCGCCGTTTCCGCTGCGGCTGACCATGGGTCCTGCGGCGCAGCCTGCAAATCCGGCGTCCAGCAGCGCGCGAAGCGCTCTGCCCATCGCGCCGTTTGCTCCGTGCAGAAGGATATTTGTCATCTCAAACACCCCATGCCTTGAGCGCGTTCAGAAGGACGGCCCGGCGTCCTTCCTCCATCGGCGTGAGCGGCAGACGCAGCGTGTCGGTGCCGTAGCCCATTTTTGCCAGCGCCGCCTTGACCGGAATGGGATTGACCTCGGAAAACAGCGCGTCTATGACGGGCAGCAGACGGCACTGGAGCGCCGCAGCGCCGCGCACATCGCCGGAGAAGAACAGCTCGCACAGCCGAACCGCCTCCTTGGGCAGCACATTGGAGAGCACGGAGATACAGCCCTCGCCGCCCATGGCGAGGATGGGCACGATCTGATCGTCGTTGCCGGAATAGACGTCCAGATGAGCCTCTGCCTTGTGAAATAGCGATACGATCTGCGAGATGTTTCCGCTTGCCTCCTTCACAGCGACGATGCGCGGATGCCCGGCAAGTGCGGCGCAGGTCTCGGGCAGCAGGTTGCAGCCCGTGCGGGAGGGAACGTTATAGAGGATCACGGGCTTATCTGATGCATCCGCGATGGCGGTATAATGGGCGATCAGCCCCCGCTGTGTGGCCTTGTTATAATAGGGCGTCACCACCAGACAGGCATCCGCTCCGGCGGCGCAGGCAAACCGTGTCAGCTCGACGGCTTTTTCGGTGCAGTTTGCGCCGGTGCCCGCAATGACCGGTACGCGCCCGGCGGCCCGCTTTACGGCAAATGCGATCGTCTGCCGGTGCTCCTCGGCGGTCATTGTGGACGCCTCGCCCGTTGTGCCGCAGGTGACAAGCCCGGCAACGCCGCTTTCGATCTGCCAGTCTATGAGTCTGCCGTAGGCGTCATAGTCGATGGCGCCGGAAGATGTCATCGGGGTGGCAAGCGCCGTGGCGATGCCGCGGAAAAGTGTTTTCTGTTTCATTTGAGCTACCTCCTGTTTCTGTAGGTCGTCAAGTTCTTCTTTCCTGTTTGAGCTTTCGGATGACCGGCGCACTGCCCATGAGATATCCGATGCGCCAGCCCGCCATCGCCCACGGCTTTGAAAAGCTCTGGGCGATCAAAAGTCGCTCCCGCAGGCCGGGCAGGGCCGCAGGGTCCGGACAGGGACGCGTGCACAGCCCGCGATAAACGTCGTCGCAGAGTATAAAGATGGGCTTGTCTCCGACTGCGCGGCGGACGGCGGCCTCGCATATGGCTGCGGGCGTGGGAAGATCCGGCTCACCGATGGTGAGCACGATGCAGTCCTCACGCTCTGCGGCGAGGGCGGTATAGCGGCGAATGGCGCTCAAAGAGAGCCCGCCGAGCGATGTGCAGAGCCTGTCTACCATGCCGTTCCTCCCGCGACCGCTTCATAATAGCGCACGCCCGCTTCCAGCACGCGCTCGTCAAAGTCAAACTCCGCCGTGTGCAGCGCCGGTGTGCCGCCGCAGCCCAAAAACAGAAACAGGCCGGGAAGCCGCTGCTGATAGTATGAAAAATCGTCGCTTGCCATGCTCGGCGCGCTCAGCGCCTCGATGGGAAACAGCGCAGAAGCCCTGCAGAGCAGATCGGGCGGATTCACAACAGCGGGGTAGCCCTCGCTGAAATGCACGGCAGCCTCGCAGCCGCTGGTTTGCGCGGCATGGCGGCTGATCGTCTTCAGAGCCTCCCGGATGCTGCAAAACGCAGCATCATCGAGCGCGCGCAGACTGCCCTCCAGCCGTGCGCTTCCGGCGAGCGCATTGCGGACGCTTCCGGCCTCCATGCGTCCAAAGCCGAGCAGGAACTCCGGCCTTTGCGGGAGCGACAGCGCCGCCGCCTCGTTGTAAAATGCCACGCAGGCGGCAAGCGCGTCGCGGCCGGAGCCGGCGGAGCAGAAATGTGCGCAGCGGCCCGTGGCGGTGAACGTCACCTCGGCCGAGCGCGCCATCATGGGGCCGGGCAAACCGGCGAGCGTACCGGCAGGAAGCCCCGGCCAGAGATGCAGGGCGAAAATGGCCTTGACGCGCAGCCGCTCAAAAACCCCTGTTTCACAGATCCGTCTGGCTCCTCCGGTCGTTTCCTCGGCGGGCTGAAACACCAGCAGGACGTTGTGCGGCAGATTTTCCTTTCCGCGCAGCCTGCGGCCAAGCTCCAGAGCCATCGCCATGTGCCCGTCGTGACCGCAGGCATGCATGCGCCCGCTGTGCTGAGAAGAAAACGGCAGACCTGTCTGCTCCGCAATGGGCAGCGCGTCCATTTCAGCGCGAAACGCCAGCGTATCCGCCGCGCCGAAGTCAAAATAGGCGCATACGGCGCTGTCAAACGGGAAAAACACCTCGCAGCCGAGCGTGCCGAGGACGTTTTGTAAATAGTCCATGGTCTTGGGCAGCTCGTCGCCCAGCTCGGGGATGCGGTGCAGGGCGCGCCGGTCCGCTGTCATGGGGGTGAGCGTTTGCATATTTGTAAACCTTCCTTGCTGCTTTTTGAATGTCATGCGTCTGCGGCTCAAAGCTCCCGCAGGGCGTCCACCAGCGCCGTCTTGGCGGCGGAAGTCTCATCCTTACGCTTGATGATACGCGCGGGACATCCGGCGACCACGCTCTCAGGCGGTACGTCCGATATGACGACCGCGCCCGCCGCAACGACTGCGCCCCTGCCGATGCGGCAGCCCTCGATCACCACTGCATTCGCCCCGATGAGCACCTCATCCTCCACGACGACGGGCGTCGCGCTTGCAGGCTCGATCACCCCGGCCAGCACCGCGCCTGCGCCGATGTGGCAGCGTGCGCCGACCATCGCCCTGCCTCCGAGCACCGCACCCATGTCGATCATGGTACCTGCGCCCACGCTTGTGCCGATGTTGAGGATGGCACCCATCATGATGACAGCTCCCTCCCCGATCTCGACCTGCTCTCGAATGATGGCGCCCGGCTCGATCCGGGCGTTCAGCCCCTTCGTGTCCAGCAGAGGAACGGCTGAATTGCGGCAGCTGCTCTCGATCACGATATCGGCAATGGCGTCCTGCTGCGCCTCGATGGCGGGGCCGATGTCCCGCCAGTCGCCAAATACGATTTTTGTCCCGTCTCCCGCCGGAAAGACTCTTGCTTTCGGAAAGCTCGTGGGCGAGCGTTCCCAGAGGTAGACCTTGACCGGCGTTTTTTTCTCGGCAGTGCGGATATATTCGATCAGTTCCGCTGCATTCATATGTGCGCTCCTTTTCATGCTTATTTACTGTAAATTCATCATATCGGATACTTCGATGCAATACAATGCACAATAATGCGAAGATTATTGCAAAAAATGCTCATTTCGCCGCCATAAAACGCTGAACTGCCAATTTGCCGCCGCCTTCTGCGGCTGGCCAGCAAAAGACCGCTGACCCGCGCTCTGAGCGCGAGGTCAACGGTCTTTTAAGGATTAAAGACACGTATCTTTATGGTGAAGACACGGTTTATAGTGCAGAATATGCAATATACCGCTCCGCTTCTGCATCACTCTTTCCGGCTTTATAGGGTAGTATTCCCCTGTGAAAATCCACCTAACTCCTTGAGCGTCGAGCTTTATGCTGTCTGCATTTCGCTGCCGAGAACGTGGAGCAGGGTATTACAATCCCGCCCCACGTTCTGCAGTGTCATTTTCTGCTGCTTAAAAGCACCTTGTCATAACTTAACCTGTTCTGCGCTGCTTGGAATCGGAATTTTGAGACGTGTCAGGTACAGTCTCGGACTCCTGACGGGAAAACCAGTCGGTTTTCTTCCCGGTAATATCCCCGGATACTGCGTCTACCTTGTAGGAATACTGCTTCTTTGCGGTGTAGAACTCAAGGATATAGCAGGGCTTGCCTGAATTGCGGCTGAGCACCTCCTTGGTGAACACGATTTTTTGTGTGGATTCATCAAGTCCCGCGTCCTTCAGGGCGATCTTCTTTGCTTCTTCCAAAGAGATGAAATCTGCAGTGTCGATTTCCGTTGTGGCGGTCTCTTTCTGCTTTTTCTCCAGAACAATGCCCAGCACCGCATCAATGCGGTATGTCCACTGTGTTTTTGCATCGGCAAAGACGAGCCGGTAGTAAGGCGTTTTGATGCCGCCGCTCACAAGGGTTTCCTCGGTAAAGCTGACTTTATCCGTGCATCCGGCATCATCCAGGGCGATTTTCTTCGCTTCGGAAAGAGTGATAAATTTCCCGGCGTAAATAATGCTGCCGCTCTTTGCGTCGATTTGGTAGAAATATTGATTCGTCCCGGTGTAGAACTCCAGCAGGTAGCAGGGGTTGCCCTGATTGCGGTTCAGCTCCTCTCTGGTGAACACGATCTTCTGCGTCAGCTCATCAAGCTTCGCGGCCTTCAGTGCAATCTTCTTTGCTTCCTCCAAGGAGATGAACTTCGACACACTGACAGAAACAATGCCGGAAGCCTCTTGGAATTTAAGAAGCTCGTCCAACGACATGCGGGCAACCTCGTCCGTGGGCAGCCCGGTTTTGTTTGCTGCGGTAAGGATCCAGTCGGCGCGGCCAAGGGAAACGTGGAATTCCTCGGCGATCTTCGCCACTTCAGCGTTTTCCGTCAGTTCGGAGTGGAAAACCAATGTGCCGACGGCATCGGTCTGCTCCAATGCCTTCCGGATCTCCGCGGAGAGCGAGGCTTTTAGTTCGGCATTCGCATCAAGACGGGAATCAAAAGAGATCAGAACAGTCGCTTCGCCATTTTCCATATATCCGCAGGCTTCGTAGGCGGCGACCGTGCGCGTTAGAGCGGTCTCGACGCTCTGCTTTACCAGCGCAACATCGCTGAGCGCATTTTCCGCATCGCTGTTCAAGCAGCGTACATTCTTAACGATCCCGCTTTTGGCAATTGTATATTCCACGCTGGGGTTGACATCCATTGTGAAGGTGCCGGCTGTCGCATTGCTTCGGATGGCATTTGCAGCGATGCCGGTGCAGAGAACCAGCGCAAGGCAGGCAACCATGATTCCAAGCTTGGCCCAACCGGGCTTTCTTTTGGTATTTGCTTCGCTTTCCGCGTCAGCAATGAGCTCGTCATTGATCTTTCCGATCGAACGAAGAAGGACTTCGGTTTTCATAGCATAATTCCCTCCTTTTCAAGAAATCGTCTTAATTCGTTTCTCATACGGAAAAGCAAAGACGTCACCTTGCTCTCGCTCATTCCGTATGCGTCCGCAATATCCCGTATTGCGTAGAGATGATAGTATCTGCGGACAAAAATGTTACGGTTCAGTTTGGGCTTTGCATACAGGAAGCGGTCAATGGCGGCAGCCAGCTCATTTTCTTCGACGGTCTGCTCCACAGTCGTTTCCGAAGGAACGCAGGCTTCCAGCTCAGACAGCGCGAGGACTACTTGTCCGTGTCCGCGTTTTTCGGCAGTATACCGCTTATAACGGTTCAGAGCGAGGTTGCGCGTGATTTTCCCTAAGTAGATCGACAAACGGTTCGGACGCTGCGGCGGAATTGAATTCCATGCGCCGAGGTATGTATCGTTGGCACATTCCTCCGCATCCTCTTTGCTATGCAGTATGTTATATGCAATCGTGTGGCAGTAGCTCCCGTACTTTTCTGCGGTGGCGGTAATCGCGCTCTCGTTACGTGCCCAGTACAATTCTATGATCTCATGGTCTCTCATTGCGCCCTCCCTTCTTTCTGCGTAAAGGCCTTTCACCTATATAGACAACAAAAATCGCCGTTCATTGCGTGTATTGCACACAAAGTATGCTTGTAAATTCATTATATCGTGTGGCAGATCTGATTTCCACCGGAATAAGCACTCCGCTTTAAGGAAGCAGGCACAGAAGCTGCGGCGGCGGGGAAGATGAGCCCCGCCGCGCAAAATAAATATATACGATTTTTCCGCTCCCGGCTATTGAGGAATACAAAATGTCTCACGAAATGGCAGACTAAATGGCAGGGTTTGCGCCGATGACACGAAAAAGACGCTGTGGTATAATCGTATCGTCTCCCAATGGGTCGTGAAACCCGGCATGAATGCCGAATACTGCCCAAAGGAGTGCTGAATATGAAATATTGTCCCTATTGCGGCGCCGATCTTGCTGATGGCGTCGCTTCTTTCTGCATGGAGTGCGGGAAGAGCCTGCCGACTGCGGAAGGTGGTCAGAAAAAGCCAAAAGAGAAACCCGTAAGGTCACAAAAGCGTATGGAAAAGAAACGCAAGCACCCGTCTCCAAAGCCACGGAAAAAGCATGAAAAGCCTGTCGGTGAACACGTGGGGGGAAAAACTTTTACTCCAAATCTTGGCTTTTTGAGGGAGCTTTTTTACTGCTGTTTTCTGTCTCCTGGTGTGCATGAATGTCGTGCAAAAAAGCAGCAGAGACTATGTAATAGCATTCCTGCGGCAGAAGGACTTTACCGTATTTGCTGATATGCCAGGCGTCTGGGCGATCTCCCCATAACCAGTCCCGGCAGCACGCAGCTTTTTAATCTGTTCTCTCTGATTGTATGTCATAACCCTTCGGCTCCTTCCGAGGGAAGCTCTTTGCTGTATCTCCCTCACTCACTGCCGAAGAATTCACCCCATCGTTATGACATCCAAATTCGGAACACGAAAAAAGCTATTACACTGTATGATTTCTCAAAAATTTAGGGTATATAAAAGTATGTATTATATAGTGAGATGGGAATTTGGTGTTCCAACGTGTTCTCGTGTTCCAATAACCGTGGAAAAACTGCAAAAAATGTCCACCGGTATACCGAGTATTAACTCAATACGCCAGTGGGCTTTATGCATCTTATTTATTTCTTGTTCACTCCGGCAGCTTAGTATAAATGAGCAGTCCTCTGACAGAGAACGATGGTGATAAGCACCTGCGTGAAAATCCAGAATTTCCACATGGTACTGTCAGCCTTGATGATGTCCTTCTTGATTTTCTTGCCTCTACCTCTATTATAGTTTTCTGCTGCTTTTCAATCAATTAGTCTCACGCCTGCCGGGGAGCACTTTTACCGCAAGAGCATTATCATCCGCAGTGATCTGGAGCAGCTTATCCGCGAGACAAAGCGGCTGGATGCGGATGACAGCTACACGTTTCGTCTGGGCTGCTATAAGGGCTACCACGGCGGCGAATTTTCGGAGGCCATTGCAAGGTTTTCCGAAAAATATCCCAAGGTCTTGGTCTGCACGGTGATTACCGGTTTGCGGATTCTCTGCAAGAAGCGCGGCTGATGATCATCACCGGACAGGGCTATCTGCCGGTGGACGTGATCGGAGAGCAGATGTGGTTTGATTCCGCCGTGAAGCGTATCCCGCTGGTGAGAAGAGGCGAACCGGTGACCAAGACCTACTGCGTATTCTGGAAGAAGGACAATTCCGGGTATTATATCGAGGAGTTTGCAGAGATGCTGAAAGAGGAGTTCGCGTGAAAGCGTATTCCTCTGTTGTCTCCATACTAAACAAACTTATCTAAAAAACTGCATCGCACTGTTGTAGTGCGATGCAGTTTTTATTTTACCTGCTCCTTTAATACAGGGTAACAAGACCCTATACCGCATTCATGTCACGCGAAACGCTACGGTTTAAACTGCGCTCGCGAACCGGGCTGCCGCAAAACATACCTTGGACTACCGGGTTGCGTAGCACCTACGGTTTCCTCCGCAGTCCCGAACCGGGCTGCCGCAAAACTCAGCAGCGCACTCATGTTACGCGTAGCACCCACGGTTTACTCCATTGTTCCGAACCGGGCCACCGCAAAACTCAGCAGCGCACTTATGTTACGCGTAGCAACCACGGTTTCCTTCATTGTCCCGAACCGGGCAACCGGAGATATATGTATCCGTAGGTGCGTCAATTCGCCACTAAACAGTCTTTTCTTCGATGAGAGGGAGGAAGTCCTTATACTGCGTATCGTAAGCGCAGCTGTACTCGGCGCAGTCGGCGAATTTTGCGACCGCGCGAGTGGACTTGTCGATCGGCTGGAGCGTGCCGGCGCCGGCGACGCAGCCGCCGGGGCACGCCATACCCTCGAGAAGGTAGCCGTCGTACTTGCCGTCGCGGGCCATCATCAGCAGCTTGCGGCACTCGTGCAGGCCGGTGGCCTTTGCGATCTTGACCTCGCGCGTCGGGTCGATGGACTTGATAGCGTTGATGACCGCCTGCGCAACGCCGCCGGAAACGGCGAACTTGCGCGCGTCCGAGCCTGCCTGGGAGAGCGTCTGCGCCTCCTCGGCCGGGATGCACTCCTTGTCCACGCCCTTGGCGGCGAACATGCCGAGCACCTCCTCAAAGGTGAGGACGAAGTCAACATCGCTGCGCACGGTGCGGCGGCTGGCCTCGAGCTTCTTCGCGTCGCAGGGGCCGACGAAAACGACCTTGCAGCCTGGGTGAGTTTTCTTTACAAAGCGCGCGGTGAGCACCATGGGCGTCATCGCGACGGATATGTTCTCGGCCATGTCGGGGAACATTTTTTTGACCATGTCGCTCCACGAGGGACAGCAGGAGGTGACCATGAAGCGGTGCTTGGACGGGACCTCCTCAAGGAAGTCGGCGGCCTCCTCGATGACGCACAGATCCGCGCCGATGGCGGCCTCGTAAACGTCGGTGAAGCCCAGGCGCTTGAAGGATGCGGTCATCTTTTCGGGTGTAGCATCCGGGCCGAACTGGCCGACGAAGGCCGGCGCGAGCACGACATAGACGGGCACGCCGCTTTTTATTGCCATGATGGTCTGGAAGATTTGGCTTTTATCGCTTATCGCACCGAACGGGCAGTTTACAAGGCACTGTCCGCAGGAGGTGCATTTTTTATAATCTATCGCCGCGCGGCCGAGCTCGTCCTTGCCGATGGCCGCAATGCCGCAGGCCTTCTTGCATGGGCGCTCCTGACGGATGATCGCCGAGAATGAGCACGCGTCCATACATCTGCCGCAGCGCACGCACTTGTCGGTGTCGATATGCGCGTGGCCGTTGACCTTGCTGATGGCCTTTTTGGGGCAGATCTCGATGCAGGGGTGCTCGATACAGCCCTGGCAGCCGTTTGTGACCTTGATGATGTTATCCGGGCAGCGGTTACATGCAAATTTGATGACGTTTATAAGCGGCGGCTCGTAATATTTCTCGGCAATGACGGTCTCCTCGACGCTGTCGGAAATGTTGTTGTGCACGCCGAGCTTGCGCATCGGCAGACCCATTGCAAGGCGCAGCCTTTCGCCGACAACGGCACGCTCGATGAGCAGATTGTTTCTGAATGGGCCGATCTCATCCGGGTCGCCCGGACAGATCTTGTACGGAAGCTCTTCAAGCCTCTGCGCGTAGTCTCCTCCCTCGTATGCCATGCGCGCGATTTCAGTGAAAACCTCGTGCCTTATCCTGGTTTTGCCGGTCTCCATTCCTCTCATGGGGGTGATCCTCCGATTATACTTCTATTTAGCCAAAAATAATTATACAAAAACACGCCTTTTTGTCAATAAGATTGCGAAAAATTTAACGCAATTTTTACCCTTTTAACTACAAGATAATTAAAGCAGGTATTAAAAAAATTAATACCTGCTTTGGCTGTCATTTATTATATTCGTTCAGTATCTTTTCGACCTCGTCATCCGCCGATTGCGGTTTAGCCTTTCGGACGGGCGCCTCAATGGTCGGCTCGGGAGCGGCCTCATCGGGGCTCGGCTCGATTACCGTGTCCTCGGCCTCGTCGTCGGATTTGGCCTCCGGCTCGGGAGATGCGATCTTTTCGGTCTCCGGCGGAAGGTCTTCCTTTGCACAGCGGTTTTTGATTATAAGCCAGCTGTACATCAGCAGCATACCGACCGTTGCGAGAATAATAAGCTCAAGTCCCATATGGCGGCTGTCGGCCAGCGTTGTTATGCACATGAATGCGCCCAAGAGGCTCAGATAGCAGGCCTTGTGCGGATCGGGCCTGCCGAAAGCGTAGCCTGCGACATAGAACAGCGCAAGTATCGCGCAGCAGATAGCGAGGATCTCGATCGCGAACATCCAGACGTTGGGGTTGTTTGCGTTTGACCGGTAGCTTGCTATGAGCCACACGCAGTACATCAGGATGGGCAGCGCCATGAAAATGCTCACAAGGCTCGGCGAATAGTGACTCCGCGAGGCGCTGCAGATGAGCGGAAAGCTCAGGCCGCTGAGCATGCCCAGAACTGCGACAAGGACATACATCGTGCGCAGACTGTCAAGCGATGTCTCGACAATGGTCATGATGCCGCCGAGCACGGCGAGCGCCGCGATGATCCAAGCGAATATTATGTATAGTATGGAAAGGCCGCGCAGCGCCTCGCTCATCCCGGTCGGGAACACGGTCTGATCGTCTGTGAGCTTCCTTGTCCGCAGCCACAGCACAACGGCGGCGGCGAGGATCAAAAGCGGCAGCAGAATGTTGAGGATGCTGGGGTTTATCATGCCCGTTTCCGTGTCGCGCGCGACCTGCATTTGCAGCCATCGGAAAAACGCGCCGAACGCGCCGAACGCACAGGTATAGCACAGCATTATCAGTGCGTCGTTGGCCTTGTTGTTTTTAAGCATAGTATCAATCCTGTTAGAATAAATTTATATCAGATTAATTTTATACTCATTTTCTCAAACAGTCAAGATGAAAGGGTGATGCCGGATGAAAAGAATAGTCTGCGCCGCGCTTTTCATGACGCTTGTCGTCATGGCCTTGCCGCGGCTTTTTCCCGTTCGGGAAACAGCGCCGCAGCCGTCCTCCGTGCCGGACAAGGCTGCCGAAAAGCTCGAGCCCGACGAAAGCCGGAGCATACGCCTGCTCTCGGGAGATACCGTCGTCGAGATCGGCGTTTTCGACTATCTCACGGGCGTTGTCGCCGCCGAGATGCCGGTGTCGTTCGAGCAGGAGGCGCTCAAGGCGCAGTCTGTCGCGGCGCGCAGCTATCTTCAGCGTGCGCTTGCCTCGCCCAAACACGAGGGCGCGGATATCTGCGCCGACTCCGCCTGCTGTCAGGCGTATCTAAGCCCCGAGCAGCTCAAGTCAAGCTGGGGGGACAAGTACGCGCAGTACAGCGAAAAAATAAGCGCCGCGGTCAGGGCGACCGACAGCGAGTACCTCAGCTATGACGGAAAGCCGGCGCTCGCGGCGTTCCACTCATCCTCCGACGGTGCGACCGAGGACGCCGGGGCGATCTGGTCGGATGTGCCGTATCTAAAAAGCGTTTCCTCGCCCGAGACCGGCGACAGTGTGCCGAATTTCCAAAGCAGCGTCGTGAACTCCGACCTCGATTTCCGCGACACGATACTATATCTCAAGCCCGAGGCGGACATGACCGGCGACGCCGGCTCCTGGCTCGGCGAGACGACTCGCACGGCGTCCGGCCGCGTTGCGAGCATTGTTATCGGCGGCGCTTCGTTCACCGGCAGCGAGCTGCGCTCGCTGTTCAAGCTGCGCTCGACCGATTTTGAGCTTACCCACGCCGACGGCTGCTTCACCTTCACCGTCCACGGCTACGGCCACGGCGTCGGCATGAGCCAGTACGGCGCGAACGCCATGGCGCGCTCTGGCTCCGACTACCGCGAGATCCTCGCCCACTACTACCCCTCCGCTTTTTTAGTAGCGCATTGACGCAGCTACGGATACGGTTATCTCTGGTTGCCCGGTTCGGAACAATGGAGGAAACCGTATCTGCCACGCAACCCGGTAGTGCGCCGCTGAGTTTTGCTCCGCACCTTGTAGGGAACGGATTTATCCGTTCCGCATATACCGGTTTCGTCGGCAGTTTCCGGTCGTGACACCGCAATAAATGTATCGGTACAATGTAAAAACGCCTCTAAAAACAGCGCCTCTAAAAATGTGTTTGCCTGACGGCAAATGATTTAATCACACCTCATCCGTCACCAAAGGTGACACCTTCCCCTCGAGCTACGCAGGGGAAGGCAATGGGCGGCGCGTCAATTAGCCTCTAAAAACAGCGCCTCGGCATCGAGCAAAGCCTCACGCAGCAGTGCAGCCGCAGCCTCGGCATTCTGCGCATCTTCCTCGATTATGCTGACAGCATCGTCGGCTGCACGACACAGTCGGCAATACATCGTCTTGTAATCTGCCAAAAAAGTCATCCCCTTACGCCGTTTGACCAGTATAGCGGTCAATATTTGCTTACAGTTTAGCATAAACTCTGTTCAGTTGCAACCAATATTGGTCAAAAGCCACTGGATCGGGGGATATGTGATGGAGCAAAAACTGCGGCGCGACCGCAACATCGGAGAAAATTTGCGCAGATTGCGCTGTGCTAACGGCCTGTCGCAGGAGAAGCTGTGCGCCGAGCTTCAGCGGCGAGGCTGCGACATTGGCCGCACGACCTACGCAAAGTACGAGTCGGGCGAGCTTAACGTCCGAATTTCCGTCCTCGACGAGCTGAAGGACATCTATAACTGCACATATGATGAGCTTCTGCGCATCCTGTAAAAAACGGAACGGATAAATCCGCTTTTTTAGTGGCGAATTTTTAGAGGCGATTTTGCGCAGCTACCAATACATTTATCTCTGGTAGCCCGGTTCGAGACTGCCGACAAAACCGGGAGACTGCCGCGCTACATGAGTGCGCTGCTGAATTTTGCACCGCACCCCAATTGTCTTCCCCTGCACCCTTGTAGGGAACGGATTTATCCGTTCCGTTTGCCACGGTTTTGCCGGTAGCTTCCGGTCGAGCTGACGCAATAAATGTATCGGTATCAGCGTAAATACGCCACTAAAAAGCTTCCCCTGCGTAGCTTGAGGGGAAGGTGTCACCTTGGTGACGGATGAGGTGTTATTAAATCTGCGGTGCTAACCGCTACATTTTTTTAGTGGCGCATTTTTAGAGGCGCTTTTTTAGAGGCGCATTTATATTGTGCCGATACGTTTATTGCGGTATCCCGACCGGAGGGTACAGTCAAAACCGTTACAGGCGGAACGGATAAATCCGTTCCCTACGAGCGATAGATTTTAGTACAGGCAAAACCGCGACACGGGCGATCAATGATCGCCCCTACGGCTATGGATTTTTGTGCCGACAAAGTCACAACAAACGGAACGGGCAAGCCCGTTCCCTACAAGGGTGCGTCCTAAAATTCAGCAACGCACTTACGTTGCGCGAGGCAGCCACAGTTTTCTCCGCGCCCTCGAACCGGGCAACAAAAGCCTTTGCTGCATTCACGTTGTGCGAGGCAGCCATGGTTTTGCACGCACCCTCGACACCGGGCTACCGCAATATATGTATCCGTAGGTGCCCCAATTCGCCACTAAAAAAACACGAACGACCATAATCGTTCGTGTTTTTTCCATAATTAAAGAAGAGAGGTGTAGATGTGAACAAAAGCTCGCACTGTGTTGATTTTTTCCCGACGGCGTCCTGAACCGCCGCCGGGGGCTTATCACATATTGATGGAGGCTTTTTGTGATTTTAATTTACTACTTCTGCGATAGGATTTCGACTCCAAAACGGCTCTCTCCGGCTCCAAACGGGCAAAGTTAGTCCGCCGGGCGCATTTTTTCCATTGCCGCGACATGCTGCTTTATTGCGAGGAAGGACTCGTCGCTTATGATGTGCTCCATCTTGCACGCATCCTCGGCCGCAGTCTCGGCGCTGACGCCGAGCATCTCGAGATATCGGGTCAGCAGCGTGTGGCGCTCGTAGATCTTCGCCGCGACCTCGACGCCGGACTCGGTGAGGCTCAGATGCCCCAGCTCGTCGGAAACGAGATAGCCGCCGCTTTTGAGCAGCCCGACCGCGCGGCTGACGCTCGGCTTGGAATAACCCATGTACTCGCCGACATCTATCGCGCGCACATCCTTATACTTTTGGGACAAAATATATATCGTTTCGAGATACATCTCACCCGATTCCTGCAAATTCATTTGATCTTCTCCAATGCTTATAATAATACAATATAAAATATAGCACAACACTTAAATAAATTCAAGGAAAGACTTAATCCCTACAAGGCGAGTGGGATATTATGCACAATTTTGGCGGTTAGCAAGCACTAACTAATTGTGCAAGTCACCAAACCTTGTGACAGGGGCTTGACAATGGCAAAATAAGTGCTATTATTCATGGCAGTTAGCGAGAGCTAACTTTAGTTTAGCCCCACGGTTAGCAGACGCTAATCAAAAAGGAGAAAGGATATAGAATGATGCCTTTAACATTAGCGGCAGTCGGCGAGGATAACACCATCCAGCGTATCGCCGGCAAGCCTGAGGTGAAGAAGCACCTCGAAAACCTCGGCTTTGTCGTCGGGGGCGATGTAAAAGTCTTAACTGCCGTTGGCGAGAATGTCATCGTCAAGGTAAAAGAAGCCAGGATCGCAATAAGCGCGGAAATGGCTCAGAAAATATATGTGTGAGGAGCAGAAACATGAAGACTCTGAGAGACGTTAAGATCGGCGAGACCGTGACCGTCAAGAAGCTCCATGGTGAGGGCGCGATAAAGCGCCGCATCATGGACATGGGAATTACCAAGGGCGCCGAGGTCTATGTCCGCAAGGTCGCTCCCCTGGGCGATCCCATTGAGCTCACCGTCCGCGGCTATGAGCTTTCTCTGCGCAAGGCAGATGCAGAAAAGATCGAGGTGGAATAATGGAAAAGAACATTAAAATTGCCCTTGCGGGCAACCCGAACTGTGGTAAGACCACACTGTTCAACGCGCTGACCGGCTCGAACCAGTTCGTCGGCAACTGGCCGGGCGTCACCGTTGAGAAGAAGGAAGGCAAGCTCAAGAAGTTTGACGGCGTAACGGTCGTTGACCTTCCGGGTATCTACTCGCTTTCCCCGTACACACTTGAGGAGGTCGTCGCGCGTAACTTCCTGCTCGGCGAGCGCCCCGATGCGATACTCAACATCATCGACGGCACCAACCTCGAGCGTAACCTTTATCTGACCACTCAGCTCACCGAGCTGGGCATCCCCGTTGTCGTTGCGGTCAACATGATGGATATCGTGCGCAAGAACGGCGACGTTATAAACATCAAGGAGCTGTCCCGTCAGCTCGGCTGCAAGGTCATGGAGATCTCCGCACTCAAGGGCGACGGCGTTTCCGAGGCCGCTGCAGCTGCGGTCGATGCCGCGAAAAACGGCAAGACCATCCCCATGCACTCATTCTCCGGCGTTGTTGAGCACGCCATCGCTCACATCGAGGAGGCAGTCCTGCACGAGCTGCCCGAGGAGCAGCAGCGCTGGTACGCCATCAAGATCTTCGAGCACGACGACAAGGTGCTTGCAAAGCTTGCCATCAAGCCCGAGATCATGCAGCACATCGACGCGGACATCAAGGCCGCCGAGGAAGAGCTTGACGACGATGCCGAGAGCATCATCACAAACGAGAGATACCTCTACATAGCATCCATCATCAAGGCATGCTACAAAAAGAAAAACGCCGGCAAGCTCACCGCTTCCGACAAGATAGATAAGATCGTCACCAACCGTTGGCTGGGCCTGCCGATCTTCGCGGCAGTCATGTTCCTTGTCTACTGGGTCGCAATGGTCGCCGTCGGCGCACCTGCAACCGACTGGGCAAACGACGGCGTGTTCGGCGACGGCTGGCACCTGCTGGGCATCGGCTCTGCCGACTACAACGACACGAACGACGAATACACCGCAGCTATCCAGGCAGTCAGCGCGTTCCTCGGCGAGGACGTTGACGTTGAAGCCGACGACTTCGACGCAGACGCACTGCTTGCCGATATGAAGGCTCTCCAGACCACCGACAAAACAGCAACCGTCGATGTCGAGGATGAAGAGACCCTCGCGATAAACACCATGACCGCTTACTATGACGCACTTCCCGAAGGTGCGGATAAGATGGACGACGTTGTCCAGATGACCTATGTTGACGCAGTTGCCTACCTTGAGAAAAACGGCTTTGACGCTCCCGACCCGGCCGACTACGGCGTATGGGTACCGGGCATCCCCGTCCTCGTCGGCGACGGCCTTGACGCTGCAAACGCAGCCCCCTGGCTCAGCGGCCTTATCAATGACGGTATCGTGGCCGGTGTCGGCGCGGTCCTCGGCTTCGTTCCCCAGATGCTCGTCCTGTTCCTCATGCTCGCCTTCCTCGAGGCCTGCGGCTACATGGCGCGTATCGCATTCGTTCTTGACCGTGTGTTCCGCAAGTTCGGCCTCTCCGGCAAGAGCTTCATCCCCATGCTCATCGGCGTCGGCTGCGGCGTTCCGGGTGTCATGGCTTCCCGTACCATCGAAAACGAGCGTGACCGCCGCATGACGATCATGACCACGACCTTCATCCCCTGCGGCGCAAAGGTTCCGTTCATCGCAATGATCGCCGGCGCACTGTTCGGCGGCAGCGCATGGGTATCCACCTCGGCATACTTCATCGGCATGGCGGCTATCATCTGCTCGGGCATCATGCTCAAGAAGACCAGACGCTTTGCAGGCGACCCTGCTCCCTTCGTTATGGAGCTTCCGGCATACCACATGCCCACCCTCGGCAACGTTCTCCGCTCCATGTGGGAGCGCGGCTGGTCCTTCATCAAGAAGGCCGGTACCATCATCCTGCTCTCGACCATCTTCGTATGGTTCACCACTTACTTCGGCTGGGTCGACGGCTCGTTCCAGATGCTCTCCGAGGATCAGATCGACTCCTCCATCCTTGCCAAGATCGGCAACGCCATCGCATGGATCTTCAGCCCGCTCGGCTGGGGCAACTGGCAGGCAACCGTCGCATCCATCACCGGCCTTGTCGCAAAGGAGAACATCGTCGGCACTCTCGGCATTCTCTACGGCGGCGGCGACGGCACCGTTTACCAGAACATCGCGGCAGCCTTCACCGGCATAACCGCTTACTCCTTCCTCGTGTTCAACCTCCTGTGCGCTCCCTGCTTTGCAGCGATCGGCGCGATCAAGCGCGAGATGAACAACCGCGGCTGGACCTGGTTTGCGATCGGCTATCAGTGCGGCTTTGCTTACTGCATCGCCCTGATGATCAATCAGTTCGGCAGCGTTTTCGTCGGCAAGACCAACGTCATCGGCCTGATCTTCGCAGTCGCGATCCTGGCACTTATGATTTACATGCTCTTCCGTCCCTACAAGGAAGCTGAGACCCTCAGCACCAAGGAAGCCGTAGGTGTAAAATAAGCAACATAACATAACATAACTTAGCTTAACGAATAATCTAAAAGGAGGAATAAGCAATGCTGGAATGGTTAACGGCCAATCTCGGAACGATACTGATAAGCGCCGGACTTATCGTCATCGTGGCGCTCATAATCCGGTCGATCGTCAGGGATAAGAAGGCAGGCATATCCTCCTGCGGCGCAAAATGCGGCGGCTGCGGAGCCTGCGCCATGGCCGGAAAATGCCACGGCTCATCGGGCTGCGGCGGCAGCGCCCTCAGGGATGTTAAAAACCTGAAGCATCAGAACACCTAAAATTCTGACGGGAGGTGCAGTGATTCCCTTCTGCACCTCCCGGTTTTACAAACAGGAGTAAGCAATGACTAACCCCAAGCTTGCGGTTTCCGCCTCGGTGATCCGATATCTTCTCGCCCTCGATGCGCTCAAGGGCGCCGGCGGAATACGGACGACCGACGTTGCGCGATATCTCAACATCAAAAAACCGAGCGCGCACACGATGCTCAACAATTTAAAAGAAGCCGAGATCCTGACGAAGGATGAGCTTGGCATAGCGCACCTGACAGGCTACGGAGTTGAGCTTACGCAGAAGTACAGGCGCTATTACAGCGCCGTTGCCGCGACTCTCGCGCGCACCCTGCCGCCTGCGGCAGACATAAAAAATGCAGCATGCGCCCTTGTGGCGGAGCTTGACGAGCAGGTGCTCGAGGAGCTGTGCGCCCGATGCGGCGCGGAAGGGACACTTAATGTATCTTGAGATCCGTGATCTTCACAAATCCTTCGGCAGCGGAGACAGCCGCTGCGAGGTGCTCCGCGGCATAAGCTGCGGCATTGAAAAAGGACATATATGCGTCTTGCTGGGACCGTCCGGCTCCGGCAAATCGACGCTTCTTAATATAATCGGCGGCATCGAAACTGCCGACTCTGGCAGCATCGGCATCGGCGGACAGAAGATCGCCGCGATGAGCCAAAGGGAGCTTTCGCTGTATCGCCGCAAGCACCTGGGCTATGTTTTCCAGTCGTATAACCTCATCCCGAACCTGACGGTCAAGGAAAACATCGAGGTCGGCGCGTATCTTGCCGACAAGCCCCTGCCGACGGAGGATATCCTCAAAACGCTCGGCCTGTGGGAGCACCGGGACAAGGTGCCCTCGCAGCTTTCCGGCGGCCAGCAGCAGCGCACCGCCATCGGCAGGGCGATAATCAAAAACCCCGACATCCTGCTGTGCGACGAGCCGACGGGCGCGCTTGACTACAAGACCTCCAAGGAGATACTCGATCTCATTGAGCGCGTGAACAAAAAATACGGAAACACCGTTATCCTTGTCACGCATAACGACGCTATAAAGCGCATGGCCGACCGCGTTATCCGCCTGCGCGACGGCGCTATTCGCTCGGATGAGGAAAACACCGAGAAGCTCGGCGCAATGCAGCTTGACTGGTAAGGGGGCGCGCACGCTTGAAAAATCCACTAAGCCGCCGCCTGCTGCGCGAGCTGCGGCAGGATATCGGCAAATACATCGCCCTGTTTCTGTTTTTGACGCTCACAACGGGCTTTATCTCGGGCTTTCTCGTAGCCGACGGCAGCATGGTCAGGGCATATGACGAGAGCTTTGAAAAATACGATATCGAAAGCGGCCACTTCATCCTTGAGGATAAGCTGCCGGACGGGACGAGAGCGAAGCTTGAAGCCGCCGGCGTTTCGGTGCATGAGCTTTTTTACAAGGAAGCAACGCTCGATAACGAAAACACCGTGCGCATTTTCAAAAACCGCAGCGAGGTCAATAAGACCGACGCGCTCGAGGGCCGCCTGCCCGAGAGTAAGGGCGAGATAGCCGCCGACAGGCTGTATCTTGAAAATAACGGCCTTGCGATCGGCGATAAGCTTGCCGGGCTTAAAATAACGGGCGCCATCGCGCTGTCGGACTATTCGGCGCTGTTTAAAAACAACACCGACATGATGCTCGACGCAAATAAATTCTGCGTCGCCGTCGTAACGCCCGAGACCTTCGATGAAATTGACGAAAACATTCACCTGTGCTACGCATGGCTCAATAACGACAAAACGCTCAGCGATGAGCAGTGCCGCGATAAATCCGACGAGCTTGGCGAGATCCTCGCTGCCGACTGCGGTATAAGCGATATCGTCGAGCGCAGCGAAAACCAGGCGATAAGCTTCACCGGCGAGGATATGGGCGGCGATAAGGCAATGATGACGACTCTTCTGTATGTCGTGATCGTCATTCTCGGCTTTGTGTTTGCGATAACCACGCGCTCGACGATCGAGCAGGAGTCCGGCACTGTCGGAACGCTGCTTGCCTCGGGCTACACAAGGGGCGAGCTTATCCGCCATTACATGACGATGCCCATTATCGTCACGCTCATAGCCGCCGTGATCGGCAACGTGCTCGGCTACACGGTGTTTAAAAACGTGTGCGCGGCGCTGTATTACCACAGCTATTCGCTTCCGACCTACGTTACCGTCTGGAGCGCCGAGGCGTTTGTGAAAACAACGCTCGTTCCCTGCGTGCTCATCGCGCTGACGGTTTACCTCGTGCTTTGGCGCGTGATGCGCCTGCCGGTGCAGAGCTTTCTGCGCCATGATCTGCGCGTGCGAAAAAAGCAGTTCGTTCCGCGCCTCAAGTCCGGCGGCATAACCGAGCGCTTCCGCAAGCGCGTGATATTGCAGAACCGCAGCGCCTACATAACGCTGTTTATCGGCATCCTGTTTGCAAACATCCTGCTGCTGTTCGGCCTTATCATGCCGCCGGTGCTGGATAATTTCAAGACAGAGGTGCTCGAAACAAAGCTTGCCGGCTATCAGTATATCCTCAAGACTCCGACGCTCACGGAAAACGAAAGCGCAGAGCCGTTCTGCCTTGCCTCGCTTGAATACGGCGACAATGAGGAGATCAGCGTTTACGGCATAAAGGCAGACTCAAAATACGCCGGTTTTTCCTATCTCCCGGCGAGCAGTGAAAACATCCTCGTATCCGAGGGCTTTTTGGAAAAGTACGGCCTTTCCGTCGGCGATAAGATAACGCTGCACGAAAAATACGGCGATAAGGAGTATTCCTTCAACGTGTTCGGCACCGCCGACTACGCCGCCGGGCTTGCCGTTTTCATGGACAAAACGAGCTTTAACGAGACCTTTGACCTCGATCTGCGCTTTTTTAACGGCTATTTTTCAAACGAAAGGCTCACAGACCTCGACCCCGAGGCCGTGTCCACCGTCATAACCGAGCACGATCTCACCGTTATCGCCGATCAGCTGACCGATTCTATGGGACTCATGTTCCCCCTCATGTGCGGATTTTCGCTTGCGCTGTATATGCTTTTGGTGTATCTGCTCTCGAAAATGATAATCGAGAAAAACGCGCAGAGCATATCCATGCTCAAGATCCTCGGCTACACGCGGCGCGAGATAAGCTCGCTTTATAATTCGGCAACGGCCATCGCCGTCGGCGTGTCGCTCATCGTGACGATCCCGATCTCGGCGCTCGTCATGAAATGGCTGTTTTACTACTACATGCACGAAATGAGCGGCTGGCTCACGTTCTATATCGCGCCGTGGATATGGCCGGAGATGCTCGGCCTGGGCGCGGCGACATATTTCATCGTTCATCTTATACAAACAAAACGCCTTGGAAAGATCCCCTTGGCGCAGGCACTGAAGAATATGGAGTGATATTTATGCAATACGTTATTTTCGGTATTATTCTCATAGCTTTTGCCGTGCTTGTGATCAAAAGCTACGCAAAAAAGCTCGCAGCCGGCTGCTGCGGAGCGGGCGGCGATACGGCCAAAAAGGTTAAGGTCGCGGATAAAAACAAGGCGCACTATCCCTACGCCGCGACCCTCACCGTTGACGGCATGATGTGCGCGGCCTGCGAAACGCGCGTTGAAAACGCTCTCAATGCCATCGACGGCGTGTGGGCAAAGGCAAGCTCCGGCGCGGGCCGGGTGGATGTTCTCATGAAAGCCCCCGTCGATGAGGACACCCTGCGCAAGACGATAAACGATCTTGGCGTTTACACTCTGATGAAAGCGGATATCCACGATGCAAAGCAAAACTGAGGCATACTCCGGCGCCGAGGGCAGCTACCGCGTTACAAGCTACAACGTTTTCCCCGGCATCGAGCTTATCTACAACGACATAAGCCTTTATGAGCACGACTTCCGCCCCGAGGAGGGCAAGGCGCTGCTCGAGATCCACCACTGCCGCTCGGGGCGCATGGAGTGCAGGATCGGCGCGGACTTTTTCTACCTCGCGCCGGGCGACCTGTCCATAAGCCTTTCCGACGGGGCGATATCCCATTCAAGCTTCCCGACCGGGAGCTACGAGGGCGTGACGATACGCATAAACGGCAAGGACGCGCCGCGCTGCCTGTCCTGCTTTTTGGCCGACGTCAACGTTCAGCCGGATGCGCTGCGCGAGAAATTCTGTCCGCAGGGGCAGTGCTTCGTTGCGCGCTCGTCGCAGGCGATCGAGCACATCTTCTCCGAGCTTTACAGCGTGCCCGAGAGCATACGCAAGGGCTATTTCAAGGTCAAGATCCTTGAGCTTCTGCTGTTTTTGAGCGCAATGGAGCTGGACAGCTCCGCCCTTGCCGAGCGCAGGATATCCAACACTCAGGTCGAGCTTGCAAAGCGCATCGGCGCGTATCTTTCCGCGAATATGGACAGGCGCATAACGCTCGAGGAGCTGTCAAACAGCTTCCACATGTCGCAGTCGGCGCTGAAGTCCTGCTTCCGCGCGGTTTACGGCGAGTCCGTTTATTCCTACATCCGCGCACAGAAAATGCAGTGTGCCGCGGCAGATCTCCGGCGCTCGGAAATGAGCATCATGGAGATAGCCGGGCGCTACGGCTATGATAACGGCAGCAAATTTGCCAAGGCATTCCGCGATACCGTCGGCATGAGCCCGACGGAGTACCGAAATGCGGGATAGACAATTTGTATTATATGTGGTATATTAAAGCTGAGTAAGTATTTGCTCAACTTTAATATCTATATGATAAAGAAAAAGGAGTAGATAATTATGAAGTTCCATATTGAAGACACCACAAAAATGTTCGGCTGCGGCGTGCTGTTCGGCACCGCCGGCATCAAGATCCTCAGAAGCCGCGACGCAAAAACGCTTTACACCCACGTCACCGCCGCCGTTCTTCGCGCAAAGGACTGTGTAATGCAGACCGCCGACGATATCCGCTGCGACTGCCAGGATATCTATGCAGGAGCAAAGAGCATCAACGCCCGCCGCGCCGAGGAAGAGGCAGCGGCAGTCATCGAAGCGACCGAGGCAGAGTAATGAAATGCAGAATTCTCAGCGAAATTGACGGCAGAATGCGCGTGCGCCTTTCCCTGCCGCGCATGAGCCTCAAGCAGGCTGACATCGTTGAGGAATATCTCGGCGCTGTCGCCGGAGTCAAAAGCGTCAAGGTGTTCGACCGCAACTGCGACGTTGTCGTTGAATACGCCGACCGCACAGCCGTCGTTTCGGCGCTTTCGGGCTTTTCGTTTGAAACCTGCGGCATAACCGAACCCAAGCCCACCGGCCGCGAGCTAAACCGCGAATATCAGGATAAGCTCGCCGGCGTCGTGATGCGCAGGGTGCTTAAAAAGGCGCTGCTTCCGGCGCCGTGGCGCGCGGCTATCTGCGCTGCGAAATGCTCGCAGTATTTTGCGCGCGGCGTAAAGTCGCTGTGGCACAAGCGGCTTGACGTTGCCGTCCTCGACGCAACGGCCATAACCGTTTCCGTCCTGCGCGGCGATACCGACACCGCGTCGTCTATAATGTTCATGCTCAAGATCGGCGATATCCTCGAGGAGTGGACGCACAAGAAGTCCGTTGACGATCTTGCGCGCACCATGAGCCTGAATGTTGACAAGGTGTGGGTAAAGTCCGGCGATACCGAGGAGCTTAAAAACATCTCCGACGTCAATGTCGGCGACGATATCATCGTGCGCATGGGCAGCATGATACCGCTCGACGGCAAGCTCGTTTCCGGCTCTGCCGCGGTAAACCAGTCGTCCATGACCGGCGAGAGCATGCCCGTTCGCAAGGAGGTCGGCAGCTATGTCTACGGCGGAACGGTCGTCGAAGAGGGCGAGTGCGTCATAAGGGTCGAAAAAAGCCTCGGCAGCGGCCGCTACGACAGGATCGTCCACATGATCGAGGACTCGGAAAAGCTCAAGAGCGACACCGAGTCGCAGGCGTATCACCTTGCCGACAGGCTCGTGCCGTACAGCCTCGGCGCAACGGCGCTGACATGGCTGATAACGCGCAACCCGACCAAGGCGCTTGCCATACTCATGGTCGATTTCTCCTGCGCGCTGAAGCTTTCCATGCCGATAGCGGTGCTTTCGGCCATGCGCGAGAGCGGCGCAAACGGCATCTCCGTCAAGGGCGGCAAGTTCCTTGAGGCCATCGCCAAGGCCGACACCGTCGTTTTCGACAAAACCGGCACGCTCACCCACGCAAGCCCCGAGGTCGCCGATATCATAACCTTCGGCGGACACGAGCAGAACGAGATGCTCTGCCTCGCCGCCTGCCTTGAGGAGCACTATCCGCACTCGATAGCAAACGCCGTCGTAAACGAAGCGATCCGCCGCGGCCTGAACCACGACGAGCGCCACTCCAAGGTCGAATACGTCGTTGCCCACGGAATCCACAGCACCGTTGACGGTCAAAAGGTCATCCTCGGCAGCCACCACTTCGTTTTCGAGGACGAGGGCTGCACCGTACCGGATGATGAGCGGGATAAATTTGCCTCGCTCCCCACGCAGTATTCGCACCTTTACCTTGCGCTAAGCGGCGTTCTGGCGGCGGTCATCTGCATCGCCGATCCTCTGCGCAGCGAGGTGCGCGGCGTTATGGATTCCCTGCGCGCGCTGGGTCTTGACAAGCTCGTAATGATGACCGGCGACAGCGAGCGCACCGCGGCTGCCGTTGCAAAATATGCCGGCGTTGACGAATACTATGCCGAGGTACTGCCCGAGGACAAGGCTGCGTTCATCCGCGCCGAGCACGAAAAGGGCCGCAAGGTCATCATGATCGGCGACGGCGTGAACGATTCGCCGGCGCTCAGCGAGGCCGACGCAGGCATTGCAATGTCCGACGGCGCGGCCATCGCACGCGAGATCGCTGACGTCACCATCTGCTCTGACGATCTTGAAAGCCTCGTCACCCTCAAGCGCATTTCCGACGGCCTCATGCAGCGCATCCACGCAAACTATCGCTTCATCATTTCCTTCAACACCGGACTCATCGTCCTCGGCGTCGCCGGCGTTCTTCCACCCTCGACCTCGGCTCTTCTGCACAACATCTCCACATTGGCAATAGGGCTTCGCAGCATGCGCAACCTGCTTCCGTGACGTGTCTTTTGTGTTCAGGCTGCGTTGAAGCTCTCGGAAATACACAAAGTATTCCCGTCGAGCTTCGCCTTGCCTGAACGCAAAATCCATCGCCACGGGTGACCTGCTTTTCCGTTCGTGCGGCATTAAACCCCTTGGAAATACACAAAGTATTCCCATCGGGGTTTGCCTTGCCTGAACGCAAGATCCATCGCCACGGGTGACGTGCTTTTGTGCTGGTGCTGCGTTGAAGCTCTCGGAAATACACAAAGTATTCCCTTCGAGCTTCGCCTTGCCTGAACGCAAAATCCACAGTCACGGGTGACGCGCTTTTGTGCTCGTGCGGCGTTAAACCCCTTGGAAATACAAAAAGTATTCCCGCCGGGGCTTGCCTTGCCTGAACGCAAGATCCATCGCCACGGGTGACGTGCTTTTCCGCTCAGGCTGCGTTGAAAATGGGGCAGAAAAGAGCAAAATCAAATATGTCTGTTTGGAGCCTTGTTCATTCCTTTTGGAGCGGATAAGGCTCCGTTTTTTATGGCATAATAAATACACAGTAAAACGATAGGATATGAAATGGAGTTTTGACGAGACATCACAAAGCCGGGGCTTTGTGATGTGGAGGATAAAATGAGCGACGAATTGGTAGTTTCGCAGTGCGCGCCGACGCTTGCGGGACTAAAAACCGCGAATATGTTTTCCGCCGAGTACGAAAGCCGCGAGGAAGTCACGGCCGAGCTGCGGCGGCTCAACGCCGTGCTCGTTCCGAGGGGACTGCGCATCGTGCCCATGCGGTACATGCAAAGCCGCGTGCTTTTATATCTCTATCGCCCCGAGGCGCTGCGGCGCGATCTTGCCGACAGCGCGGCGCAGGATATCCTGCGCGAGTGCGGCTACGGCAAATGCAGCCGCGCCGAAAGCTGCCTGAGCTGCCTTATAGGCCGGCTCAGAAACAACGCCGATTTTCCCCACGAGGTCGGCCTGTTTCTCGGCTATCCGCCCGAGGATGTGCGCGGCTTCATCGAAAACCAGGCCTCCGGCTTCAAGCTCATCGGCTGCTGGAAGGTCTACGGCGACGTTGACGCGGCAAGAAAAAAGTTTGAAAGCTTCGAGAGCTGCACCCACCGCAGCCGCGGCAAGGCTCTCGATGAGATCATACAGTGAAAGGACGAATTTAAACATGAAAAAAGCAGTTGTATACTGGAGCGGCACCGGCAACACCGAGGCCATGGCAAAGGCAGTCGCCGAAGCGGCCGGCGCGGAGCTTTTCACCGCGTCCGAGTTCTCCGCGGCAAAGGCCGACGAGTTTGACGCGATAGCCTTCGGCTGCCCGGCAATGGGCGCAGAGGCGCTTGAGGAATCGGAATTCGAGCCTATGTTCGATGGCGTAAAGAGCCACCTTGCCGGCAAAAAGGTCGCGCTTTTCGGCTCCTACGGCTGGGGCGACGGCGACTGGATGCAGATCTGGGAGGACGACTGCCGCGCAGCCGGCATTAACCTCGTCCATGAAAGCGTCACCTGCAACGGCGAGCCGGATGCTCAGGCGCTTGCAAAGTGCAAGGCCCTCGGCGCAGCGCTGTAAACACTCATAGATGCAAAAACTCTAAGGATTTTTCCTTAGAGTTTTTTAATTTTTTGTTAACAAACGCTTCACTCCATGGCGCGCGGAGAGTGGTATAATATAATTGTACGCTTGTATGGTTACATGGAGGGACAAAAATGAAGAAGTTCTCTTTTACTCAGCCGCTGACGCCGGATCTGTGCGGCAAGCAGCCTAAAATGCAGCCGCCTGCGGCGTTTTTGCTGTTTCAGAATGCAGCCAGCCTGCACGCCGAGGCCATCGGCAACGGCACCGCGGCGCTTGCCGAGCGCGATTGCTACTGGGTGGCGACGCACTCGAAGATCGATTTTTACAACGATGCGAATCTTTTGGACACGCTGACCGTTTCGACGTGGGTAAATCCTGCAAAGCCCAACGCCGTGCGCGGCTACCGTGGCTACGACATCTTCGTCGGCGATAAGCAGATCGCCGAGGGGCTTACCGAGTGGGTCGTTTTAAACCGCGAAACGGGCTTTGTCCGCTTTTCCGAGTTCGGCTTCCCCGAGGGCTTTGAGTTTCAGGACTATGTCGCCTGCGGCGGCAAGCTCTGCCGCTTCCGCGATGAGTTTTCCGACGATGAGGAGGTCTACACCTTCACCGTGCGCACCTCGAGCATCGACATCGGCCGGCACATGAACAACGTCGCCTATGTCCGCGCATTCCTTGACTGCTTCACCGCCGACGAGGTCGCGTCCATGCCCGTCAAGACCATGGAGGCGCGCTACATAACCGCCTGCATGGAGGGCGAGGAGCTTAAGATATTCAAAAAGCGCACCGACACGGGCTTTGTTCTCGGCGCTCGCCGCGCCGACGGCAAGTGCGCCGCATTCCTCGGCATAACGCTTAAATAACAGCAAAAAAAGTCCGTCTCTTGGGACGGACTTTTTTAATGCACGGCGGCGGTGCTCGGCTCGTCTGCGCGCTGATAGCACAGATAGTGGCCGAGAAGGCACAGCGGCACGGCTGCGAGCACGTCGAGGATCGAGTGCTGCTTCATGAACACCGTAGATGCGCAGATGAGCAGCGCCATCACGCACACGGCAAATTTCACCCACGGCTTTTGCAGCTTCCGGCAGTCGAGCAGGCCGAACATCGCCGCGACCGAGCCGAGAACGTGTATCGACGGGCAGACGTTCGTGTTCGTGTCAAAGGTATAGAACCAGCCGATGAACCGCGTCAGCGCGTTGTCGCGCGGAAACACCTCGGGCCGCAGGTTCTGGCATGTCGGGAACAGCAGGTAAATGACCATCGTTATCGTGTAGGTGCAGATGATAAAGCGCATCATCCGCTTAAACGCCGGAACGTCGAAGAAGAAGGTGTACACCAATGTGCCTATCAGGTACACGAACCAAAACAGATATGGTATGAGAAACCACTCACAGAATGGTATGGCGTCGTCAAACGCGCAGTGCATGACGTAGTACGAGCCGGCGTGGTAAAACCGCTCGACGAACGAGAACATTATGCCGAACAGCGGCCAGAACAGCAGCAGCTTGACATGCCGGAACTCGTCGGTATTTATTTTGCTCAATCTAAAATTCCTATAATCCATTTTTTTAGAGGCGATTTAGCGCCGCTCCTATACATTTATATTGGTGCCCGGTTCGGAATAATGGTGGAAACCGTGCGTGCCTCGCGACCCAGTAGTGCAAGCTACGTTTTGCGCTTGCCCGGTTCGGGACTGCGGAGGAAACCGTGACTGCTACGCGACCCAGTAGTGCAAGCTACGTTTTGCGCTTGCCCGGTTCGGAATAATGGTGGAAACCGTGCGTGCCTCGCGTTACATTAGTGCGATGCTGAATTTTGCGCCGCACCCATTGGCTCCTCTGTTAAGGGGAGCAGGCAGCTTTGCTGCCAAGGGGTTGAATAAAACCTATTAACTATCAGCTATCAGCTCTCCGCTGCGGCCAACAGCCGCCCGCTTGTACCGGTTTCGTCGGCACCCACCGGTCGTGACACCGCAAAAACCGTATCGGTATCAATGTTGATGCGCAATCAAGAATCTGCGCCGTAGGCGCACACAATAATTATTCATTATTCATCATTCACTATTAATTCTCTGATTTATTAATTCTAATAAATCAGAGCTATCGCCTGTGGGCAGTTTTCAAAGCATATATCGCTGTGTGCGCCGCCGTTTTCGCCGTCGAAGGTCCATGTCTCCGGCTCGTCGAAGATAAAGCGCGCCTTTTTTGTGTGCTTTATTATTATGTATTCGCTGCTCAGATCGTGGCTGAGCACCTTTGCCGCGAGCGTGGCCATGGCCGCCGCGTTGGGCAGTTTTTTTACGAGCACAAGCTCGTGCAGCCCGTCGCCCAGCTTTATCTCGTCACGCGGCAGGTCGATCAGACCGGCAACGGAGTAGGAGTTTGACATGCTGCCGTACAGAAACTCGCCCTCGATGCAGCCGTCGTCGTACTCGACTGTCACATGGCGGCTTTTGAGCGTTGAAAGGCTCTTGACCGCGCCAAGCAGATACGCCGCCTCGCCAAGCTGCTTTTTCGCCTCCTGCGGAGTTGCGTAGCTGACCTCGGTGAATGCACCGAAGGCTGCGACATAGTTGAAGTATCCTCCGTCGCGCCGTCCCTCGTCAAACTCGTGGGGTGTGCCGCCTATAAAATGCTGCGCACCGGCAAGAATGTCATTCTTCGGCAGGCCGATGGTGCGCGCAACGTCGTTTGCCGTGCCGATGGGGATATAGCCCACCTTCGGCCGCTCTGCAAGCGGCATAAGTCCGGCGATAGCCTCGGCAAGCGTGCCGTCGCCGCCCAGAACGAGCAGATACGGAAACGCGCCGGCATACTGCGTGGCAAGCTCGGTCGCGTGACCGCGGCACTCGGTGAAAAACAGGCTCACGGCGTACCCTGTGTCCGACAGCAGCCGCAGCGCATCCGGCAGCGACCTTTTGAAGCCGCCCTTGCCTGCGGCCGGATTTATTATCATCATTAGCGGAGTTTTCATCAAAAAAGCCGTCCTTTACGGTGGTTAAGCTGACGAGAGTCGAACCCATATCGGTTTTGACGGGCAGATTTTAGCCCATGCTGCGTTAAAGCACTTGACAATACGACAGTATTCTCTTCGTGCTTTGTCTTGCCTGAGCAAAAATCTGCTCCGGCAAAACTGCAAAGCATCTGTCGGCTGTGCTTTTCGAGATATTTTCGGCTTTCTTTGATGCAGGTGGGCTGGCGCCCATCAAGACAAAAAAGGCGAAAATAGCCGGAAGGGCGCACTGACAGACGATATGGGTTCGACTCTCGTCAGCTTTATCAATTTTATCACAAAATCTTCCCGGTTTCAACGTCTTATATTTGTTGAAATAATACGCAATGTATGTTATTGTATTGTTAGTATAGATGGGAGAGATTAAATGAATTATGTATTTCTTGGGGCGTTTGCCGCCTTTTCCGCCGTGCACCTGTACGCAAGCTGGAAGTGCGACAAGATCCTGCGCGCCGTAACGAAGGTTTTTCTGCTGCCAACGCTGCTCGGATGGTATCTTACAACGGTTCAGACGCCACTTGATATCGTCATTGCCGCAGTGGCAACGAGCTGGCTTGGCGATGTCCTGCTGATATTTGGCACCGTTGGGTTTGCTGTCGGAGGATTCAGCTTTTTCATATCGCACCTGTGTTTCGCGGCGGCCTACTGCATGCACGTTGATTTTTCGCTCGTGCCCGTGTGGCTGATGATCCTTGCGGCAGCTGTGTACATTGCGGCGGTTGCACTGGTTTTCCGAGGACTTATCGGAAATGTGCGGCCGAAGAGCCTGTATGTCGGTATGATAAGCTACCTTATCATAAACGGGACTATGAACTGCTTTGCGCTGTTCCAGCTTGTGACGCTGCCGTGCTTTGCAACGGCCATAATGTATGCCGGTGCGATAAGCTTTTTCGTATCTGATTCGATTTTGTTTTACGTCCGCTTCCGGAAAGGCAGGCCGTTTAAAACGCACTTCGGAGTCATGCTTACATACCTGCTTGCGGAGTTTCTGATCGTTTCGGGATTTATCCTGCTGGCGGCATAAAACAACCGAAAAAACCGGCGTCGAATTTTCAACGCCGGTTTTTCTATATACTATTAACTATTACTTTTCGGCTGCAACGCTTGTCCTCTTGCCGACGGTTGCACGTAGGATGAAGAGAACGACAATGGTCATTACGATGCCGATCGGCAGGCAGATCCATGCATTCTTAACAAAGCCTGCAATGATGAAGTTTACAAAGCTTATAAGGGCAACGGTCACTGCGTAGGGCAGCTGAGTCTGGACGTGCTCGATGTGGTTGCAGTTAGCACCGGCAGAGGCCATGATGGTCGTGTCGGAGATGGGGGAGCAGTGGTCGCCGCAGACAGCGCCTGCGAGGCATGCGGAGATGCCGATCATCAGCAGAGGATCGCCGACCTTGAAGATGGGCAGTACGATGGGGATCAGGATACCGAAGGTGCCCCAGCTCGTGCCGGTCGCGAAAGCGAGCAGGCATGCGACGATGAAGATGATAGCCGGGAGCATGCTGAACAGACCGGCGGAAGCGGCCTTCATGACGCCCTCAACATAGGTTGCAGCGCCAAGCAGACCGGTCATGTTCTTCAGCGAGACCGCGAAGGTGAGGATGAGGATAGCCGGAACCATTGCGTTGAAGCCCTTGACTGCGCAGCTCATTGCGTCCTTGAAGGAGGTAACGCCGCGGCAGATCAGGTAGATGATGGTGAACACAAGTGCAACGAGCGAGCCCCAGGGCAGGCCGACGAATGCGTCCGTGTTGCCGAATGCGCCGACGAAGTCGCCCGCAACGCCGCTTTCGGGATCCCAGAAGCCGCCGACGTACATAAGGCCGATGATGCACATGATGATGAGAACGATGATGGGGATGAGCATATCCCACAGGGTTGCCTTGGTGCTTTCGACCTCCTCGTCGTTGCCGAGGGAGCCGAGGTTGCCCTTGAGTGCTTCAAGCTCGCTCTTTGCCATCGGGCCGTAGTCAAAGCCCATGACGATCATGCCGATTACGAACACGAAGGTCAGCAGGGAGTAGAAGTTGAAGGGGATTGCCTGGATGAAAAGCTGGATGCCGGAGATGCCGGAGTCGAGCTTTTCCGCAACGCCGGAGACTGCTGCCGCCCAGCTCGATACCGGGGCGATCATGCACACGGGAGCGGCCGTTGCGTCGATGATGTAAGCAAGCTTTGCGCGCGAGACCTTCTGGTTATCGGTCAGCGGACGCATGACCGAGCCGACGGTCAGGCAGTTGAAGTAGTCGTCGATGAAGATCAGAACGCCGAGGACGAAGGTGGCAAACAGCGTGCCTGCACGGCTCTTGACGTGGCGCGCGGCCCACTTGCCGAATGCTGCGGCGGCGCCCGTGGAGTTAACAAGCGCGACCATGATGCCGAGGATGACGAGGAACATGAATATGCCCGCGTTATCCGAGATCGCCGGGGTGAAGCCCTTGGTGATCATCGCGTCAAGCGTGCCGACGGGGCTGAAGCCCGATACGAACAGCGCGCCGACGAGGATGCCGATGAACAGTGAGCTGTAGGTCTCCTTGGTGATCAGCGCAAGAACGATCGCGACGATCGGGGGGACCAGCGCCCAAAAGGTGTTTACAAATTCCATGATGTTTCTTCCCTTTTTCCTTTGAATTTTGAACAAAAAAATCGAGCCATGACGCGATCATGACTCAACAGGAAAACATCTTGCCGGATCATGACAGCTCTCCGCATAAAGCGACAGTATGCAGAATATTCTCCTGCATCCCAGGCATCCGACCTCGGGAAAGCCGAACCCTTCGGCGATAGCCCCTTTCGCTTAACGCTTCCCGGCGTTTTAAACTAAGCTACTGATGGCGACCGCGCCTCTATCATGCCTTGTTCAATTGTACCTCTATTATATATGCATTTCAAACTTTGTCAAGTGTTTTTAGTGGCGATTTGAGGCACCTACCAATACGGTTGTTGCGGTTGCCCGGTTCGGGACATTGGAATAAACCGTATTTGCCTCGCGTAACGTTAGTGCGACGCTGAGTTTTTCGCCGCACCCCAATTGTCTTCCCCTTGCGGAGCTTGAGGGGAAGATGCCGCTTGCGGCAGATGAGGTGTTAATATATCCGCGCCGTAGGCGCTACTTTGTTACAATATGTATAGGTTTTGCCTGTACCAAAATCCATAGCCGTAGGGAACGGGCAAGCCTGTTCCCTACAAGCGACCGTTGGCCGCAGCGGAGAGCTAATAGGTTTTAATTCAACCCCTCGGCAGCAAAGCTGCCTGCTCCCCTTAACAGGTGAGCCAATGGGGTGCGGCGAAAATTTTGCACTAATATAGCACAATCTAATGTAGTGCGAGGCAACTGCGGTTTCCTCCGCAGTCTCGAACCGGGACACCAGAGATATGCGTATCAGTGCAAACTCAAAGCGCCTCTAAAAATTCAAGGGCGTAGGATTTGAAAATTTTTGCGGCGGGTGAGATGACATCGTCTGCGGGGGTGACGGCGCAGATATCAATGACCTCGGGCGGATCGAGCGGCACATAGGCAACGGCGTCGCTCAGCTCGTCGGCGATCACGCGGTTTACGAGCGCAACGCCAAGCCCGGCCTTGACCATGCCGCAGGCAACGAAGCTGTCGGGCGTGGAGAAGCTCAAATTCGGCGTTATGCCGCGCTTTTCAAAGCACAGGCTGTTGTCGGTCTGAAGCCCTGCGTTTGCGTCGGTGCTCGGCGTCGTGTTCCTCAGCGAGCCGGTCACATCTCAGGGCGTGTGCGGCGCGCTGCTCATCCTCGCAAGCCTGTATATTCCGCATCTGCTCGAGCATTTCGGCGTGCGAAGGAAAAAAATCGCATAACGCATAATAAAAAACACAGCATCTCATCATTTCGAGATGCTGTGTTTTTATATACTTATCAGCCGCGCCAGAGGGTGGGGGGATAGGCGCCGTTTTCGTGAAGCGCGGTGAGCGCTGCGACGGCTCCGGGCTTGTCTTCCTTGTAGGTAAGTCCGAACCAGCGGTCGTTTGTGCTCAAAACGGAGATCTTTATCTGTCCCTTGCCGGTGAGATCGCCCATCATCGTCGGCAGCAGGCACTCGGCCTTCAGATCGTCTGCCGGGAGCGCGGCGAGGAAATCGGCAAAATACCGCTCCATAACGGGCAGAATATCCTGATGATAGCCCCAGAGATTCATGGAAACAAAGGTGTCGGGCGCGAGGACGGGGCCGTCCTCGGACTCGGACGTGTCGCGGATGCTGCCGTCTGGCATGACCTTGATCTTGTATGTTTCCCTGACGCCGGTGAGCAGCCCGTTATCGACCATGCAAACTCCGCGCGTGACGGTACCGAAGGGGCTGACGGTGTTTTTCAGCCTGTAGGCGACCATGGCGGCGTCCTGAGCCGAGTGCAGCTTTTCAAGCTGCTCGGACATGACGCGGAAGGCCTCGGCGCCGTAGTAATCGTCGGCGTTCATGACGGCAAAGGGCGTTTTTATGCAGTCTGCCGCGCATATGACGGCGTGGACCGTGCCGAAGGGCTTGGTGCGCGATTTGAACTCCGGGCGGCTTTCGGTGAAGCGGTCGAGGGTCTGGAAGGCGTAGTCTATCTTGATGCCGGTGCTCTCCTCAATGCGGTTTCCGAACATTTCGCGGACATCGTTGTATATCTCGGGCTTGATTATGAGCACTATCCTGCCAAAGCCGGCGCGGATCGCGTCGTATATGGCGTATTCCATAAGGATCTCGCCGTCGGGGCCGAGGCGCTCTATTTGCTTAACGCCGCCGTAGCGCGAGCCGAGCCCGGCTGCCATGACAACAATGGTCTTGTCCATATTTTTCTCCTTTCTGTGCGGTTATTTTATTGATTGACGCGCGTAGCTGCCGACGCGGAAAAGATCCTCGGGCGGTGCGGCTCTCAGCCATGCAAGATATGCCTCCGGCCAGTGCTGCTGGAGAATGAACGAGTCGCCTCCGTGCTGATATGCGTCTATAATGAGGATAACGAGCTGCTCGTAGAAATAGTCCTGCGAGCCGCCGGTGACCTTTGTCGCGGTGTATTTTGCGGCATAGCGGAAGAGAATGCCGATGACCATGAATATGATCTCCGTAGCCGGCGATTTATCGCCGGATTTGCGCTTTGAGAGCATGATGCCCAGCCGCTGCATTTTTTCAATGCCGCCGAGATCGTGCCAGTTGTCGATAAGTGAGCACAGCTCGTCGGCCATCTCCTCGTTCCCGTCGAGCAGGAAATTGAGGAATTTGCGCAGCTCAAAGGTGTCGCCGTGCATTTTGCTGCGCATATAGTCCATTGCAAGCTGCTGATATCCGTCGTCGCGGTATTTTTCCGGCGTGTCGAGCAGATCGTCGATATAGTCAAACAGAAGATCGAGCGCGCGCTCCTGATCGTCGAGCGGAACATAGGCCGCTTCAACGCCAAGCTCGCCCATTATCTCGGCAAACTGCGCCTGCATTTGGCCGAGAAGGCGCGTGTATTCGCCCAGGCCGCGCCGGGCCTTGCAGGGAACGATCATGTCCGCGCCGTATCGGGTCAGTGCCCAGTAGCGCAGCGGCATGCGCGGAACGATGTCCATTTCGGACATAATGTTGAATATGTTGTCTGTGAAAAGGCATGCCCTGTCGAACACCGTGACGGGTGTTGCAAAGCTGTAGGCAAAAATATTGTCCTTGCCTATGCCGCTTTCAAAGGTAAAGCGCGCGCCGAGCAGATTCGTGACCGCGCCTCCGCGGCTGTAGCCGCACAGCCAGAGCTTGACCCGGCCGAGGTCGAAGCCGCGGCGCGTAATATAGTCCGTTACCGCGTCATAAACGCCGTCGGCCGCGGCTTTGAAGCCCACGGCATGGTCGGGGCATGCTTCCTCGACCGCGTGCGCGTTGCTGACCCATTCGCCGCCGTAGCAGTGGCTGCGTATAACGACGGGGATAAGGAACGTATCGTCCGGCAGCTTTTTCGCGGCGATGATGTATCCGCAGGAGTCGGCGCAGCTTTGCTGATCGTCGAAGCGGTAGCTTTCTATCGTGCGATCGTCGCAGCCGATGGAATTGAGCGCCTTTCGCGCGTGCTTGTCGCCGTCGGCTTTGTAAGTGAACGCACTCATCGTAAGCCCCAGCGACATTATTGCAAGCTCATGATCGTAGGAGCAGGCCGAGTGCAGGAAAAACGAGTCGGAGTATCTGAATTTGAGCTGCCCGATATCCTTGAGCTTTTCCTCCTTTGATATCATGACGTCGAGCAGCACCTCTCCGTTGACCGGCGTTCCGTTCGTGCCGTCAAAATAAAATCTGAGATCAGTCACAAAAAAACCTCCGTGGGAATGTTTTTACTATTTTAGTATATTATTTTTCTTCGTGTAAAGCAAGGATTAAAATTAACAGTCCTGCACTTGACATTGACCGTGCCGGAGGGTATATTAACTGTGTTAATGCAAACCACACAGTTTCGGGCGGAACTTTTTCCGCTTTCAAACGTATTAATATCCGAAAGGAGCTGCTTATATGAAAAGAAAGCTTATTAGAATAATGTACGTTGTAACGCCGGTGATGCTTGTTTTGCTTCTGGCGCTGAACGTGTTTACCATCTTCAAGGTCAAAGCGCTTGAAGAGAGCGCCGGAGGCGAGGAGACCGAGGACGTTGCGCAGGAGAACGACGTCACCATCGGCGGCGAGTACGTCATAAAGGCGACGACGCAGATATCCGATGCGTATAAATCGGGCAACACATCGAACCTTTCCGATAAGGATAAGGAGACGCTCGGTATGGCAAAGAGCGTGCTTGACGAGATAATCACCGACGGCATGAGCGATTACGAAAAGGAGCTTGCCGTGTACAAATGGATGACGGCAAATATCGGCTTTGACAGCGGCTCGATGACGGTCGTTCCCGATGACGATAGCAAGCCTGTGGACAATCCCAACGGTGTGCTCAAAAATCACGAGGCCGTCTGCGTCGGCTATGCAACGACCTTCAGGCTGTTCATGCAGATGCTGGGCATCGACTGCATGGTCGTGCACGATTCGCATCTGTCGCATTCATGGGATATTGTGAAGCTCGACGGGCAGTGGTACCACACCGATATTTATTCCGATGCCGGTTCCGGCGAAGGAAACTTCTCGCACTTTAACCTCAACGACGAGACGATGATGAGCTCGCAGGAGTGGAACACCGACTTTTTCCCGGCGGCCGACGGCTATGAGTACAACTATGCTTACGTCAACAGAACGCAGTGCAAGGATGTTTACACTATTCCCGAGCAGATGCGTGCGGCGCTCGGTGCGCGGCAGGGCGTTGTAAGCCTTGATTTCGGCAAGGATATAAGCGACGATATCTATAACCTTGCCGATACCATAATGAACAGTGTCGAGAACACGGTTGTATTTAACGCAGGCTACGGTGTAAGCTTCAGCTGGAGTTGGCTCGAAGCAGGCGACGACAACGTTTTCTGCGTGTACATAAACTATGAGAAAACCGAAGATCCGGATGTCGATCCGGGCGTTACCGACGAGATTCAGCAGAAGATAGACGATGCCGTGAACAAGGCATTCGGCGATATGGGCAGCGGCGATTCTTCAGGCTATAGCGACAATACCTATAGCCACAATACGATAATAGGCGGTGCCTGCGGAGTTACGAGGATGGCATGATGGTAAAAAGAATAGTATGCGCTCTGTGCGCCGTGATGCTCTCACTTTCGCTGTGCGCCTGCGGCGAAAAAACGAAGAGCATCGACATGCAGGCGCTTGAAAACAGCATGGTAAGCGCCGATAAGACCCTGCCGGAGATGAAAGTTAGCGGCAGTTGGGAAGAAAATGCGGAAAAAGCCTTTTCATATATATCCGATTTGGAGTATAATAAAATTCACGGCTTTTTCCTCGCCTATGCCGCCGACGGCATGGCGTACGAGATCGCTGTGGTGCAGCTCAAGGATAAGTCCGACGCTTCCGCCATGGCCGACAGTCTGCGCGAGCATGTCCGGTCGCGCGTTCAGATGTACAAGACCTATGAGCCGCAGCAGGTGCAGCGCGCCGAAAGCGCCGTTGTAAAAACCGACGGCGACTGCGTTCTGCTTATAATGAGCGACGCGCCGCAGAACGCGGAGACAGCGTTCAAAGAATTTACTAAGTAAACGGAGAGACATACATGGTTTTCAGCAGTACGATATTCCTGTGCGTTTATTTGCCCCTTGTCCTGTTGGGGTACTACATCTGCCCGAAAAAGGGGCGAAACCTGTTTCTGCTGATAGTCAGCCTTGTGTTCTACGCATGGGGCGAGCCGAAGTATGTTTTCCTGATGATATTCTCCATTCTGGTAAACTATATTTTCGGCCGGCTCATGGACAAAAACCGCGGCAGGCAAAAGCGCATGAAGCTGCTGCTCGTTTTGTCGGTCGTCATAGATATCGGCCTGCTGAGCGTGTTTAAGTACACCGACTTTATCATAACGAACGTAAACGCGATATTCGGCTCAAGCTTTGACCTTCTCAAGATCGCGCTGCCCATAGGCATTTCGTTTTACACCTTCCAGGCCATGAGCTACACCATCGACGTTTATCGCAACGATGTCAGGGTGCAGAAAAACCTCATCGACTTCGGCATGTACATCACCATGTTCCCCCAACTCATAGCAGGTCCCATAGTCCGCTATGCCGACGTGCAGGATCAGCTTGCCGAGCGCAGCGTGACTACGGCCGATTTCTCCGAGGGCGTTATGCGCTTCGTTGTCGGCCTCGGCAAAAAGGTGCTGCTTGCAAACCAGATGGGCGCCGTGTGGTCGGATATCTACGCGCTCGGCGGCGACGTCTCGGCGCTTATGGCGTGGACGGGTGCGATAGCGTATACCTTCCAGATATATTTTGACTTTTCCGGCTATTCGGATATGGCTATCGGTCTCGGCAGGATGTTCGGCTTCAAGTTCCCCGAAAACTTCCGCTATCCGTATCAGTCCGTGTCCATAACAGACTTTTGGCGCAGGTGGCATATCACGCTGAGCACGTGGTTCAAGGAATATCTCTATATCCCACTAGGCGGCAACCGCTGCGGCCTTGCCCGTCAGGCACTGAACCTGCTGATCGTCTGGTCGCTCACCGGCTTCTGGCACGGAGCGGGCTGGAGCTTCGTCATGTGGGGCCTGTATTACTTCGTGATCCTGTTTATAGAAAAGCTGTTCCTGCTCAAAGCCTTGGATAAGCTGCCGAAGTTTTTCCGCCATGTGTATGCGCTGCTGCTGATCGTCATCGGCTGGGTCATATTCGCAAGCGACGACGTCGGCGTTCTCCTGCCGTACCTCGGCTCGATGTTCGGGGCAAACGGAGCCGTAGGCGGCATGGATGTGTACACGCTTTTTACAAAGGCGGTGCTTATAGTTATCTGCTGCGTTGCCTCCACCGAGCTTCCGAAGAGGCTTTTCCTCTCCGCAACGGGCGCAATGAACGAAAAAGCGGCCTTTACGATCAAAAGCGTTATGACGATAGCGCTTCTGGCACTGAGCATGATCCTGCTTATCGGCGACAGCTACAATCCCTTCCTTTACTTCAGATTCTAAGAGGTGAGCGTAATGAAAAAATTCCACATAGCGCTCATCGCGCTGTTCCTTGCCGTCATAATTCTCCCTGCGGCGTTTGTGTTCGCCGGGGAGGACAGGACGTTTTCCGACAATGAAAACCGCATGCTGCAAACCGCGCCAAAGCTCACGTTTGACAGCATCCTCGACGGCAGCTTTCAGAATAAAATAACCGACTATATCTCCGATCAGTTCCCGGCACGCGACACATGGACGCAGCTCGGCTCGCAGGTCAAAAAGCTTGCAGGCTTCAAGGATATAGGCGGCGCGTACCTCGGCTCGGACGGATATTATATGGAAAAGATCACGCCCGACAAGGTCGATGAAACAAATCTGCGACGCAATATCGGGCTTGTTTCCGACTTCGTGCAGTCGTGCGGAGTGAAAACAACGATGCTGCTCGTTCCGGCAACGGGTACGGTCATGAGCGATAAGCTCCCGGCGCACGCGCAGATGTATGACGCCGAAAAGCTTTATAACACGGTCAAAAGCGCAATGCCGGACGTGAGCTTTCCCGACCTGTATACCGCGCTGAGCGAGGCAAAGACCCAGCAGCAGGTGTATTACCGCACCGACCACCACTGGACATGGTACGGCGCGCACACGGCTTATAAAGCGCTGCTGCCGGACGGAAAGTACGAAGCATCCCCCGAGCTTTTCAGCGACAGCTTCCTCGGCACGACCTATTCAAAGACACTCGACCCGGCGGCAAAGTGCGACGGTGTTTACATCTCCCCGGTGTCGGATAACCTGAAGGTCACGGCCGACGGAAAGGAGATATCGCTTTACGATATGTCCGCTGCCGGAGAAAAGGATAAATACAAGGTCTTTCTCGGCGGAAACTACGGCGAGACGACTATAACGGGCGGCTGCAATAACGGCAAAACGCTGCTTATTATAAAAGACTCGTTTGCAAACAGCCTCGTGCCGTTCCTCACGGCCGATTACGAGAATATAATCATGCTCGATCTGCGCTATTACATGGGCTCGGCAAAGCAGCTTGCCGCCGATAACGGCGCTGACGAGATACTTTTCGTCTGCGAGATGTCAAGCTTTGCAAACGACAAGAATATGGTCAAATTGGGGTTTTAAAATATGAAAAAATTCAGAAAGCTTGCCGCGGCGTTTCTTGCCGTGCTGATGTTAGTGGGAGCTTTGCCGGTATCGGCGAGCGCCGACGGAGATAAGCTCATTGCGCTCACCTTCGACGACGGCCCCTCGAGCAGCAACACCGCCCGGCTCCTTGACGGACTCAAGGCGCGCGGCGCGCACTGCACCTTCTTCCTCGTCGGCCAGATGGCCGAGCGCAGCCCCGGCCTTGTCAAACGCGCCTGGCAGGAGGGTCACGAGATAGCGAGCCACACCTACGACCACCCGGCGATGACGACAAAGACCGATGCGCAGATACGCCAGGAGCTTCAGAAAACCGACGCGATACTCGACAAGGCCATCGGCCAGGACTTCGGCTACATGCTCCGTCCGCCCTACGGCGACTATAACCAGCGCGTCCTCAAGGCCGCGAACACGCCGTGCTTCTTCTGGTCGATGGACACATACGACTGGAAAAGCCAGAACGCAGACTCCGTTTATCGCGAGTTTATAAAGCAGGCGCGCGACGGCTCAATTGCGCTTTTGCACGACACGCACTCGACCTCCGTCACGGCTGCGCTGCGCGCTATCGACACGCTTCAGGCGCAGGGCTATAAATTCGTGACGCTGAGCGAAATGTTCATGCGCCGCGGAATAAGCCTTGAAAACGGCAAGATATACTTTAACGCCTATCCCGGCAAAAACGGCACCGCCGCCGGAATTGCAAAGCCGGCCGTTAGTCTTGAAAAGGACGAAAGCGGTATGCGCGTTACCCTTTCCGGCGATGCGCGCGGCAGCGTATACTACACGCTCGACGGCAGCCTGCCCACTCCGACAAACGCGAAGAAATATACCGGCCCGTTTACCGTTTCCGGAAACACCGTCATTCGCGCGGTGAGCGTCGTGAAGTGGAACGGCATCCGCTCGGACGAGACGAGCATGACCGTTACCGCACGCGGCAATCTGTTTGCGGATGTTAAGCCCGGCGACTGGTTTTACAATGACGTTGACCGCGTCGCGGCCGAGGGCATATTGAACGGAACGGCCAAAAACGTTTTCTCGCCGAATGTCGGCCTTACTCGCGCAATGCTTGCGACGGCGCTCTACCGTGCGGCAGGTCAGCCCGAGGTCAGCGGTGAGCTTGATTTTCCCGACGCTTCCGCGGCCGGCAGCTGGTGCCGTGACGCGCTGCTGTGGGCGTGCGAAAACGGCATAATGCGAGGCTATGAGGACGGCGCTCTCCGCCCCGGCAGGAGCATAAGCCGCGCCGAGCTTGGCTGCATGATGACAAGGTATCTTGTGCTAAGCGGCAAGGATATAAGCGAGCTTGAGGATGTGCTCTCGGGCTTTTCCGATGCCGGAGCCGTCAACGAGTCCATGCGCACGGAGCTTAACGCCGCATGCGCGCTGGGCATAGTTAAGGGGGTCGGCGGCGGCCTGCTCCTGCCGGACAGCGGCGCGACCCGCGCTCAGGCGGCGGTCATGATATGCCGCATGCTCGATATTGCTGTATGAAAAACGACCCTCTGTGCAGAAAATTGCACAGGGGGTCGGCTTTTGTATATATCAGAGCTCGATTTCTCCGAACTCCTTTTCAAATGCCGCAACGCGGCGCTTTATCATCTGCTCAAGCTCGCGATTTTTCGTTCTGCCCTCATATTCGGCTATATAGCCGAATTTCTCAAGCAGATCACGATCTATTCTCATTGTATAACGGGCTTTTTCGTCAAGCGGCATTGGAAAATCCTCCGATTATGTTGTTGACAAAATTATATCTGCATTCTATTATTATGTGTAAATGCGACTCATTTATAAATCAATTATGACTCACAAATGACTCAGTAAACGGAGGAGCGATCATGTATAAAAAGCTGTATTTTATGATGTTTAACCGTATGACGGATGCCGTCAATGCCTTAAAAGAAGGGCGAAGCGATGACGCATTGCAGACGCTTCAAGGTGCGCAGAAAGAAGCAGAGCGGATTTTCGTGGAAAGCGGAGAAGAAAGCAAATAAAAAACGCCCCCTGTGCAGAAAATTGCACAGGGGTTTAACGTGTCACTGAAAAAGCAAAAACCGCCACTCTGCCAAGTGACGGTTTTCAGGTTCGTTTAATTACGATCACATACTGAGCTAAGCGCTTGCCGCAGCACACTTTTTATGCCTGTTACAGCGTCTGCCTTGTTTAATGTCAAGGCGGACGCTTTATTTTTCTTCCGGCCAGGGAACGGGGGTCTGCCCCTTATCGATGATGAGATAGGCCCTCTGAGCTATGCGCGCCATGGGCGTGTCGGACAGAGAGTCGGAGTAAAACGCCTCGGTCACGGCGCCGGGGTGAGCGGCATAGAACCTGCGCACCTTTTCCTCGCCGTGGCAGTTGCGGCCGTACATTTTGCCCGTGCGCTTATCCATCGGCGAGGCGATAAGCTCGATGCCGAGCCTGTCGGTCATGGGCTTTACGACAAATTCGGGCGAGGCCGAGATCACAATGTCGTCCGGCCTGTGCTGCGCGCGGTACCACGGTGCGATCCGGCTCTCGTGCTCGTCCCAATAGACCTTCAAAACGGCGTCGATATCGTCGATGCGGCGCACAAAGCTGAATATATTCTCCTTGAGCTTTTCCTTGGGGATGAGCTTTAAAAGATACGCAAGCCCGATCACGGCCATCCTCGGCAGCCAGCACAGCAGCGCAAGCGGATGGCGGCGCATATACCACCTGACGAAGGTCACGGATGAATCGGGGTAGAAGATCGTTTTGTCAAAATCATATGTATTCATAGGCCTCATTTCACCTTGTATATCCTGTATGCGCCGGCGACCGTCAGCATAAATGCCAGCGTGTCCGCCGTGACGGCTGCGATCATTCCTATGCTTCCGAGGGCTGCAAGCAGCAGCACCGCAAGCTTTACGACAGAGGCGAGCAGCAGACTCAGCCTTACGGTGCGCGATGCCGCTTTGCATATGCGCATGGCCAGCGGCAGCTTGCGTATATCGTCGCTCATGATGAGTATATCAGACCTCGACGCTGCCGCACGGGGGTTCAATGCGCCGATGGCAACGCCGACGTCGGCCTTTGAGATGACCGATGCGTCGCTCACTGCGTCGCCCACGAACGCGAGCTTGCCTGCATGCTTTTCGCGCAGCAGCTCGCCTACGGCAACCACCTTGTCCTCGGGCAGAAGCTCGGTCATAACATCCGAAACGCCGAGGGCGCGCCCGACGGCCTTGCCGACGCGCTCGGTGTCGCCGGTCAGGAGCACGGCCTTTTCGATGCCTGCGTCGTACAGCTCGCGTACGGCGTCCTTTGCGCCGTCCTTGACCCTGTCGTCGATGATGATATAGCCGTAGTAAATGCCGCCGGCGGCGACGTGAACAACGGACAGATGCCTGTCGGTGCGGTCGCACTTAATTCCGTTCGAGTTCATAAGCGCCGTGTTGCCGACGAGAACGCGTCTGCCGTAAACATCGGCTTCAATACCGCGCCCGGCAAGCTCGCGCACGTTTGTGACATGCTCGGGATCGATGACCGTTGTGCTCGCTCTGCGCAGCGAAAGCGCGATCGGGTGGTTTGAATAGCTCTCGGCCGCGGCTGCGAGGGAAACAAGGTCTGCGCTGCTGATGCCTTTTGGCTCAACGCCGGTGACGGAAAAGCTGCCCTTGGTGACGGTTCCGGTCTTGTCCATGACGACAGTTGCCGAGTCTGCAAGGGCTTCAAGCCCGCTCTTGCCGCGGATGATAATGCCGTGCCCGACCGCAGTGCTCAGTCCGGCAAAATAGGCCATGGACGTGACGATAAGCGGCTGAGCAAACGAAGCGGCGGCAAGGAAGATCAGCGCCCTGTGCGCCCAGTCGAGCCATTCGCCGGTGATGATCGACGGGATGATGACCAGCGCTATTGCAAGGGCGATCACTATGGGGGTGAACAGCTTCGATATGCCGGCAAAGCGCTTTTCACGGCGCGAAACGCTCTTGGGCGCGCTTTCGACCGCCTGCGAGGCGCGAACGAGAGTCGAGTTGTTGTAAAGCCCCGTGACGCGGATCTTCAGCGTGTTTCCGAGGTTTACGCAGCCCGAAACGACCTCGTTGCCCACGCCGACGTCGATCGGCTGCCTGTCGCCGGTGTAGGCCGAGGCATCGACCGAGCTGCTGCCGTCAACCACTATTCCGTCGAGCGGAATAAGCTCGTTTTTTCCGACGGTCATGACCGTTCCCGGACGTATGCGCACGGGGTCGACCATGTTCATCCTGCCGTCCTGCTCGACCGCGACGTATTCGGGCCGCAGAAAGGCGAGATACGGGGTGCGCTTCTGATTTTTGCCTGCAAAGATGTGCTCAAAGCAGCTGCCGGCGTCAAAGGCCACGAGCACGAAAAACGCCTCGTTAAAATTCTGCATGCAGGCCGTTCCGGCGCATGCGAGAACGATCAGCAGCTCATACGACAGTATCTTGCCGCCGAGAATTTTTCCGAATGCATTGCGCAGCGGCGTGACTGCGGCAACGACAATGGGCACGATCGCCAAAATGAGCGTTGCCCATTTAGGCAGATTGACATACACGGCCCCCACTGCCGAGGCGGCAATGTACAGCGCAAGCGCTATGCCGAGCCAAAGCAGCTCACGCTCGAGCGCAATGCGGTGCATGTCGCGGCGGATATCCTTATGCTTCATTACTTTCACTCCAAACGCGAGGGTAAATGTTTATACGTCAAAATGATACGCCAATATGGTGCCCCGTGTCAAATCCGCATACACATAATTTTAATAAAATAGCTTATTCCTTGACATAATCTTTGCGGGATGCTATGCTATACTTAATGTAATGTAGGAGGTGTGCTGCTTGAGAGGCTCGATGCTCAAGGAGATACTTCAGGAGCAGGGCATAAGCATCAGCGAGCTTGCCCGGAGGCTGAACGTTTCCGCACAGACGCTTTACAGCATGGTAAAGCGCGATAATCAGAAAGTCGATTTCGACATGATGATGCATATCTGCAAGCTGCTCAACGTTCCGGTCGAGCGGCTGTGCGAGGATAATGCGCTGCCTAAAATGCCGGACCTGCGCGAGTGGCAGTTTATCGGCAAATACAGGCGGCTGAGCGAAAGCAGCAGGGAGCTTGTAAATATGGTCATCGACCATGAGCTGTCGCGCCGCGAGGAAAAGCCGAGCGTAAATTCGCCCGAAAGCAAAATAATACCTCTTTACCTCACCCCGGCCGCGGCAGGCTACGCATCGCCCGCCCTCGGCGACGATTATGAGGACTATGCGGTCGAAAAAGGCAGCGCTGCCGATTTTGCCGTGCGCATAGCAGGCGACAGTATGGAGCCGTATATCCACGACGGAGATGTTGCGCTGTGCAAGCGCGGAGCCATTATCCACGACGGCGACGTCGGCCTGTTCTTCGTTGACGGCGACATGAAGTGCAAGCAGTATTGCCAGGATTACAGCGGAAACGTCTATCTTTTCTCGGCAAACCGCGACAGGAGCGACGCCGATGTGACCGTCTCTGCAAGTTCGGGCATAACGCTCATGTGCTTTGGCAAGGTCCTGCTCAATAAGAGCATACCGCTGCCGGAAATGCGGTGACTATGACGTTTGAAAACAAGCTGCCCTCGGGATACACGACCGGGACGATAGACCTTGACGGCGATAAAAAGCTGAGCCTTCGGCTGTATGCCGCAGCCGCAGCCGTCGCCGTGGTGCTCACGGTGGTCTGCTGCTTTTTAAAAGACATAAGCCTGCTGTTTGATGCATCGGGTGTGTTTGCGCTGTTGGGGAGATTTATCCTCATCATGCTGATAACGGCTGTCTGCCTTGTCGGGCAGGAATACTTAAAATGCATTATCATCGGCAAGCTCACCGGCAAGCCTGCGCGCGTCGTGCGCGGCAGGATGAGCGCATGTATTGAATACAAGTGTTGGCTGGATAAGCGCAGCTACTTGATAATGAGCCTCGCACCGGCGGCTGCGGTCTGCCTTGTGCTGCTCATACTGATGATAGCTCTGCCCGACAAGCTGTTCTGGCAGTGCTATGCCATATTCATCGTCAGCCTCACCGGCGCGTGCGGCGACGCATATGTTGCGTACAGGCTTTGCAAGGAAAAGTCGGATGTGCGCATAAAAAACGAGGGATACAAGATACTTATTGCAACGGAGAAATAACTAAATGCAGATAAGCGAACAGATACTCAGCATGAAGGACGACTGCGTCAAGATACGCCGCGACCTGCACAGAATACCCGAGATCGGCTTCGAGCTTCACAAAACGCACGAATACATAAAGCCGATAATCGAAGCATGCCGCCCCGATGAGCTGAAGGTGCTCGCCGAAGTGGGACTAAAGGCGGTGTTTTACGCTAAGGGCGCAGACCGCACGATAGCCTTCCGCGCCGATATGGACGGGATGAAAAACACTGAAGAGAATAAATTCCGCTTCCGCTCGCGCAACAAGGGCGTGATGCACGGCTGCGGACACGACGGACATATGACGATCCTTTTGCTTCTGGCAAAGTGGATATCGCTCAACCGCGATAAGCTCAAATGCAACGTCGTGCTGCTGTTCCAGCCCGGCGAAGAGGGCTGGGGCGGCGCACGGAAAATGATCGACGAGGGCGCGCTCGTATCGCCGAAGGTCGATCGCATCTACGGTCTGCACCTGTGGCCGACCGTGCCCGGCGGCAAGATCGGCATACGCTGGTCAAACCTCATGGCGCAGACGAGCGATTTTGAGATAAAGATCCACGGCAAAAGCGCCCACGCGTCAACGCCGCAGATGGGCATTGACGCGATCGTAGTCGCAGCCGAGCTTATAACTATGATACAGTCGGTCATAACGCGCGACGTCGATCCGCATCAGGATGCACTGCTGACCCTCGGCAAGATCGTCGGCGGAACGTCGCACAACGTCATTGCCGAGCAGGTCACCATGAGCGGAACTCTGCGCGTTTTCAGCAACGAGCTTTACGATAAGCTCATGCGTCAGATAATTGCGCTGCTCAAGGGTCTTGAGATGGCAACGGGAGCCGGCATCTCCATGCAGACTATCGTTCACTATCCCTATGTTGCAAATCCGCGTGCACTGGTCGAGAAGTTTTACACGGTGCTCGATTCTATGGACGATGTCGTTCTCGTCGAGCCTGTCATGGCGGCGGAGGATTTCGCCGAATATCAGCAGGAAGCCGAAGGTATGTTCATGTTCCTCGGCGTGAACGGCGGCAGGGGAGGAGCCCCTCTGCACAGCAGTAAATTTGATTTCGATGAGGAAGTGCTGCTTGTCGGAGTCGAGGCATTTAAAAGAATATTGGAGAGTGAAAATTATGCATGACGAAGTATCAATTGAGAAAAAACTGCCCAACCGAGTTGATGGTACGCTGCGTAAGTTCGCACTTCGTGTGCCCGAATGCATTTATAAGTGCAGCGGTATAATCGTTTTCGGAAAGCGCATCAAATCGCTCGTGTTCTCGACCGATTTGAGCATTATCAGAAACGTCAACGCCGACGCGATCCTGGCGGTGTATCCCTTCACGCCGCAGCCCGTCATAACCCAGGCGCTGCTCACCGCGGCGGATATCCCCGTGTTCTCCGGCGTCGGCGGCGGACTCACGCAGGGGCAGAGGGCGATAAACCTTGCCATGTTTGCCGAGATGCAGGGCGCGACCGGCGTCGTGCTCAATGACCCGACCTCAAACGAGGTGCTGTCGCTTGTGCGCCACACTGTGGATATCCCCGTCGTTGTGACCGTTGCGAGAAAGGAAACGGATTTTGAAGCCCGTTTGAAGGCCGGTGCGGATATCTTCAATGTCTCTGCGGCGGCAGATACGCCGGATCTGGTCCGCAGGATAAAGGACGCACACCCCGATGTTCCCGTCATTGCTACCGGCGGCCCGACGGAAGAGAGCATCATGAAGACCATTGATGCCGGTGCAAACGCCATCACCTGGACTCCGCCCTCCAACGGCGAGGTTTTCCGCGATATCATGGCGGCCTACCGTGAGGGTAAGCCCCATCCCTGATGAATATAAGAAAATCCCGAAGGAATTTTCCTTCGGGATTTTTAAATGCGTATTTACATCAAGCGTTTGCCGAGTAAGTGAAGCTTACGCCGGGATAGCGCGTCTGCGGATCGATCCTCGAGCCGTTTATGTACATCTCAAAATGCAGATGCGGGCCGGTTGACATGCCGGTCGAGCCGACATAGCCGATGGTCTGGCCGCGTGAAACGGTCTGGCCGACGGAGACTGCGCGCGAGGACATGTGCGCGTAAAGCGTCTGCATGCCGTTGCCGTGGTCGATCATGACGTAGTTGCCCCAGCCGCCGTTCCAGCCGTCGGCCGAGCGCACTACCGTGCCGGAGTCGGCTGCGTAGATCGCGCTGCCGTAGCTTGCGGCGATGTCGGTGCCGCCGTGGTTTTTGTACTCGCCCGTGATGGGGTGGGTGCGCGGACCCTGACGGCTTGTTATGTAGGTGCAGTAGCTCGGCCAAACGAGGTTTCCGGTGCCGACAGTGCTTCCGCCGCCGCTGCTACCGCCGCCCTGCTGTTGCTGCTGCTGTTTGTTCAGCTCTTTGATCTTCGCCTGAATGTCGGCGTTAAGAGCCTTTTCCTGCGCGGAAAGCTCGCTGAGCAGCGAGGAGTTGGATCTTATATCGCCCTGAAGCGAAGCGATAACAGCATTGGCCTGGGCGATGTCCTTTTCCTGCTGGGCCTTGAGAGTCTCAAGCTCTGCCTTGCTGTCTTCCATCTCGGCCTTGGCCTGCTCATACTCTGCCTTTACGGCCTTGAGGTCGTCAACGGACTGGCGGTAAGCATCCTCAAGTTCCTTGTCGCTTTTCATGATATCGCCGATATCATCAATAAGGCTCAAAAACTCGCCGATGCTGCTGGCGCCGAACAGAACCTCGAAATAATTGTATCTGCCCGATTCCTCCATTGCACGAACGCGAACCTTGTATTTTTCAAGCTGAGCGTCGGCAACTTTCTGAGCTTCCTCGACCTCAGCGGTCTTCTGCTCGATAAGCTCGGTGTGCAGATCTATCTGCTCGTTTAGATTAAGGATCTGCTTTACGGTGATGGCGTTTTTCTCGTCAAGCGCGTTTTTCAGCGCTATCTGGTCACTCTGCTGACTCTGAAGAGAGTTGATCGTAGACTGGAGGCTGCTCTTCTGACTCGAAAGCTGAGACTTCTGAGACTTGAGCGCGTCTATCTCCGACTGCGACACGGCGAATGCCGAAACGGACATGCACGAGAGCATAACGCTCATCGTCATGACCAGAGCCATCGTGAAAGCAAAAAACTTTTTCATTTTTTTCTTCAGCATAATGATCTCCAATACTTTTGGTTTACCATAATATTATACACCCCTTGTCAAGCCGGGCGCATTTGTATTATGAACTGCGCTTATTATGCCATAAAAACCGCGCTTTTTTGTTAATAAAGTATGATTAAAGTGTAAAAACCGCCCTGCATCCTATATCCTATGGATGCAAGGCGGTGAGCCTTTTGATTATCAGAACAGGCCGTTTGCAGTGAAGATAGCTGCGAAAACGGTGGAAACGACAGTCATGAGCTTGATGAGGATGTTGATCGACGGGCCGGAGGTATCCTTGAACGGATCGCCTACGGTGTCGCCGACGACGGCTGCCTTGTGAGCATCGCTGCCCTTGCCGCCGTGGTGGCCTTCCTCGATGTACTTCTTTGCGTTATCCCATGCGCCGCCGGCGTTGGACATGAACATTGCCATCATAACACCGGAAACGAGGGAGCCTGCCAGCAGACCTGCAAGAGCGGTCGAGCCGAGGATGAGGCCGACTGCCAGAGGTGCAACGACTGCCATGATGCCGGGAACGAGCATTTCCTTAAGAGCAGCGGTGGTGGAGATAGCAACGCAGGTCTTGTAGTCGGGCTTTGCTTTGCCTTCCATGATACCGGGGATCTCGTGGAACTGACGGCGAACCTCTTCGATCATGCTGTAAGCGGCCTTGGAAACGGAGTCCATGGTCATTGCCGAGAACACGAACGGGAGCATGCCGCCGATGAGCAGACCGATAACGACGGTGGGACTGGTCAGTGCGACCTGGTCTGCGGTCAGGCCGGTAGCCTGGGTGAAGGAAACGAACAGAGCAAGTGCGGTCAGAGCGGCAGAGCCGATCGCGAAGCCCTTGCCCATTGCTGCGGTGGTGTTGCCGACTGCGTCGAGCTTGTCGGTGATCTCGCGCACGGAGTGGTCAAGGCCGCTCATCTCTGCGATGCCGCCGGCGTTGTCGGCGATGGGGCCGTAAGCGTCAACCGCGACGGTGATGCCGGTGGTGGAGAGCATGCCGACTGCCGCAAGAGCGATGCCGTACAGGCCTGCAAACTTGTAAGCAAGGAAGATGCCTACGCAGATGAGGATGACGGGGACCCAGGTGGACATCATGCCGACTGCGGTGCCGGAGATGATGGTGGTTGCCGAACCGGTCTCGGACTGCTGAGCGATCTTCTTGACGAACTTGTAATCTCCGGAGGTGTAGACCTCGGTAACGATACCGATAACGAGGCCGACGACCAGACCTGCAACGATCGCGATAGCAGGACCGTAGCTGCCGAGCATGACCTTGCTGAGGATGATGGCGGCTATAACAACGAGAAGGGCGGAAACATACGAGCCCATCTTCAGTGCCTTGTGGGGGTTGGAGCCTTCCTTGCCGCGGACAAAGAAGGTCGCGATAACGGATGCGAGAATGCCGCATGCCGCGATGACCAGCGGGAAGATAACGGACAGATCGCCGAACTTGGCAACGACAACTGCGCCGAGGGTCATTGCGGAGATGATAGCTCCGACATAGCTCTCGAACAGGTCAGCGCCCATGCCTGCAACGTCGCCTACGTTGTCGCCGACGTTATCGGCGATAACTGCAGGGTTGCGGGGGTCGTCCTCGGGGATGCCTGCCTCGACCTTGCCGACGAGGTCTGCGCCGACGTCAGCAGCCTTGGTGTAGATACCGCCGCCGACACGGGCAAACAGAGCGATCGAGCTTGCGCCGAGGGAGAAGCCGAACAGAACGTTGGTGTCCTCGAAAATGAGGAACAGGACGGATGCGCCGAGAAGGCCGAGGCCGACAACGCACATGCCCATGACAGAGCCGCCGGAGAATGCAATCGACAGAGCCTTGTTCATGCCGCTTGTGCGTGCTGCGTTTGCGGTGCGGACGTTAGCCTTGGTTGCAACATTCATGCCGATGTAGCCTGCAAGGATGGAGAACAGAGCACCGAACAGGAAGCAAAGTGCGGTGATCCAGCTGCCCAGACCGAGGCCGATGGCAATAAACAGAACGACTACGAAGATCGCAAGGATCTTGTACTCTGCAAAAAGGAAAGCCTTTGCGCCATCGTTGATAGCCGCTGAGATTTCCTTCATGCGCTCGGTACCTGCGTCCTGCTTGGAGACGAATGCTATCTTATAGAAAGCAAACAGCAGAGCGACCACTGCGAGAGCAGGTGCCAGGAACTTAAGGGATTCCATAAAATTCACTCCTATTAAATTGATTACTGAACTGGGAGTCGCAACGGATACGGTGTTTATAAGCCGTTAACAACTCGTTTATGTATTTTATACTATTATGGGGCAAAAATCAATTTTAAAATTAGCGCCTTTCGTTCAATTTCAACAAATTTATCAATTTTTACGAAAGATGCGCGATTTTAGCGCTCAAGGTGTGCAAAACACACAAAAATGCATCGAAGAAGGTCAAAACACTGATATTTATATAACGAAGTTACCCCGATTTTGGGCATTCTTCCGTGAAAAGTCGAAAAATGTGTTTTTACATTGAAACTAAAAAGTTAAAAATTATTAAAATGTTCAAAAAATTAATGTTGGAAAATCACGAACTCGTGGTAAAATGAATAAATATCATATATTTTTAAGTTCGAACCGGGAGGCTTGTTCATGCTTCTTAAAATATTTGCCGCTATCGGAGCCGGAGGCTCCGTTTTGCACACGCTCATTGCCGGACAGACGGGCAATGCCCTGGAGACAACGGGCATACTGCTGCTGCGCTTTCTTGAATATTTCTTCGGTGCGCACATTGCGTACGCGCTCGTGATGCTGCTGTCTACGGAGCTTTTCATAAGAAAGAGCAAGCCGCAGGAAAAGCCGTCGAAGTTCTGGCTGTGGCATCTGCACGCCGTGGCGGACCTCCTGTGCTTCTATGCGCGCGCGGATGTCTCGATAACGGGAACGGAGCTTATCCCGAAGGATACGCGCTATCTTATGGTGGCAAACCATCGCTCGCTTGCCGATCCCGTCGTCATGGTACACAAGATGCCCAAGGAGGAGCTTACCTTCGTATCAAAGCCGGGCAATCTGAAGATCCCCATCATCGGCAAGGTCATGCACAAGTGCGGCTGCCTGCCGCTTGACAGGGAAAATAACCGCGAGGCGCTCAAAACCGTCAAGGCGGCGACCGAGTATATCGACAAGGACTATGCCTCCGTTGTCATTTATCCCGAGGGCACGCGCAGCAAGCAGGAGGATATGCTGCCGTTTCACGCAGGCTCGTTCAAGATCGCGCAGAGAGCGAACGTTCCCGTCGTGTGCGTTGCGCTGCGCAATACCGACAGGGTCATTCACAATTTCCCTCTTAAAAAGACGAATATATACATAGACATTGTCGGCGTTATCGATGCCGAATACGTCAAGGAACACAAAACGAAGGAGACCGCCGCTCTTGCACAGGGCATGATCGAGGAAAAGCTGCGCGAGGGCGAGACTGGCGAAAAGGAGGATGCTGCCGCTAAATGCTGAAGCTTTTGAAACTGTTCAGGTATCTGAGAGCGAAGGAATGGCTGTTTTGCCTGTTCAGCCTTGTTTTTGTATGTGCTCAGGTCGTTATTGAGCTTATGATACCCGATTATATGTCCGAGATAACGACGCTTATCGAAACTCCGGGCAGCGCGATGGGCGATGTCTGGAGCGCCGGCGGAATGATGCTGCTGTGCGCGTTCGGAAGTCTTGTCTCGTCGATCGCGGTGTGCTTTTTTGCCTCGCGCATCGCGGCGAATTTCTCAAAGCGTCTGAGAAAAGAAATGTTCTACAAGGTCGAGAGCTTTACTCTCGAGGAGATAAACGCTTTTTCGACCGCGAGCCTTATAACCCGTTCGACAAACGACGTTGTTCAGGTGCAGATGCTGGTCGTTTTGTCGCTTCAGGTCGTTGTCAAGGCGCCGCTCATGGCCGTCTGGGCGATAATGAAGATCGCCGGCAAGGCATGGCAGTGGTCGCTGGCAACGGGCATCGCGGTCGTGCTGCTTGTTGCGATACTGAGCGTTGCCGTCGTGCGCACGTTTCCGCGCTTTAAGCGCATCCAGTGGCTTCAGGATTCGCTCAACCAGTCCGCGCGCGAAAATCTCACCGGCATCCGCGTCGTGCATGCGTACAATGCCGAGGAATATCAGGAAAAGAAGTTTGAAAAGGTCAACACCGAGCTTCTTAACAACTCGCTGTTTGCAAACCGCACCATGACGCTTTTAAGCCCGTTCATGAGCCTTGTCATGAACTGCCTTAACATGTCGATCTACTGGATAGGCGCGGTGCTGATAAATACCGTTGCCATAAACGGCGCGGCATCCGTTGCCGCGCGCGTCGGTATCTTTGCGGATATGATCGTTTTCATGTCCTACGCGATGCAGGTCATAATGAGCTTTATCATGATCGTCATGGTCATTATTATCATGCCGCGCGCGCTGGAGGCCGCAAAGCGTATAAGCGAGGTGCTTGCTACCGAGCCTAAGGTCGTAAGCGGCTCTGTCACCGATCCCGGCGGCGTGCGCGGTACGGTCGAATTTAAAAACGTAAGCTTCACCTATCCCGGCGGCAGCGGCAGCGTCATAAGCGACGTGAGCTTCAAAGCCGACAGGGGCGAAACGGTCGCGTTCATCGGCTCCACCGGCTCCGGCAAAACAACGCTCATGAACCTCATACCGAGGTTTTATGACGCAAGCGAGGGCGAGGTGCTCGTTGACGGCGTGAACGTCAAGGAATATGACCTCGAAGCGCTTTATGCAAAGATAGGCTACGTCTCGCAGAAGGCGGTCATGTTCACGGGAACCGTCGCCGACAACGTGGCGTTCGGCCAAAACGCGGATAAGAGCAAGCTGACCGACGCGCTGGAGATATCGCACTCGGCAGACTTCATCTCCGAGCTTGAGGATAAGGAAAACGCGCACATGGCGCGCGGCGGCACAAACTTCTCCGGCGGCCAGAAGCAGCGCCTTTCCATAGCCCGTGCACTCTGCCGCGACTGCGAGATACTCATTTTTGACGACACCTTCTCCGCGCTCGACTTCAAAACCGACCGCGAGCTGAGGGATGCTCTGAAAGACCGCACCGACGGGCAGACAAAGCTCATCGTCGCCCAGCGCATCGGCACCATCATGTCGGCCGACAGGATCGTCGTTCTCGACGAAGGCCGAGTGGTCGGCATCGGAACTCACAGGGAGCTGCTCAAGTCCTGCGAGGTCTATCGCCAGATCGCGCTCAGCCAGCTTTCGGAGGAGGAACTTGCCATATGAGACACGGACCACCGGGAAGAGGCGCCGACGAAAAGCCCAAAAACGTCAAAAGCTCGATGCTTGAGCTGCTGCGGTATCTTAAGCCGTGGTACAAGCCCATTGTCATTTCGCTCATCTTCAGCCTCGTCGGCACGCTTCTGACGATCATAGCGCCCGATAAGCTTGCAGATCTGACCAATAATATCAGCGACGGACTGCAAACGGGCATAGATATGGACCTTATCATAAAGTCCATCCTCATCATTTTAGCAATATACATAAGCGCAAACCTTGTCACCTGCGCGGCAAGCTACATCATGATAACCGTCATGCAGAAGCTTGCGTGGAGCATGCGCACGAGCATAAGCCAGAAGATAAATAAGCTTCCGCTTAAATTCTTCGACAAGGTCACAGTCGGCGACGTTCTCAGCCGCATCACGAACGACGTTGACACCATATCCTCGGCGCTCAACTCCAGCATAACGACGCTCGTTCAGGCTGTCGTACAGTTCGTGGGCGTTACTATAATAATGTTTGCGACCAGCGGCCGCCTTGCGCTGACGGCGATCGGCTCGTCGATACTCGGCTTTGTGCTGATGTTCTTCATCGTTTCGCGCTCGCGCAAGTACTTCCGCCAGCAGCAGCAGAATCTCGGCGATATGAACGGCCACGTTGAGGAAATGTATTCCGGCCACAACATCGTAAGAGCCTACGGCGCAACGGCACAGTCGAAGAAGGAGTTCGACCGCATAAACGATAATCTTTACAACAGCGCGTGGAAGTCGCAGTTTTTCAGCGGAATGCTCATGCCGCTGATGGGCTTTGTCGGCAACCTCGGCTATGTCGCCGTGTGCATCGTCGGCGCAACGCTCACGATGAGCGGAGCCATCCGCTTCGGCACGGTCATTGCGTTTATAAGCTACGTAAAGCTCTTCACCAACCCCCTGAGCCAGATATCTCAGGCTGTCAGCAGCCTCATGTCGGCCGGCGCTGCCGGCGAAAGGGTGTTCGGCTTCCTCGCCGAGGAGGAAATGCCCGACGACAGCGGCTGTACCGCGCACATCGACCATGTTCGCGGCAAGGTCGAGTTTGAAAACGTGCGCTTCGGCTATGATGCCGATAAGCCTATAATCCACGACTTCTCTGCCGATATAGAGCCGGGTCAGAAGGTAGCTATAGTCGGCTACACCGGCGCCGGCAAGACCACGATGGTAAACCTGCTCATGCGCTTTTATGAGCTGTGGAGCGGGCAGATAAAGATCGACGGCGTGCCTGTGTCGGAAATGCGCCGCAGCGACGTGCATGCGATGTTCGGCATGGTGCTGCAGGACACATGGCTGTTTGACGGGACTTATCGCGAGAATATCGCCTATGGCAAGCCCGGCGTCACCGATGAGCAGGTCGAGGCCGCGTGCAAGCTCGTGGGTCTTGACCACTACATAAAGACGCTGCCCAAGGGCTACGATACGGAGCTTAACGACCGCAGCAGCCTTTCGGCAGGCCAGCGCCAGCTGCTGACCATCGCGCGCGCAATGGTAGAAAATGCGCCGATGATAATCCTTGACGAGGCTACAAGCTCTGTCGATACGAGAACCGAGGTGCTCGTGCAGAAGGCGATGGATCGCCTCGCGCGCGGCAGAACGAGCTTTGTCATTGCCCACCGCCTGTCCACCATCCGCGACGCGGACCTCATCCTTGTCATGGATAAGGGCGATATCGTCGAAAGCGGAACGCACGAGCAGCTGCTCGAAAAGGGCGGACTGTATAAAGAGCTGTACACCAGCCAGTTTGAAAACAAGTGAGGTCGAGCATTGAAAAAGGTTGCACTTATAACCGGCTCCTCACGCGGCATCGGAAAAGCCTGCGCCGAGACGCTTGCCCGGCGCGGCTACGCCGTGTGCATAAATTACATCGAGCGCCGCGATAAGGCCGAGCAGCTGCGCGATGCGCTGCTTGCCGAGGGCCTTGAGGCCATGTGCTTCGGGGCCGACGTTGCCGACAGAGCAGCCGTACGCGAAATGGTCGGCGCGGTGAAGGCGCGCTTTGGCAATGTAACGCTGCTTGTCAACAATGCAGGCATTGCGCGCCAGAGCCTTTTTCAGGACATCGGCGAGGAATACTGGCACAGGGTATTCGACGTGAACGTAAACGGCGCGTTCAACACGATTCAGGAGGTGCTGCCGAGCATGCTGCATGAGCACTCGGGCTGCATAGTGAACGTGTCGTCGATATGGGGAATGCACGGCGCGTCGTGCGAGGTCGCGTATTCGGCGACAAAGCACGCGATAATCGGTCTTACACGTTCGCTGGCGCAGGAGCTCGCGCCGACTCACATCCGCGTAAACTGCGTTGCGCCCGGCGTTATAAACACCGATATGGTGCAGGTGCTCGGGCAGGAAACGCTCGATATGCTCGCCGAGGACACGCCCCTCGGCAGGCTCGGCAGACCCGAGGACATTGCCGAAGCCGTCGCGTTCTTAGCGTCCGACAGCGCCTCGTTCATAACCGGGCAAATACTCTGCGCCGACGGCGGATTTATAAAATGACATTAGGCGGCCTTTTGCGCGCGTTATATTGTGTCAGGCTAATAAAAAGGGCTTGCTGTCTGCCAAGTGCAGACGGCGAGCCCTCAGTTTGTCGAAAAACTATACTGCAAAAGAAAGATAATAGAGCAGCAGGGGAGCTCGAGGGGGCAAAGGCCCCACTCGAAATTGGATTAATAGCCATCAAAAACGCCTGATTTATCAGGCTTTTTGACGAGCGTAGCGAGATTTTTCGTGAAAACCTGTTTTCACAAAAAATGTGGCGTTTTTGCAGCGTGTCAAAAAAGTCTTTGACTTTTTTGACACGCTGAGGGCTTGCTGTCTGCCAAGTGCAGACGGCGAGCCCTTTTGCTTTGATGCGATGCCGCATTCATGTTACGCAAAACGTTAATGTTTCCTCCGCACCCTCGATCCGGGCTATCAGAGATATATGTATCCGTAGCTGCGCCAAATCGCCTCTAAAAAAAGGAGTCTCCGGGGGGCGGAGACTCCATACGATTGGGGGGTGGAGAAGGAGATTTTCATAATGTTGAACGTAAGAAATGCTCCGTTCACTTATAATGACGCGATTTTCAGCGGAATATTGCGCCCACGGTGCAAAAAGCGACAAAAAAGCTCCCACGGCTTGTCCGTGGGAGCTTTTGATCTGTAAATCAGTCGGTCACATAGGGCAGGAGAGCGATCTGACGGGCTCTCTTGATAGCCTCGGTGAGCTGGCGCTGATGCATTGCGCAGGTACCGGTAGTACGACGGGGAAGGATCTTGCTGCGCTCGGAAATGTAGCGGCGAAGCTTTGCAGTATCCTTATAGTCGATGCTGGTGGCCTTATCTACGCAAAACTGGCAGACTTTTCTGCGCTTGCGGTTTTTGGGATTGTTCTTATCGAAAGCCATTAGCTGTATCCTCCTATATTATTTTTAAAACGGCAGTTCGCCGTCATCGTCGCCAAGCTCGGAAAATGCCGACGCGCCCATAGAGGGAGCCGGAGCATCGTAGCTTGAGGAGTGACGGGGCTCACCGCGCATTTCGCCGCCCTCGCGGCGCTTGCTTTCGCCGAAATACATATTGTCAACGACGACCTCGGCGCTGCGGCGCTTACCGCCCTCGCGGTCGGTCCAGTCGCGGATCTGCAGTCTGCCGGAAACGACAGCCATGCTGCCCTTGGCGAAATACTTGCTGACAAACTCAGCAGTCGAACGCCATGCGACGCAGTCGATGAAATCGGTCTGCTTCTCGCCGCCGTCGCGGCCGCCGAAATCGCGGTCAACGGCAAGGGTGAACGATGCGACAGGGGTCTGTGACTGAGTGTATCTCAGCTCAGGGTCACGGGTCAGGCGGCCCATGATCGTGATGTGATTAAGCATAACTCGTCTCCTTACTCAGCACGCAGGGTGATCAGGCGACGCATGATGCCGTCGGTGATGCCGAGGATACGGTCCAGCTCTGCGGGGAAATCCGCGCCGCTGGTGAACTTCATCAGCACATAGTAGCCTTCAGAAATGTAGTTGATCTCGTAAGCGAGCTTGCGCTTACCCATCTCCTCCAGTTCGTCCAGGGTACCATGAGCCTCAACGAGCGCCTTGAACTTCTCGACGACAGCAGCGGTCTGCTCCTCGGTGAAGTTCGGGTTGATGATGTACATTACTTCGTACTTCTCAGTTGCTTTTGCCATGGTTTGCACCTCCTTCTGGTCTTTTGGCCCCCGATTTCTTCGGGAGCAAGGATAGCCTGCGCATATACGCAGACCATAACATTATATCTGATTTTCCTCGTTTGTCAAGTATTTTTAGAGGCTCTTTGACACACCTACGGATACGCTTATTGCGGTGGCCCGACCGGAGACAATGGAAGAAACCGTAGCGTTTTGCTTAAGAGAGCCGAATTGCTATCCGTTCCGAATGCTGCGGTTTGGTCTGTACCGCACTGCAGCAACTCGCCTCTAAAAAATCGGTACAAGATTATCTAATATTCAATATTAGGTCTTGACAAGAGGCACATTCTGTATTATAGTGCGATTATCGCGTACAACCGACGAAATTGGTGGGATTTTAGATGCGTTTTTGCGCTCCTGCCGATACGCATATTGCGGTTGCCCGACCGGAAACAACGGCATAGACCGCATCGCTTTGCGTAACTTAAATGCGGCAAAGAATTTTGAGACCCGGTTCGAGCCTGCCGACTAAGCCGCGGTTGCATGCGCAACGCAAAATTGTGCGAAATCAGCACAAAAAATCGGCTGTATCAAATGTATTCATAGGTGCGCTAATGCGCCCCCGGAAAGGGATGCAGCTCCGGATTTCTCGGCAGAGTCGATACCGGGCTACCGCAAAAAATGTATTCACAGGTGCGTCAATGCGCCTCCAAAAAGGAAAGCAGCCCCGGATTTCTCGGCAGAATCGATACCGGGCTACCGCAAAAAATGTATTCGCAGGTGCGTCAATGCGCCTCTAAAAAAGGAGAAGGACAATGAAAGACAATACGATCAAGAAATTAGTGTTCGCGGCGCTGTTTGCTGCGCTCAGCTGCGCGGCGACAATGGTCATCCGCATCCCGACGCCGATCGGCGGCTACATCCACGCAGGCGACGCGGTCGTGCTGCTTTCGGCGTTTCTGCTCGGTCCGTGGTGGGGCGCGGCGGCGGCCGGACTCGGCTCGGGTCTTGCCGACCTCATAGCAGGGTATGGCCTGTACGTTCCCGGCACGGCCGCGATCAAATTCATCGTGGCGCTGCTGGCAGGACTTCTGCTCAATTGCAAGTTCATAAAATCCGTGCCCGTGCGCGCGATCATCGCCGGTGTCGTGGGCGAGGTGTTCATGGTGCTCGGCTACCTCGCGTACGAGGCGCTTATCCTCGGCTACGGTGCGGCCGCAGTCGGCGGAGTTCCCATGAATTGCATCCAGGGCGCATTCGGCGTCGTTGCCGGTGCGGCTCTTTACGCAGCGCTGCTCAAAACGAAGTATTTCAAGCCGGTTTGACGCGCTGCGGCACAAGTGCAGGGCTGGATCACCGGCCATGTCGCACGGACATATCAGCGTCACCGACAGGCTTCAGGCATAGTTGATGTAATTTATCTACAAAGGCAAATGCATAATAAAAAGGCTCGAAAACCGATGTTTTCGAGCCTTTTGCTTGGTGCGCGAGGCGGGACTTGAACCCGCACGCCCGGAGTGAGCACTAGAACCTGAATCTAGCGAGTCTGCCAATTCCACCACTCGCGCATTTAAGTGCCTGATAATAATAGCATTACCGGCCCTCATTGTCAAGAAAATTCTTTCGCCGGGCGTTTAATATTTTGTGAAGGGCCGCTCTAAGCGGCCTGGCGGCGGCAGAACACGTTTGCGGCGGCTGTGCAGCATGCGATGCTTAGAACCGCTGCGGCAGCGACTGCGAGGTACTGCGCCGGCATTACCGAGCCGAAGAGCTTTGCCGGAATATAGACGCTCCAGATCATCACGCCGCGGATGAGGCAGGTCGGCAGAAGTATTGCGGCTCCGGCGCCGATGGATACCAACATAGGCGTAAGCAGCAGCGCAGCGCCCAAAATGACTGATACGAACATGCTTTCGGTAAGCTCGGAGAGCAGCATCACGATACAGGCAAAAAACAGCGTGCCGATAAGGCTTGTTGCAAGCTCAACTATGATCGCCTGCCCGATCGTCCACCGAAACGGAGAGGAGATGCCGGGAAACGACTGCCAGAATGCGCCGAAGCCCTCCGCGCCGTAGAGGATGAAGCAATATGCCGCCGCGCTTATCGCCATGACGCTCCAAACAAGCAGCGTGTGGAGCGTTCCTGCGCATATTTTTGCCCGAGCCGTATCGCGCCGGCCTCGCTTTGACGATAGGATAAGCGCGTCGGTTTTGCGCGCGCGTTCGCGAGCAAACAGCGGTGCAAGGCCGATGAGCACGGGAACGCCGACCGTGAACGGAAACGCATTGGCTATGACATATTGTATCGACGTGTAGGCAAGGTCATAGTCGCAGAACGCGCGATAGTCGTTTATAAGCGCGTCATAGCGCGCGCTTATATCCGCGCAGATGCCGGCATCGGATGAGTATTCGTCGAGAAGATACTGCTTTTCCTCCTCGGCGTTATCGTAAAAGCTCGCTGCATATGTGAACTTTTCGGTGTGTTCATAGGCCGTTATGCCGTTGTTGTTCAGTATCGTGTATGGTTGACTTTTTAGCCGCTCGATCTCCTCGGCAGGATATCCCTGCACGGCAAGATCGCTCAGATATTGCTTTAGCTCGTCCTCGGTTTTGAGATATTTCGGGTCGTTTAATATGTTTTCAACGTCGCTCCTGCGCGCGGCTATCCATTCGTCGGTTATCTCGCCGCGCTTTTCGGCGTATTCGCTCTTGAGCGTTTCTATCGGCTTAGATTTGCTGTCCGGATCAAGCGCTGCGAGCAAATAAGCGGCGCGATAATCAAACGTCATGTACAGATTCAAAAGCAGCATGACAACGACGGCGATCACCGTCAGCGGCGTGAATATCTTTTTAAATTCAAGCTTTGTAAGGTTCATTTCCAAGCTCCCGTCTGAAATGATAGAGGTACAGATCCTCAAGCTTCGGCTCGGCGCAGACGGCGTCGGCCGTCGGGCGAGCCTCGGATACGATACGCAGCGCAACGCCTCCGTGCGTGTTATGCAGATTCGTTACGACGTGCTTTGCGATAAGCTCGTCTGCCTCGGCCTGCGCGACCGCGCACTCCCACACCATGCCGGATATGCTGCCGCATATGCTCTCGGCCGCGCCCTCAAGCGACACCTCGCCGTTTTTCATAAGAACGATGCGGTCGGCGATGTACTCAATATCGGACACTATATGGGTGGACAGCAGAATGATTCGGTTTTTCGACAGGCCGCCGATTATATTGCGGAATTTTGCGCGCTCTGCCGGGTCAAGTCCGCTTGTCGGCTCGTCAAGAACGAGGATTTTCGGGTCGTTTATGAGTGCCTGCGCAATGCCGATGCGCTGACGCATGCCGCCGGAATAGGTCTTGAGCTTTTTGCCGGCAACCTCGGAAAGGCCGGTCAGCTCAAGAAGCTCGCCGCACTTTTCCTCCGCCTGATATTTGGTAAGTCCCTTGAGCGCGGCGAAATACATCAGAAAATCCCGGCCGGTGAAGTTCGGATAATAGCCGAAGTCCTGCGGCAGATAGCCGAGCACATCGCGGTAGCTCTCGCCGAGGCCGATGATATCTTCGCCGTCGAGGCTTATGCTGCCGCCGCTCGGTCGGAGCACCGTGCATATCATGCGCATGAGCGTTGTTTTGCCCGAGCCGTTCGGGCCGAGCAGGCCGTAGATGCCGTTGTGCATAGTCAGCGACAGCGCGTTCACGGCGAGCTTGTCCTTATACTGTTTGGAAACGGAATTTAAAGATAGTTCCATATGCTTTTTCCCTTTCTGCGTTCCATGCATCTAAGCTCGCGCCAGACCTCGAGCGCAAGCAGCCCAAAGCTTATGCCGGCAAATATGAACCAGAAGCCTGCGCTCCATGGTATGCCTGCGCACACCGTTTCGACGGCTACCGCCGAGATAAGCGACAGCGACAGTGCCCCGGCTCTGCTTTTTATCATCGGCAGCGCCCGAAGAGCAAGCAGCGTCAGAAGGCTCGATGTGAACATCAAGGCCGCGCCGCTTGCGAGCAAAACGGCGAGGTCCGCGCTATACTTTGCCGCGGCAATGACCGCAGTCAGCACAAGTCCGATGAGGTTTGCCGCTCCGATGATAAGCATACGCGCTGCGAGCAAGTCTGCGCCGCTTACGCGGCAGCTCAGCTCGATCTCGCTCATTTTGCAGGATATATCGCGCACAAGCTCGGGGCAGGCGAGGGTGCTTGCCGCCCCGGCATAGACGAATATCAAAAGGCGCGCGGCACTTGCTTCGGAAACGACAAAGCCGTCTGCGCACAGTATGGCGATGATCGTCAAAAGCTGAAATATCCAGTATGTCGGCGAAAAATTGCCGAGCTGCAGGGCGATAAGCCGGCCAAGCGGCATCTTTGACAGGCGCAGAGTGCGCATGCGCATTTTTCCAAGCTCAACGGTGCGCTCCTTTGCGCCCTCCGGGGGCGTGGGAACATCATATTTAAGATTCAAGACCTTCTCCCTCCAGTTCAAGAATTTTTCGCATCCTCGCCATTCCGAGCCGCAGCCGTGACTTTGCCGTTGCCGTCGGAACGCCCGTCACGGCGGCAATATCGCGCAGCTTCATGTCGTGCCAATAACGCAGGATAACGGTGTCGCGCTGCTCGTCCGGCAGCTCGTCGAGCGCGCGGCGTATCACGCTGCCGCTGTCGCGCCGGAGCATTTGTTCCTCCGCGCCGCCGAGCGCCGCGCAGTCCTCGCTCAGCTCGGCGCTGTCGGGCTTTTTGCGCCTGTAATAGTCGTTGCAGACGTTCACTGCGATGGTGAATAAATAGTTTGTGAATTTGCCCGTCACCGAGTAGCGGTAAACGGCGGTTACAAGCTTGAGAAAAACCTCCTGAGTCAGATCGGCGGCGAGGGAACGGTCTGCGCAGCGGCGGTAGCAAAAGGCATAGATGCTGTCGTAGTGGCGCCGAACAAGCTCGTCAAACGCCGCCTCGTCGCCCTGCTTTATACGCCGTATGAGTAGTGCATCCTCCACGCGCTCACCTCCTGCCTCTGCTTATATAAACGCTGAAATTCGAAAAAGGATCAAATTTTTTTAAACAATCTGCTATCATTTCATGAAAAAGCGCTCCGGCCAAAGGCCGGAGCGCTTTTTCATCAGTTGAGAAAATCTCTGAGCTTTTTGCTTCTGCTGGGGTGGCGGAGCTTGCGCAGCGCCTTGGCCTCTATCTGGCGGATACGCTCACGCGTGACGTTGAACTCCTTGCCGACCTCCTCGAGGGTACGGGTGCGGCCGTCAACTATGCCGAAACGCAGCTCAAGCACCTTTTTCTCGCGCGGCGTGAGCGTGTCGAGCACCTCCATGAGCTGCTCCTTGAGCAGCGAGAAGCTTGCCGCCTCGCTCGGCTCGGATGCGTCCTCGTCGGGGATGAAGTCGCCCAGGTGGGAGTCCTCCTCCTCACCGATAGGCGTTTCGAGCGAAACCGGCTCCTGCGCGATCTTGAGTATCTCGCGCACCTTTTCGACGGGCATGCCCATCTCGGCGGCTATTTCCTCTGCGCTGGGGTCGTGACCAAGCTCCTGAAGCAGCTGGCGCGATACGCGGATGACCTTGTTTATAGTCTCGACCATGTGGACGGGGATGCGGATGGTTCTGGCCTGATCGGCGATGGCGCGCGTGATAGCCTGACGGATCCACCACGTTGCGTAGGTCGAGAACTTGTATCCCTTGGTGTAGTCAAACTTTTCGACTGCCTTTATAAGGCCGAGGTTGCCCTCCTGGATGAGGTCAAGGAACAGCATGCCGCGGCCGACATGGCGCTTTGCGATCGAAACGACCAGACGCAGGTTGGCCTCGGTCATGCGGCGCTTTGCCTCCTCGTCGCCCTGGCTCATTCTTATCGCAAGCTCGACCTCCTCCTCGGCGGTCAGAAGCGGCACCTTGCCGATCTCCTTAAGGAACATGCGAACGGGGTCGTCGGTGCTGTAGCTGTCATCGACCTTGACGTCGGACATTTCCTCCTCGGTGACCTCTTCGATCTCGTTGAGCTCCTCGATCTCCGGCATGTCGATATCGTCAAGGATCGTGGCCGCGTCGTCATCGCTGATGTCGATCTCTATCTTGTTGGCTTCGAGGGCGTCGTAAAACTTCGCGATAGAGTCGGCGTCAACGCCCTTTTCCTCGAGCGCTGCGATCTCCTTCGTGGAGATCTTGCCGGCTTTTTTAGCCTTTTCCATGAGCTCGTTGAGGATATCCTCGGTGTTTTTAGTCTCTGCTGTTTCCTCGGCAGGCTCTTCCTCGGCGGCCTTGGTGCGGCGCGTGCTCTTTTTCTTCGGCGCCGGTTTCATGGCGTCTGCTGCCAGCAGCTCGTCTGCTGCACGCTCGAGACCCTGCGTGGTCATGGTTTCAATGTCTTTATCCATAGTTTTACCCCTCATATCCTTTGGTTTCTTTAAGTCTGTTTGCAAGCTTGCGAAGGTCCTCGCCCGACTGCTTCAGCTCATGCCGGGAGCGGATCCTTTCTATGTAATCGGCAAGCGCCTTGTCGCCGTTGCGCAGCGCCTCAGGTTTTTGCAGCACGGAAGCTAAAAGCGCCGCCTCCTGCGGAAGAAGCACCGCGCTCATCGAGGCCATACTGATTATCTCGCCGTTTTCAAATTTTGATTTAAGCACGGAATATATCCGCGCGAGCGCCGGCGACGAGAATATCTCCGGCGGCGGGAGCTCCTTGCCGCGGCAGATGCCCTGATCGAGATACAGAAGCCTTATGATGCCCTCCTCGGCCGCGGCGGATTCGGGATCTTCATAGTGCAGCTCCTTTGCCTTGGGCTGAAACTGCCGCTCGGGATGTGAGGCGCTTTTTGCGTCGGCGCGCTGAGCCGTGCGCACAAGGCGCTTGCGCCTTCGCTCAACCTCCTGCGCGACAACGTCGCTGGCAACACCGGCCATTGACGCAACGCGCATCGCGTAGACCTGACGCTCCACGCTGCCCGGCAGGTGCGCGACCATATCCGAGGCTTCCTTCAAGAATGCGACCTTCTGCTCGTCGATGCTCAGATCGTATTTATCCGTCACGTTTTGCAGCTGATAGTCGATGTGGTTTTCCGACTTGTCTATCAGATTGCGGAACGCATCCGCGCCCTTGGTCTTTATATACTCGTCCGGGTCCTTTGCGCCGCTCATAGAAAGCACCTTGATCTTCAGATCGAGCTTTTCCAAAAGCCCGATGGCGCGCTGCGAGGCTTTTTTGCCTGCGCCGTCGTTATCATAGGCGATGATGACCTCGTTCGTGTAATGCGAGATCAGCCGCGCCTGCTCGGGCGTGAGCGACGTGCCCAGCGACGCGACCGCGCCGTCAAAGCCGGCCTGATGCATCATAACAACGTCAACGTTGCCCTCAGCAAGTATTATATGTCCGCTCTTCGATTTTTTAGCCAGATTCAGCGCAAAAAGATTGCGGCTTTTGTTGAACACCATCGTTTCCGGGCTGTTCATATACTTCGGCTCGCCGTCGCCGAGTATTCTGCCGGAAAAGCCGATAAAATCGCCCCTGACGTCGATGACCGGGAACATGAGCCGGTTGCGGAAGGTGTCGTAATGTCCGCCGTTTTTGCCCTTGCGGACAAGTCCGGCGTCGAACATCTCGTACTCCGAGTAGCCGAGCGCCTTCATCGCGTTTATGAGGCTGTCCCATGTGTCCGGCGCGTAGCCGAGGCCGAAGCGCTTTGCCGTGTGCGGCGTTATCTGCCGCCGTGCCATGTAGTCAAGCGCAGGCTTGCCCTCGGGCTTGCTGAGACATGAGTAGAAAAACCTCGCCGCGTCGCGGTTCAAGTCCAGAAGCCGGCGGCGTTTTTTCGCCTCGCGGTTATCCTCCTGCTCGGGCATGGTCATACCCACGCGCTTTGCCAGAAACTCAACGGCCTCCGGAAAGCTGAGGTTTTCGATCTCCATTATGAAATTTATAACGCCTCCGCCCTTGCCGCAGCCGAAGCAGTGATATATCTGCCTGTCCGGCGACACGGAAAACGACGGCGTTTTCTCGCTGTGGAACGGGCACAGGCCGAATTGGTTCGAGCCGGAGCGCTTGGTCAGGCGCACATACTCGCCCACGACGTCTACTATATCGTTTTTTTCAACAAGCTCCTGAAGGAAGCTCTCCGGTATAGCCATTACCCATCCTTTCTTTTAGAGGCGCTTTAGCGCCGTACCTATACATATATTGCGGTAGCTCGGTGTCGAGACAATGGAGGAAACCATGGCTGCCTCGCGCTACAGCAATGCGCTGTTGAATTTTTCGCCGCACCCCTGTAGGGAACGGATTTATCCGTTCCGCTTTTTTAGTGGCGCTTTAGCGCACCTACGGATACGCTTATTGCCGTTGCCCGGTTCGGAACAACGGAGGAAACCGCGTTTGCCTCGCGCTACAGCAATGCGCTGCTGAATTTTTCGCCGAACCTGATTGGCTCCACTGTTAAGGGGAGCAGGCAGCTTTGCTGCCGAGGGGTTGAATAAAAAACCTATTCACTATCAGCTATTAGCTATCCGCTGCGGCCAACAGCCGCTCGCTTGCCACGGTTTTGTCTGCACCCACCGGTCGGGACACCGCAATAAACGTATCGGTACAATGTGAATGCGCTATTGAAAAGTGCGCTTGCGCACACATTAATTATTCATCATTCACTATTCATTATTAATTCTACTTCACCGTCCACGACATGGGGATAAATATCTCGCTGTATTTTTCCATGGCGTAGCCGTCGGTCATGCCGGAGATATAGTCGCAAACGGCGCGCGAAACGCCCTCGCGGCTTGCGATAAGCTGCATCTCGTCCGGCATTTTATCCGGATGCTTGAGGTAATAGTCAAAAAGCGAGCCGATGATGCCGTCAACCTTGCTCTCCTCGCCCTTGGCGATCGGATTTGTGTACACGTCCGAATACATGAAGGCGTGGAAGAAATCGACCGCCTCCTGCATGTAATCGCTCATTTGAATTTTTCCGCCGCCGCTGTTTTCGATGAGGTCGAGCATGATGGAATTTATCCTCTCGCTGTTGCGCTCGCCGCAGCGCGTGCGGATCATGTCGGGAATGTCCTCGGCGCGGAGTATTCCTGCGCGGATGGTGTCGTCAAGGTCGTGGTTTATGTACGCTATGCGGTCGGCAAGGCGAACGACGGTCGCCTCGGTCGTATCGTCCGGCGCGCCGTGCGTGTGATGCAGGATGCCCATGCGCGTTTCATAGCACAGGTTAAGCCCCCGACCGTCGCGCTCGAGGATATCGACAACGCGCAGCGACTGCTCATAGTGCTTGAAGCCCTCTTCGTATATTTTGTTGAGCGCGCGCTCGCCGGCGTGACCAAACGGCGTGTGTCCCAGATCGTGGCCCAGCGCCATAGCCTCGGTGAGATCCTCGTTTAAGTCGAGCGCTCTGGCTATCGTGCGCGCGAGGCGCGATACCTCGAGCGTGTGCGTAAGGCGCGTTCTGTAATGATCGCCCTCCGGACGCAGATACACCTGCGTTTTGTGCTTTAATCTGCGGAAGGACTTGGAGTGCGTTATTCTGTCAACGTCGCGCTGGAAGCAGGTGCGTATCTCGCACTCCGGCTCCGGTGTGCGCCGACCCTTTGAGTCCTCGGCTCTGACGCCGAACTCGCCGACGAGCGTTCGCTCGATCATCTCGCGCTTTTCTCTCGGACACGCCATGCATTTCCCTCCAATCAAAAGGCATCAAATTTTCTTTCTATACTTTATACGACGCAAATTCGCATTTCCCTGCAATTTATTTTAAATTTTCTCGAAAAAATTTTCGGAGGCACGGCTGTACCCCCGAAAAAGTTAAGCTGACAAGAGCCGAACACATATCGTCTGTCGGCTTTCATTTTATTCTGACCGGCATAAGCTCCTCGCCGACAGCCAGCGCGCTGCATGCACCGGCGCTCAGCTCCGTAACGCGCGCGGAAAACGCCTCGGCGTTATTCTCCGGCAGCAGCAGCGAAAGCAGCACGTCCGCGCCATAGTCAACGTTTTGCACAGCCCCGTCAAGCGAAAGGCACTCCGTTTTCATGCGCTCGAAAAGCGAATACGGGCAGCCGACCTCGAGCTTCACCCAGCGGCGCACGGCGGCGATCCCGGCCGCGTCCAGCGCGTCCTTTGCGCTTTTCGTGTATGCGCGCAGCAGTCCGCCCGTTCCGAGCAGGACTCCGCCGAAATACCGCGTTACGACGCACACGACGTTTTCAACGCCCTCGCGTTTGAACACTTCGAGCATCGGCAGTCCTGCCGTGCCCTGCGGCTCACCGTCATCGGAGTAGCGCACGGCACCGCTGCGGATTATATAGCACCAGCAGTTGTGCCGCGCGTCATAGTGCTTTTTCTTCATCTCGTTTATGAAGTCGCGCGCGGCGTCCTCGGTTTCGACAAAGCGCACATGGCCGAGAAAGCTCGAACGCTTTTCGACAAATTCAGCCTCGCCGCTTCCGGCAGGCACGAAATACTCGCTCAATCCTCCCAGTCCTCCTTGGGCTCGGTGTAATTGGGTATATACCGCTTTACCTTGCCGAAAACCTCGGGCGGAACAGTGACCTCGGCCTTGATGCCGTCGTCGAGATATTCAAGGCTCGTCACCGCGGCCTCGCGGTTTAAAAGATCCATGATCCCGGCGTCGGAATACGGTATGCGCAGCGTGACCTTGTGGTTGCCGCGGTCGAGCAGAGCCGACAGGCGCTGCACAAGCTCCTGCACACCCTCGCCGCTTTTTGCCGAAAGGCAGATGACGTCCTCGCCGTGCGGCAGTATGCCGAGGTAGGCGTCGCATTTGTTGAAAACGCGGATGCACGGCGTCTGCTCGGCTCCGAGCTGGCAGATAAGCTCATCAACGACGCGCGCCTGCTCCTCCCAGTCGGGGTTTGATATGTCTATGACATGCAGCAGAACGTCGGCGTAGCTCAGCTCCTCGAGCGTTGCCTTGAACGCCTCGACCAGATGGTGCGGAAGCTTGCGGATAAAGCCGACGGTGTCGGATATGAGAACCTCGGTCACTTCATCGATGCGCAGCTTGCGCGTTGTGGTGTCAAGCGTGTCGAAAAGGCGGTCGTTTGCCGGTATGCCGGCGTCGGTCAGGCAGTTTAAAAGCGTTGACTTTCCGGCGTTTGTGTAGCCGACGAGCGCAACGACGGGGACGTCGTTTTTCTCGCGCTTGCGGCGTTGTGTCGAGCGCACCTTGCGCACGGCGGCAAGCTCCTCCTCGAGCTTCTGTATCTTCCTGCGGATATGCCGGCGGTCGGTCTCAAGCTGAGTTTCGCCGGGGCCGCGCGTTCCGATAGGCGACGAGCCGCCGGAGGCTGTCTGGCGCACAAGGTGAGTCCACATGCCCGTCAGGCGCGGCAGCAGATATTTGTACTGCGCAAGCTCAACCTGAAGCTGACCCTCGCGCGTCTGTGCGCGCTGGGCGAAAATATCGAGGATAAGCCCCGAACGGTCGAGCACCTTGACCCCAAGCTCCTCGCCGAGTACCCGCATCTGCGACGGCGACAGCTCGTTGTCGAAAACCGCAAGATCGCAGTCGTTCATTTCTATAAATTCCTTCAGCTCGGCAACCTTACCGTCGCCGATGAAGCTGCGCGGATCGGGCGTCGGGCGGTTTTGTATCATCATGCCGACGGCCTGACCGCCTGCCGTTTCGACAAGCGCGGCAAGCTCCTGCATCGAGATCTCGCTTGAGCGCTCCGACTGCTCCATCGATGCCGCCGCAAGTCCGGCCAGCACCGCGCGCTCGATTTTTATATCGTTAGTCTCTATTGTTATCAGTCCTTATTTTTGGTTTACATTACATTATACCAAATCCGCCGCCGCTTGTCACGAAAATATGAAAAAGGCTCTCTTTCGGGAGAGCCTTGAGCTTGCGTAAAATCGTTTATTTGCCGCCCGACGCGCGATAGAGGAAGGTCACGACCTGTGCGCGCGTGCAGCCTTCGTTCGGTGAAAAGCGCTCGGCGCTCGTACCCTTGGTTATGCCCTCGGAGCTTGCCCAGATAACAGCGTCATGGCAGAACGAGCCGGCGGAAACATCGGAAAAATCGCATGCGCCGCTTACCTTGGGCGAGCCTGCCGAGCGGTACAGGAATGTGACGATCTGTCCGCGCGTGCAGGGAGCGAATGGTGAAAAGCTCGTGCTGCTCGTTCCGTTTGTTATGCCGCGCTCGACTGCCCATTGCACCGCTTCATAGAAAATGTCGCCGGGCTTTACGTCGGCAAAGCTCACGGCAGCCTTGGCCTCGGGCTGACCGGCCGCGCGCCATAGAAACATCACTATCTGGTATCGCGAGCAGACGGTGTTCGGCGAGAAGGTGCTTTTCCCAGTGCCGTTTGTTATGCCGTTTTTTACAGCCCACTGCACGGCGTCGAAGTAAAACGCGCCGGGCTTAACATCGTCAAATTCCGGCACGGCTTCCACGCCCTTTGCGCCGCAGACCGAGCACACGCCGCCGAAAAATTTGTGCCCCGTTGCCGCAACGGTCTTGCCGATCTGTGTCATGTCTCCGCAGCGCATGCAGATAAGATCGCCCGTGTAGCCGCTTTCGGTGCATGTCGGCGCTTTGACGCGCACAGGCTGGGGATCGTGCCCGAGGGCGAATATGACGCTGCCCTGCTTGAACACCTTGCCGCAGACGGTGCATACCTCATCGCCTGTGTAGCCGCCGGTCAGGCAGCCTGCGGCTTTGACGTTTTGCAGCTGCGTTTTGTGCCCGACGGCGCTGACATAATCCTTTGTGTAGCACTCGCCGCAGGAGCAGGCGTAGGTCGTGAAGCCCTCGGTCAGGCAGGTAGGCTTTGTGACGGTGGGGATAAAATCGTGCTTGTGCGGGGTGTCCCCGTTCGGATCGAGTATGCCGCAGCGGACGCATATGCCGTCCTTGTAGCTGTGCCCGAGCGGCGGCTTGTAGCTATCCTCGCGCTTATCGCCGCAGGCGCACAGATGCACGGTGCAGCCGCGCTCGGTGCATGTCGGCGGAATAACGGTGTCGGCATATTTATGCTCGTGATCTGTGCGGGTAAAGCTCTTTTCGGCATTGTCGAGTACGTTGTTGCCGGTTTCTTTAGTGACCTGGCTCCAGTCTGTGTCGCTGCCGAGATAGTCTACCTTTTTCAGCGCCGTGCAGCCGTCGAAGGCGCGCTCGTTTATGTGGCTGACGTTTTTCGGTATGGTTATGCTCTCAAGCGATGAGCAGCCGTAAAACGCCTCGGCCGGAATGACGGTCACCTCGGCAGGTATCCTCACGCTTTTGAGCGCGGCACAGCCCGAAAATACCTTTTCGCCGAGCGTCTTAAGGCCGTCGGGAAGCGCGATCTCCGCAAGCGCGGCACAGCCGGAAAAGGTCAATGCTTCAAGCTTTGTTATGCTTTTAGGAAGCGTGATGCGCTTTAAGGCCGCGCAGTTTTCAAACGCGCTCTTGCCGATCGCCGTCACCGAATCGGGAATGACAAGGCTTTCAAGCTTTGCGCAATCTTTGAACGCGCCGCCGGCAATGGCAACGGTGCCGCTCGGAACGGTGTAGTCTGCCGACTTGCCGACGGGACAGCGCAGAAGCTTTTTGCCGGCGGAAAAAAGCATTCCGCCGTCGGACGAAAACGCCTTGTTGTCCGCTGCGACCTCAAACTCCGTGAGAGCCGTGCAGCCGTCAAATGCATTCAGGTCGATCTGCGCGACCGTGTCGGATATTCCGACCTTTTCAAGAGCCGTACAGCCGGAAAACGCGCCGGCGGATATGTTCTGCACGCCGCTTTCGATAACGGCGCTTTGAATTTTGCCCTTTTGCTCACCCCATGGCGCCGCGTTTGCAACGGATGAAAAATCGGACATTTTGCCGCTGCCGCTTATGGTGAGAGCGCCGCTGCGCGAAAGCGACCAACTCAGACCGCCGTCGATGCTTCCGCTGCCCAAGGCTTCCGACAGCGCAGCGCCGCAGACATCGCATATCTCACCGTCGCCCGTGTGTTCCCCTTCGTTTTGCGTTTTGCCGCAGGAGCACTGCTTCCAGTGCTTCTGTGTGTCGTACTGCCAGCTGCCGCCGAAATCGCAGGTGTGTTCGAGAAAATCTATTTTGTCCCGAGCAATGCCGCAGTTATTGCCGCCGATAGCCTTCCATTTCTCCGGCGTTCCTTCAAAGCTCGCTTTGTCAATTACCGTGCCGGTGAACGCGGCCTCGCCGATGCTCTCCAGCGTTTTGGGAAGTGCTAAGCTTTCTACAGCACCGCAGTTTTCAAATGCGGAAGCGCCTATGCTTTTTATGCCGGCCGGCAGCTTTTCGAGGATGAATGCCGTACACCTCAAAAACGCATTCGCGCCGATTTCGGTAACGGTGTCGGGGATGTCGATGTTTTTAAGATTAGCACACTCGGCGAAGAGTTCTTCAGAAATCAGTGTAAGTGATGCCGGTAATTTAACGGTATGCAGTCCATTGCAAAACGAAAAAGCATACGGGTCGATATGTTCGACACTGTCGGGAATGTTGATTTGCTGAACATTTGAACAGCCGGTAAAGGCACTGGTGCCTATGCTTGTAACGCCATAGTCTATAGTGATACTTGTGATGATATCACTATATTCGCTCCATGGCGCCGGTTCTTCGCTGTAATTATACATATCTCCCGTTCCCGAGATCGTCAGTATGCCGATTTCATCCAAATTCCATGTCAGGTCTTCTCCGCATTTGTTGTCGCCTTCTGCCAATGCGCCGAGGGGTAAAAGAGTTAACGCCATCAGCAGCACGAGCAGTATGCTTAGCAGTCGGTTTTTCATCGTTTATCTCCCTTATAATAGCATTTTTGCCTTGCCGAGAATAATTTTACAAAAAACTGTAGTTTCTTGTAAATGCACTATTATAAACGAAAATCCTGTTGAAATTTTGTGCATTTCAACAGGATCAGGAAAAAGTGTCGGTTATTGACGGCAGACTATTCGATTCGGCAGCGTTCGACAAGAATATCCACGAAGCCCTCGCGCAGCTTGCACAGCTTTGAAAACTGCTCGGATATATTGTAGTTCATTGCGCAGTTGAGCCAGTCGATGATCTGGCCGAAGCACTCGCACTTATAAAACCAGACGAGTATCTCGCGGCTTTCGGGGTCGGCCTTTACATCGCCGAACATTGTGTGCAGATAGTTTTCAACAACGCTGCCGCAGACCTTCATAAGATACAGCTCGTACACGCTGCGGTTTGACGAGTTGTATATATTAAGAACGGTGCGCTTGTGCTCAAGGGCAAACTCCGCCATCTTGTCAATGCAGGCTTCAAGCGAGTGATAGTCGGAATAATCGCTGATGATCTTTTCGGCGGTTTCGATGACGATCTCCTCGACAAGGCAGGGAATGTCGTCATAGTGATAGTAGATCGTGTTTCTGTTGAAGCCGCAGCCCTCGGCAATGTCACGGACGCTGATCTGGTTTATCGGCTTTTCGTTCAGCAGCGCTAAAAAGCTCTTTTTTATGGCCGCTTTTGTAAGGTCACTTTTCGCTTTATAGGGCATATGCCACCTCCGTGCAATCGTTTTTGAAATTATATCACAAAATCAATTGCACAATCAATATTTTTAGAGGCGAATTGACGCACCTACGGATACGGTTTCACCGTAGCTGATAGCTGTTAGCTGTTAGCTGAGAGCCAATGGAGTGCGGCGAAAAATTCAGTGCCGTACTAACGGGATGCGAAACGCTATGGTTTATCCCATTGTTTCCGGTCGGGTCACCGCAATCACCGTATCCGTTACTGCCTCAATGCGCCACTAAAAAATTGGAGAAATGTTGTCAAGGATTTTTCGGCGGAAGTGGTTGAATGTGGGACATCGAGGTGATACAATATTGCTGCAAAGTGAGTGCAGTTTTGAGCAAAGTGAGGAAATATCGTCTCTAAACTGCCGCGTTTTCAACACATTTGCGCAAAGCAAAAGAAAGTTTTGCTCGGCAAAGCGTGCAATTAAATGGCAAATTTGCAATTTTGGAAAGGATGGAATGAAAATGAAGTTTTCAAGCAAGATCGAAAAATGCGGCCTTTCCCCGATGAGAAAGTTCGCGCCCTACGCCGCCGAGGCTGTCAAGAAGGGCAAAAAGGTTTATCATCTGAACATCGGCCAGCCCGATATAGCGACTCCCGAGGCGTACTTTGAAGCCGTGAAGAATTTCTCGCAGCCGGTTCTGGCGTATGCTCCGTCCGACGGCGTTCCCGAGATGATCGATGCCGTTGTCAATTACTACGGCAAGATAGATGCTCCGATAACCAATAAGCAGGTGCTCATCACGACCGGCGGCTCGGAGGCGCTCCAGATAGCGCTCTCCTGCATCCTCGATGAGGGCGACGAGATAATAATTCCCGAACCGTTTTACCCCAACTACTCGACCTTTGTCACCCTCACCGGCGCGACTATCCGCCCCGTGACCACAAAGCCCGAGGAGGGATATAAATTCGCCGTGCGCGAGCGCATCGAGGCATGCATCAACGAGCACACCCGCGCGATACTGTTCACAAACCCCGGCAACCCGACCGGCACCATTCTCACCGAGGAGGAGCTGAAGCTCATGGCCGACATTGCCAAGGAGCACGACCTGTTCATCATCGGCGACGAGGTGTATCGCGAGTTTGTCTACGGCGGCGAAAAGCTCATGAGCCTTCTCCAGCTTGAGGGCTATGAGGATAACGTAGTTGTCATCGACTCGGTCTCCAAGCGCTTCTCGGCCTGCGGCGCGCGCATCGGCTGCGTCATCACGAGAAACACGGAGCTGTATAACCACGCAATGAAGTGGTGCCAGGGCCGCCTTTGCGCATCGACCATCGACCAGGTCGCGTCCGCGGCGCTGTATTCGGTCGGCCCCGAGTACTTTGACGCCGTGCGCAAGGAATACTGCGCGCGCAAGGACAAGCTCGTTGAGGGACTCAAGAAGATCCCCGGCGTTGTGTATTCCGAGCCTAAGGGCGCGTTCTACGTCATGGCGGCGCTGCCCGTTGACGATGCAGAGAAATTCCAGATCTGGATGCTCGAAGAGTTTGACGACAACGGCGATACCCTGATGTTCACCCCGGCCGAGAGCTTTTACAAAACTCCGCACACCGGCGTCAACGAGATCCGCATGGCCTACGTCATAAACGAAAAGGACATCACTCGCTGCATGGAGCTGCTCAAAAAAGGCATCGAAGCTTATTCGGAGGCGAATTGAGGCAGTCACGGATACGTTTATCTCTGGTAGCCCGGTGTCGAAGTTGCCGACGAAACCGTAGTTGCCTCGCAACCCAGTAGTGCGCTGCTGAATTTTGCACCGCACCATGTAGGGAACGGATTTATCCGTTCCGCATGTTATGGTTTCGTCGGCACTCAAATCTGTAGCCGTAGGGGCGGCCATTGGCCGCCCGATTGCCACGGTTTTGCCGGCACCCACCGGTCGTGCTGACGCAGTATGTGTATCGGCAATTATTCACTATTAATTATTCATCATTCATTATTCATTGGGGCGGTCACAGACCGTCCCTTTTGCCTTCCCCTGCGTAGCTTGAGGGGAAGGTGTCACCTTTGGTGACGGATGAGGTGTTACTAAATCTGCGGCGTTAGCCGCCACATTTTTTCAGAGGCGCTTTTTTAGAGGCGCTTTTTTAGTGGCGCTTTTACAATGTACCGATACATTTTTTGCGGTTGCCCGACCGGAAACTGCCGATGAAACCGTTACAAGCGGAACGGATAAATCCGTTCCCTACGACTCTATTTCAGTGCCGATGAAACCGCTACATGTGGGCGAGCAATGCTCACCCCTACGGGTGCGGTGCAGAATTTAACACTGCACTAATGTATGGCGGCAGTTTTCCGGTTTCGTCGGCACCTTCGACACCGGGCAACCGCAATATGCGTATCCGTAGGTGCGTCAATTCGCCTCTAAAATGATTGACTGTGAGTTTTTGCTATGATATACTGATTTTTAATTTACCGGGCAGCAGCCCACGAATGGAGAGTGTTAGATCCGAAATGGACGATGCCAGTCGATTGTCACTGATAGTCGTAATTCTGCTTATCCTGTGCGCGGCGTATTTTGCCGTGGCGGAGACCTCGTTTGCCTCGGTCTCCAAGGTCAGGATAAAGGTCCGCGCCGAGCGCGGCGAGGCAAAAGCAATACGGGCGCTGAAGGTGCTCGACAATTTTGACCTTGCGATAACGAGCATACTCATATGCACAAATATCGTACATCTTTCCGCGGCGAGCATAGCTACGCTTGCGGTAACGCGCATGTTCCCGGGCGTAAGCGGCGCGGTTACGATCAGCACGTTTGTAATGACGCTGGTCGTGTTCTTTGCCGGCGAGATGCTGCCCAAGAGCATCGCGAAGAAATACAGCGAGCGGCTGTCGCTGTCGGTCGCGGGTTCGCTGTGGTTTTTTATGACCGTTCTCAAGCCTCTTGCAACGCTGCTGACGGCGATAGGCAATTTCGCCGCAAAGCTTGCCAAGGCCGATCCGCAGATATCCGTCACTGAGGACGAGATATACGATATCATTGAGGATATGACCGAAGAGGGCAGCCTCGATGAGGAGCGCGGCGAGCTTATAAGCTCGGCTCTGCAATTTGCGGAAACGACGGTCGAGAGTATACTTACCTCGCGCGTGGACATAGTCGCGCTTGACATCGACGATCCGGTCGATGAGATGCTCGGCACCATACGCAGCGAAACGCACAGCCGCCTTCCCGTGTACGAGGGCAGCATTGATAATATTATAGGTATACTGTCGATACGGAAATTTATAAAAACATACCTGCGCGAGGGCGAAAAAATGGACGTTCGCGCGCTTTTGGATGAGCCGTACTTCATCCACGGCAGCACGAACATAGACGGGCTGCTTCCGGTGATGAGCAAAAAGCGGCTCAATATGGCCGTGGTTACGGATAACTACGGCGGCACGCTCGGCATAGTGACGGTCGAGGATATCCTCGAGGAGCTTGTTGGCGAGATCTGGGACGAGGACGACGTCGTCGAAGAGCCGTATGTCGCGCTGGATAACGGCGAGTGGGACTGCACCGCCGAGATGACCGTCAGCGACGTTTTCGAGCTTCTGGAGCTTGACGAGGACGACGATGACGAGTTTACGAATAAGCTCCTGGGCGAGTGGGCCTACGAGCAGTTTGACAACATTCCCTCGGTGGGCGACAGCTTTGAATATGATAACGTTGCCGTCACCGTGTCGGAAATGCGCAATAACCGAATACTGCGGCTGAGGGTGCGCCTCATCGACGAGGGAGGTGAGGAGAAATGACCTGGGCATATGTCTGCGGAATAATCGTCTGCATCATCTTCTCGCATATCTTCTCCTCGGCCGAGATGTCTTACTCCTCGTGCAACCGCATGAGGCTTGAAAACGCCCGTGACGACGGCTCGAAGCGCGCCAAGGTCGCGGTGAAGATCGTCGATAATTTTGACGATTCGCTCTCGGCAATACTTATAGGCAATAACCTCGCGAACATAGCAAACTCCTCGCTCGGCTCACTGCTGGTGCTGGAGCTGTGCAACGGTGACGACAGCTATGCGTGGGTGTCAACGCTCACGATAACGATCCTGGTTATCATCTTCGGCGAAACAATACCGAAGATCGTGGCAAAGGCCAGCGCAAATCGCCTGGCGCTGACGTATGCCTATTTCGTGCGCGGCCTGACGATCATATTCATGCCGCTTATCCGCCTTGTCGTAGGGCTTATAAAGCTGCTGACGCTTGGGCTCAAGGGCGAAGCCGAGGATACCGACGAGGAAGCCGCCGTCGAGGAGCTAAGCTCTATCATAGAGACTGCCGAGGACGAGGATGTCCTTGACGAGGATCGCTCGGAGCTTGTGCAGGCGGCGATAGACTTTTCGGATATAATGGCCTCCGAGGTAATGACCGCGCGTGTTGACGTCGTTGCGCTGGATATCGACGAGGACATGGCCGATCAGATCGAAACGATCGAGAATGCGCCGTTCTCGCGCATCCCGGTTTATGAGGACAGCGTGGATAACGTGATCGGAGTTTTGTATCTCAATCACTTCCTCAAAGCGCTTGCAGGCGACGAGAAGCCGGACATACGCAGTCTGCTCATGCCGCCGTGCTATGTTTATAAAACCATGAAGCTGCCCGCGGTGCTCACAGAGCTGCGCAAGGCAAAGCAGCACCTGGCCATCGTCACCGACGAATACGGCGGAACGCTGGGCATACTGTCGATGGAGGATGTCCTTGAGCAGCTCGTCGGCGAGATATGGGACGATACGGATGAGATAAAGGAAGAGATCCTCGAGCGCTCCGACGGCGAGTTCGAGCTTGACGGCGACATGAGCATCTCCGACTTTATCGACCTTGTCGGCATCCGTGAGCGTGATTTTGAGGCGGAAAGCGAAACCGTCGGCGGCTGGACGATAGAGATGTTCGGCTCGTTCCCCTCGGTGGGCGACAGCTTTGATTATGAAGATCTGCACATCACAGTTCTTGAAATGGACGGACTGCGAGTCGAAAAAGTCCTCGTAGTCAAAAAACCGCCCGAAGCCGATCCCGACGGCGATTAATTTAAATGAAAGCCTTCTCCGTTTTTTCGGAGAAGGCTTTTTGAGTGACTGTATAATCGGCGGCGTTTCGGAAACACTTACACCGAGGTGTTTCCATGTATATAAGAAAAAAGACGTTTATACTCATCATCACATATCTTGCGGCGGCGGTCGTTGCGCTGGGCGCGTACACGGCGGTGCATTTCGACATGGAGGGCAGCTATCGCCGCACGGCCGAGTACGGCTATGCGCATGCGTTCGAAGAGGTCGTCGGTTCGGTATCGGCGCTTTCGGATTCGCTGCATCGTGCCTCATATGCAAGCGGCGCGGAGCTGTCGGGTCAATTGTGTGCGGATATCTACGGGAGCTGCCTGGCGGCCGAGATGACCATGGCGGTGCTGCCGTTTTCAACGCAGGAGCTGGAGCAGACGGCGGCGTTTATAGGAATTGCCGGCGACTATGCGCGCGGCAGTCTGCGAACCTCGGCGCAGTCGGGCTTTGACGATACGGCGCGTCGGAACTTTGCCTCGCTTTACAAAACCGCCGCGGCGCTGACGCAGGAGCTGAGCGAGCTGCGCGACGAGATAAACGACGGCGATGTGCTGATTGACGAGCCGGAGAATGTGTTTGCAGACTCCGGCGACAGGCTGAGCGCATCCATGCTTGGGATAGAGGACGGCATCGGCACGACCGAGCTTGACGGCTACGACGGAAAATACGCAAAAACCGCGCAGAGCACCGGCAAAAAGCCTGTCGCGCAGAGCGAGGCCAAGGCTATTGCCGCAGAGTTTTTCGGTCTTGATAAAGATAAGCTCGAAGCTGAATACAGCGCCGAGAACGGCACGGTGTGCTTTGCGTTTAACGGCGGCAGCGTATGCGTCGATGCCGAGGGCAATGTCCTGTCGCTCAGCTCCGAGCGCAGCGTGGCAGGAGACATGGAGTCATCCGAGCTTGAGTCGATAGCCCGTGATTTCCTGACCGCACACGGTTTCGGCGAAATGTATCTTGCGTCGAGCGAGCGATACGGCAGCGTGCAGACAATGAAATTCGAGTGCGTCGAAAACGGCGTGAGGTGCATTGAAGACAGCGTGCGCATTTCCGTCGCCGGAGACTACGGCGATATCTATGCCTTCGACGCGGCGGCGCATATCAAAAACCACGGCACTTACCCGAAGGCCGCGGCCGCCGTGAGCGAGACTGCGGCGCGCGCCGCGATCCCGGAAACGCTGAGCGTTTCGGATGCGCAGCTTTGCTATGCTCCGACCGAGGGCAGGGGCGCTGTTTTGTGCTACGGCTTTGACTGCGCAGGAAGCGGCGGCGAGCGCGTTTTCGTTCTCGTCGATGCGCAGACCGGGCGGCAGTTTGATATAGAGATACTGTGAATACAAAAATGAGACTGCGCTTTGCAGTCTCATTTTCGTATTCACGATACAAGGCAATCGACCGTCAGCATAAGACAGAAGCCGAGGAGCATGCAGTAGGTCGAAAGCCGGCCGCTGCCGCGGATGTGGGTCTGCGGCACCATGTCGTCAACTATGACATACAGCATCGTTCCGGCTGCAAAGGCGAGCGCAAACGGCAGTATGCCGCGCGAGAGCGTTATGGCAAAGTAGCCGAAAAACACACCGGCTACCTCGACAGCGCCGCTTATAAACGCAACTATCGCCGCACGCTTTTTACCCGTTCCGGCTTTCAGAAGCGGCGGTATGATTATCATGGCCTCCGGAATGTTCTGAAACGCGATGCCGCTTGTTACCGTCACGGCGTCGGAGAGGTTTCCCGTTCCGAAGCTCACCCCGGCGGCGATGCCCTCGGGAAAGTGGTGTATCGCAATGGCCGCGACGAACAAAAGCGCGTGCCGGCATGCCTCGTCATTGCCGTTTGTCATGCCCATGCCTCCGGCAAGCCGCGGGCCGACGATGTTTATGCCGCTTAAAAAGAATGCGCCGCAGAATATGCCCAGCGGCGTGAGCCACAGCGCCCGCGCGCCGGAAAACTCCACCGACGGCACGACAAGGCCGAGTATCGCCGCGCACAGCATTATGCCGGCCGCCGCGCCCGACAGCGCGTCCTCGACTGCCGGCGGTATATTTTCGAACAGAAAGCCTATCACAGCGCCGACAAGGCTGCAAAGTGCAATGCCTGCCGCCGTAATAAGTACATAAGTCATATAATTCCCCCAATTGCGGTCGATGCATTCTATGCCGCGTTGGAAAAATTGTGATTGACAGCGAGGCAAATTTCCAATAGTATAATGTATAAAGTTATACACAAACCCAAAAGGAGTTCAGAGTATGAAAAATATGTCCCGACGCTTTGCGTGTCTTGTGCTTGCACTTTCGCTGTGCCTTGCTCTGCTTGCCGGCTGCGGAAAGGATAAGGGCGGCGCGCCGGATCCCACACCCGAGGCGACAAAGCAGACCTTTGACCCGGCAGCCTATGTCAGGGGCGGCCTCGATGCCGTGTATCTCGGAGAGTATTCCGACGAATACCTTGCCATGCTCGGCGGCGATACTAAGGAGAGCTGCGATGAGCGCTATGAGCGCGGCATGCAGGTGAGCCTTGAGGTTTTCTGCGAATATTTCGGCATTGATCTTGCGCAGTGCAGCGACGCGACGCGCACCGAGCTTCTTGACCTCATGCGCCGGATGTATAAATGCGCAAAATACGAGATCGGTCCTACGGCGCAGGACGGCGACGGCTACACCGTTTCCGTAACGGTCAGTCCCATTGCTGCGGTCGCGCAGACGGCGCAGAACGATTACCCCGGCTTTGCGCAGGATGCGGCAAACCGCATTGCCGCCGGGGAGCTGGACAAATCGTCGCAGAGCTTCAAGGACTGGTGGGCAAAGTCGATCTGCGGCATGGTCTCGGCGCGCCTTGCTTCGCCCGAATACCTCGCTGCGCAGACCGTCAGCGTGACTCTTGCCAAAAACGACGGCGGAGCTTACGGCTTTGCAGGCACGAGCCTTTCGGATGTTGACGCGCTGATCGTTTCTTACCCGGCATAAATGAGCAAAAAATCTTCGTATCGGAAGTGATACGAAGATTTTTTTATTTTAGCGTCATTTTTATGTGCGGTATGCCGTCCTCGTCGCGCAAAACGAGATGATACGCAGCCTTATCCGCGTCATCGACCTCCTGATACGGGCAGCTTTGCTCGACCACGAACACCGATACGCGCAATTTGTATATCTCGAACAGCTCCTGCGCGGAAAGCTCATTAAATTGTTTCACAACAAATTCCATTTTTTCGGCGGCGAATTAGCGCATTACTTATACATATATTGCGGTAGCCCGGTTCGTGACATTGGATAAAACCGTGATTGCTACGCAACGCACTAACGTATGGCGAGGCAACTATGGTTTCCTCCGCACCTTCGATACCGGGTTCACGCAATATGCGTATTCGTAGATGCGCTAAAGCGCCTCTAAAAAATGTTGGTGGTGGAGAGGAAGGCGGCGACGTTTGTGACCTTGCCGTGCTCGAAGGTAAGCTCGATGCTCACTCTGCCCTTTTCCGCGCGGCAGGAGTTAAAGCCGCCGTCGGCCATCTTGTATCGCGCATCGAGCAGCGCCGTTTTCGCGTCAAGCTCATCGTCGCCGACGCGGATGCCGAGAACGGAGTAAGACTTCTCGGCCGAGGAAAAGCCGACCACGCCGTAACCGCCAAGCCCGGAATCGGGGTGCTTGCCGAGGTAATAGCGCGTGTTGGTACCGGCCTGCATTATGCCCTCGCCGCGCTCGTCGGAGAACCATTCGAAGCCGTCGGCGTCATACTGCTTTGCGTCGTCTGCGCTGCGGATATAGTCGATCGAGCCGCCCAGCCGCCAGTCGGTGAGCGAGCGCGTGTTGAACTGGGCAAGCTCAAACGTTCCGAACCATGTGAACGCGGCGCTCAGCAAAACCGCGGCCGCAAGCAGGATTATTATTGCAAGCTTTAGTGTTTTCTTGGATATCCTTTTATAAAACGGCATGTAAAATGCTCCTTTGTGTTCAGCTCTCGTCAGCTTAACTAACGAAAATATCATAACATTTAATGATGAAAAGTCAATAACGGACACTTACTCGAAAAATTAATATTTTGTAAAGAACAGGATTGTCAATAATGCACTAAATAATTTGCGGATTTTATGCTAAAATGTCAAATGTTAAGGCGTGGCAAAATTCATGCTTCAAGTTCGGCATATGACTATGTTATAATAATTTACATCGGCACAACCGAAAAATTTTTATCAGGAGGAGCAATATGAAAAACACCAAGAAACTCCTTTCTCTGCTTCTGGTCATCGCCATGATATTCGCTCTGGCGGTTCCGGCATTCGCAGAAGGGGAGACCCCGTCTATGGCAGGCAAAACCGTTATTGTACACTCGAACGACGTTCACGGTGCGATAGCCGGCTATGCAAACATTGCTGCACTTGCGGCGGAGTATGAAAGCCAGGGCGCCAAGGTAATAGTTGCCGACGCAGGCGACTTCAGCCAGGGCAAGGTCGAGGTCAGCTCGAACAAGGGCCTGAACGCGGTCAAGATGATGAACGCGGCAGGCTACGACATCGCAACCCTCGGCAACCACGAGTTCGACTACGGCTATGCTCAGCTCAAGGAAAACCTCAAGGAAGCGACATTCAGCACCATCTGCTGCAACATCCTCGACGAAAACGGCAAGCCCGCATTCGAAGGCAGCAAGGTATTTGACATTGACGGCCTGAAGGTCGGCTTCATCGGCGTCAACACGCCCGAAAGCCAGACCAAGGCAAACCCGGCACTCATAAAGGGTCTGACCTGGCTCGCAGGCGCCGACATGGTCAAGGCAGTTCAGGCCGAGGCCGATAAGCTTAAGGCCGACGGCACCGACGTTATCGTCGTTCTGTCTCACCTGGGCGTTGATTCCGAAAGCGAGCCCAACCGCTCGACCGACCTGTGGGCAGGACTCACCGGCGTTGACTTCATCATCGACGGCCACTCTCACAGCGTTATGGAAAAGGGCGATAATAACGAGCCCATCCAGTCCACCGGCACCGCATTTGAAAACGTCGGCGTTATCGTTATCGACAATGCCACCAAGAAGATCGAAAAGAACATGCTCGTCAAAGTGACCGAAGACTCTGCAAAGGACGAGGCAGTCGCAAAGGCAGCTCAGGACATCACCGACGCTATCAACGCCGAGTACGGCGCGGTCTTCGCAAAGAGCGAGGTCGAGCTTAACGGCGACAGAAGCTACAGCAGCAAGACCGACCTCTACGGCAACCGCGACGGCGAGACTAACCTCGGCAACCTCATCACCGACTCCATGGTATGGTCGGTCAAAAAGACCGGCGGCGTGACGGTTGACGAGAAGAACATCGTTGCAGTCACAAACGGCGGCGGCATCCGCGCGGCGATCAAGGCCGGCGACGTCACCAAGAAGGACGTAAACACCGTTCTGCCCTTCGGCAACACCATCGCAGTTGTCTATGTTACCGGCGCAGAGCTGCTCGAGGCTCTCGAGGCTTCGACCTACTGCTCGCCCGACAGCGCGATCGGCGGCTTCCCCCAGGTTTCCGGAATAAACTACACCGTTGATGCATCCAAGGCATATGACGCAAACGACACGACCTATCCCGGCTCGACCTACTACGGTCCCAAGACCATAAACCGCGTTACCATCGACAGCATAAACGGCCAGGCGTTTGACGCAAAGGCAACCTATGCGGTCATCACCAACAACTTCCTCGCAGCCGGCGGCGATACCTATTACGCATTCGCTTCCGCAAGTGCTCAGTTCGACACCGGCATTCCTCTTGACGAGGCACTGATGGACTACATCACCACCGAGCTCAAGGGCATCATCGGCGAGCAGTACAAGGCTCCGCAGGGCCGCGTCAGCTACACCGAGCCGTTCACCGACGTGACGGCAGGCGTATACCATGACGCTATCATGTGGGCATACAAGAGCAAGATCACGACCGGCGTTACCGAAACCACCTTCGCTCCCAAGGACAGCTGCACCCGCGCTCAGATAGTCACCTTCCTGTACCGCGCGGCAGGCTCGCCCGAGGTCGCCGAGAACGTTACCAATCCCTTCACCGACGTCAGCAAGGACAGCGTTTACTACAACGCTATCATGTGGGCTGTCGAGAAGAAGATCACGACCGGCGTGACCGCAACCACCTTTGAGCCCAATTCCCCCTGCACCCGTGCTCAGATAGTCACCTTCCTGTACCGCGCGGCAGGCTCGCCCGAGCTTGCAAAGGATGCGGCAAATCCGTTTAGCGACGTGTCCGACAGCAGCGTTTACTACAACGCCATCCTGTGGGCGGTCGAAAAGAAGATCACGACCGGCGTGACCGAGACTACCTTCGTTCCCAACGACACCTGCACCCGTGCACAGGCCGTCACCTTCCTGTTCCGCGCAAAGTAATTTAGCGCCCGGCAGAAGCTGAAGCTTATAATTAAATATGTAGCACCCGAGGCCTTGCGGCTTCGGGTGCTTTTTGCCGGGCAAAACTTTCGCGCGAAAAAATATATAAATTTTCGCACGAATTTTTTAATAAAAGCCTTGACAAGAATAAAAAACAGTGCTATATTAGCACTCGAAGGCTAAGAGTGCCAACAGACAAGAGGTTTGAGTGCTAAATGAGTATAAGCGAAAGAAAAAAGAAAATACTCGGCGCACTGGTCGATGAATACATCAAAACTGCCGAGCCTGTCGGCAGCAAGGCCATTGCGAGCATCTCCGGTCTCGGATGCAGCAGCGCCACGATACGAAACGAGCTTGCGGAGCTCACGGCGCTGGGCTATCTTGAACAGCCGCACACCTCCGCCGGGCGGATCCCGACCCCCGCAGGGTACAGGATGTACGTCAACGAGCTTATGGAAAAGCAGAAGCTTTCCCTTGAGGAGGCTGAGGATATAAACCGGCGCCTGAACGAAAAGCTCACTCAGCTTGACGAGCAGATGCGCGATGTCGGCAAGCTTGCATCGCAGCTGACCGATTATCCGGCGCTTGCACTTGCGGCCTACGCTCCGGCGACGATAAAGCGCTTTGATCTTATCTATATTGATGCCAACACATTCATAATCGTTGTGATGCTGAGCAACAATACGGTTAAGAACAAGCTCGTAAATCTCCCGGTTTCGGTCGATCAGCAGATGATACAGAAGTTTGCAACGCTGTTTAACGCAAACTTCACCGGCATCTCGAGCGACAAGATAACGCCGCTGCTGATATCTTCAACAGAGCGCGCCGCCGGCGACACGATGGGTCTTGCGGCGGTCATAGCGTCGTTTACGATGGAAACGCTCGAAAGCCAGCAGGGTGTCGAGGCCTATATCACCGGCGAGAACAGGCTGCTCAGCCAGCCCGAGTTCCGCGACCCGGACAAGGCGCATAAGCTGATGAATTACCTTTCCGATGGCGGCCATATAATTGCCGACGCGGAAAACGGTCTGTTCGATGATAATTCCGAGGTGCGAGTCCTCATAGGCCCGGAGAATATCGCCGAGGAGCTTAAGGATTCAAGCGTTGTTATAGCAAGCTATGACATGGGCGATAATACGAAGGGGCTGATCGGAGTTGTCGGGCCGACGAGAATGGATTATTCTGCGGTTGCCGCAAAGCTGAGCTTTTTGGCTGCCGGACTTTCCAAGCGCCTCGGCGCGGGCTCCGCACCGCCGTCGGGCATGCATAATAAGCTTATAATCAAGGGAGATGACATAATAGATGAGCAGTAACAAAGATAAAAAAGAGCAGGAGCCTCAGACCGAAGAAGTTAAAGAAGAAAAGGTCGAGACCGCTGCCGAAGAGATAAAGGAAGAGGCAAAAACCGAATCCAAGGAAGAAAAAACGGAAAAGAAGCATAAGAAAGAGTCCAAAAAAGAGGCCGAGATAAAGGAAACGGCCGAAAAGCTCATTCAGGCGGAAAAGGAAAAGTACCTCAGGCTATGCGCCGAGTACGATAACTTCCGCAAGCGCAGCCAGAAAGAGCGCGAGGGTCTGTATGCCGATATAAAGGCGGACACGCTGCTCAAGTTTCTTCCTGTCTACGACAATCTGGAAAGAGCGCTCTCCACGCCGACGGCAGACGAAGCGTACCGCAAGGGCGTGGAAATGACGATGGTGCAGTTTAACCAGACGCTCGAAAAGCTCGGCATAACCGAGATCCCGGCGCTCGGCGAAAAGTTTGATCCGAATGTTCACAACGCGGTCATGCACGTTGAGGACGAGTCCCTCGGAGAAAACGAAGTCGTCGAGGTGTTCCAAAAGGGCTTCAAGCTCAATGACAAGGTGATCCGTTTCGCTATGGTAAAAGTAGCGAACTGATTATAAATTGATTTAGTATATTATTGACTTTCAAATAGGAGGATTTACATTATGGGTAAGATTATAGGTATTGACCTCGGTACAACTAACAGCTGCGTATCCGTTATGGAAGGCGGCGAGGCTGTCGTTATCGCAAACGCAGAGGGTGCTCGCACCACTCCGTCGGTCGTTGCATTCACCAAGACCGGTGAGAGAATGGTAGGTCAGGTCGCAAAGCGCCAGGCCATCACGAACCCCGACAGGACCATTTCGTCCATCAAGCGTGAAATGGGCACAGCGTACAAGGTCACCATTGATAATAAATCATACACTCCGCAGGAGATCTCCGCAATGATCCTTCAGAAGCTGAAGGCAGACGCGGAGAGCTATCTCGGTCAGCCCGTTACCGAGGCTGTCATCACCGTTCCTGCATACTTCACCGACGCGCAGCGTCAGGCAACCAAGGACGCAGGCCGCATCGCAGGTCTGGACGTAAAGCGTATCATCAACGAGCCTACCGCGGCGGCTCTGGCATACGGCCTTGATAAGGAAAGCGATCAGAAGATCATGGTCTACGACCTCGGCGGCGGCACCTTCGATGTCTCCGTGCTGGAGATCGGCGACGGCGTTATCGAGGTTCTCGCAACCGCCGGCAACAACCGCCTGGGCGGCGACGACTTCGACGCATGCATCACCAAGTACCTCGTTGACGAGTTCAAGAAGGCAGAGGGCATCGACCTGTCCGGCGATAAGGTCGCAATGCAGCGTCTGCGCGAGGCTGCCGAGAAGGCGAAGATCGAGCTGTCCGGCGTTACCACCTCGAACATCAATCTGCCTTACATCACCGCAGATGCAACCGGCCCGAAGCACCTCGACGTCACCCTGTCGCGTGCAAAGTTCAATGAGCTGACTCATCACCTCGTTGAAAAGACCATGGGGCCTGTAAAGCAGGCACTGTCCGACTCCGGACTGTCCGCTTCCGATATCTCCAAGGTCCTGATGGTCGGCGGCTCCAGCCGTATCCCGGCAGTTCAGGAGATGGTAAAGCAGCTTACCGGCAAGGAAGGCTTCAAGGGCATCAACCCCGATGAATGCGTTGCTATCGGCGCAGCTATCCAGGGCGGCGTTCTCGCAGGCGACGTAAAGGGCGTTCTGCTTCTGGACGTAACTCCGCTGTCTCTGGGCATTGAGACCCTCGGCGGCGTATGCACTCGACTGATCGAGCGCAACACCACTATCCCGACCAAGAAGAGCCAGATCTTCTCCACCGCAGCCGATAACCAGACCGCAGTTGAGATAAACGTCCTGCAGGGCGAGCGCGAGATGGCTCAGTACAATAAGAGCCTCGGCCGCTTCAACCTCGACGGTATCGCACCGGCTCGCCGCGGCACTCCGCAGATCGAAGTCACCTTCGATATCGACGCAAACGGCATTGTAAACGTTTCCGCAAAGGATCTTGGCACCGGCAAGGAGCAGCACATCACCATCACCTCCTCGACCAATATGTCCAAGGAGGACATCGACAAGGCAGTCAAGGATGCCGAGATGTACGCAGCAGAGGACGCAAAGCGCAAGGAAGAGGTCGATGCCCGCAACGAAGGCGACCAGATCGTTTACCAGACCGAGAAGACCCTCGAAGAGATGGGCGACAAGGTCGATCCGAGCATCAAGAGTGAGATAGAAGCAAAGCTTCAGGCGCTCAAGACCGCACTGACCGGCACCGACACCGCAGCTATCAAGAACGCTACCAAGGAGCTGACCGACGTGTTCGGCAAAATGTACGAGGCAGCGCAGGCAGCTCAGGCAGCACAGGGCGGCGCGGGCTTTGATCCTAACGCTCAGGCCGGCGGCAATGCAGGCGGCCAGGATTACTACGACGCAGATTACACCGTAGTTGACGACGACGATAAGAAGTAATCGCAAAGCGGCGATATCATATGGGCGCACTCTGTGCGCCCATATTGAGCGTTAAAAAAGTCATGTAAAGTCGCAGAAAGCAGCAGACTTTTTTGACTTGAGCGAAAGGAAAAATTGCAATGCAGCGTGTTCTCCGAGGCGCTTAGTAGAGATAATAGAGCAGCAGGGGAGCACGAGGGGGCAAAGGCCCCGCTCGTAATCAGATTATAGCCATCAAAAATGTCCGGTACGGGCTTTTTGACGAGCGTAGCGAGATTTTTCGTGAAAACGTGTTTTCACAAAAAATGTGGCGTTAAATTTTTGCGCGCTCAAAAAAGTCGCAGACTTTTTTGACTTGAGCGAAAAAATGAGGTGAAAGTATGGCAGAAAAAAGAGATTATTATGAGGTTCTCGGCGTATCAAAGGACGCTACCGAGGATCAGCTCAAAAAAGCATACAGAAAGCTTGCCAAAGAAAATCACCCCGATCTTCATCCCGGCGACAAAGAGTGCGAAGCGCGGTTTAAAGAGATAAACGAGGCTTACGAAGTCCTTTCTGATGCTGATAAGCGCGCAAAGTACGATCGTTTCGGCCACGCCGCGTTCGACCCGAGCCAGGGCTACGGCGGCCAGGGCGGTTTCGGCGGCTTTGGCGATTTCGGAGGTTTCGGTGATTTCGGCGGCTTTGGCGATATATTCGGCGACATTTTCGGCTTCGGCGGCAGTGGCGGCGGTAAGAACCCGAACGCTCCGCGCAAGGGCGAAAATCTGCGCGCAAACGTGAACATAAAGTTTGAGGAAGCGGCGTTCGGCGTCAAAAAGGAAGTGTTCGTAACGCGCGTTGAGCAGTGCCCCGACTGCAAGGGCACAGGCTGCGCCGCGGGCACGACTGCCGAGGTCTGCCCCGACTGCAAGGGCTCGGGTCAGGTGAAAACCACGCAGCGCACGCCGTTCGGTATGATGCAGCAGAACACGCGCTGCAATAAGTGCAAGGGTCGCGGCAAGATCATCCATAGCCCGTGCGGCACCTGCCACGGCGTCGGCAGCATCCGCCGCCAGCACAAGGTGAGCATCAGCATCCCTGCCGGCATCGACGACGGACAGACCATATCCCTGCGCGGACAGGGCAACGCCGGCGTAAACGGCGGCCCGGCCGGCGATCTGCTGGTAACGGTGCTCGTGCAGCCCCACGCAAGGTTTGAACGCGAGGGCGCGTCGGTGCTCCTTAATCAGGACATATCCTTTGCAACGGCGGCGCTCGGCTCGGAGATCGAGGTCCCCACGCTCGACGGCAAGGTGAAGCTCAACATACCCGAGGGCACGCAGACCGGCACGACCTTCCGCCTTAAGGGCAAGGGTATCCCGTTCCTGCGCTCCGGCGGCAGAGGCGACCAGTTCGTGACCGTAAGGGTTTCGGTTCCGAAAAATCTCACCTCGGCGCAGAAGGAAGCTCTGCGCGGCTTTGCCTCCTCGCTCGGCGAGACGGTCGAAACCAAAAACGGCGTGTTCGGCAAGCGCAAAAAGTAAGTAAACAAGGCACTTTTGTGCAAAAAGGCAGCAATTTGCTGCCTTTTTTATTTTTCCCTGTCGGAAAATTGACAAATTGACTAAAATATATTAAAATAGTTTAAACATCGGCTGCAATGAAAGGGGAGCTCAGTATGCTGCAGGATAACTTTTTGGAAGTGTACGATAAGTTTAAGCTTGAATTTTTCCGCAGAATATTTGAGCTTGTGCGCGAGCGCGAAGGCTCGCTTTCGGCAATGGAGGCGTTTTCTATCGAGATAATCCACGCGCTCAACGAGCCGACGATCGGCCGCTTTGCCGAGTTTTTGAATATCTCGCAGTCGAATGCAACCTATAAGGTAAACAATCTCATTAAAAAAGGCTACCTCAAAAAGCAGAACTCCGACACCGACCGCAGAGAATATCACCTTGTTTTGTCGGAGAAGTACTATAACTATACCGATATCATGCGCAGCTATGTGAAAACCGTCCTCGGCAGGATCGAGGAGAGCTTCTCGAAAGAGGAGCTTGAGCTGTTTTCGGACATGCTCGTGCGCATATCGGCCGAAATGATGCCCGAGGCCGGAAACTTTGAATAATAAAATGCACCGACGTTTTTTCGCCGGTGCATTTTTGCTGCCATATTGACTTTTCAACAAGCGGCGAGGATTGACAAGTGATATGCGCCGTGATACAATATACTCAATAGGTAACTTGCGTTACCTATGAAAGGAGCGTGTATCATGGCACCCGAAACCCAGTTTTCCGCCGGAAAGATTATAGACGCGGCGATAGGCATAACGCGAGCACACGGCATTGACGCAGTAACCGCGCGGAGCATAGCAAAAGAACTCGGCTGCTCGGTAAAACCGATCTTCACGGCGTTTGACAATATGGATGATGCTATAGAGGCAACGGTCGAAAGGGCGAGGGGCATTTTTACGGATTTTATGCAGAAACCCTATGAAAAGCTTTCGTTCATGCGTATCGGACTGAGGTGGATCGACTTTGCACGAACGGAGCCGAATCTTTATAAACTGCTGTTCGTCCCGTCGGCGCGCGGCGCGCGGCTGACGACGCCGCTGAATGTTTTTATGAATTTCGAGGGGCTGACGGAAAAAATTGTGCCGATAGTTGCTTCCGAGTTCGGCCTCAGCGGCGACAAGGCTTACAGATTGTATAACCAGATGATAATCCACGCCCACGGAATGGCCTGCATCCTTGTGAGCGGACAGACGGATTTTACGGAGCAGAGCATAAGAGAGATATTCTCCGAGACTGTCGAAAGTCTTGTGGGGTATTATAAAAAATCGGAGGAATAGAGTTTGAAGATCGTATTTTTTGTCTTGTTCGCGGCGGCGAGCATAGCGCATTTGTATTTCAGCTGGAAGGACGATAAGCGCGGCCGAGCCGTGACAAAGCCGTTTTTGCTGCTGTTTCTGGCGCTGTATTACGTTTTTTCGGTCGATAAGATCTCACTCGTGCTGCTTTTTGCTCTGCTGACGAGCTGGCTGGGTGATGTGCTGCTTATACCGAAGGGGCATAAGTGGTTCTCCGCCGGCGGCGTGAGCTTTATGGTCAGTCATTTTCTCTTCATAGCCGTGTATATCGAGCGCATAAGCTTTGCCGAGGTCCTGTGGCTGCCGGTCATCGTCGCCGCGCTTGTCTATTGTATCGTCGCGGCAAAGATAATCTCAATGGTGTGGAAGACGACACCCCGGCTTATGCGCGCCGTCATGTATATATATCTGCTGGCAAACAGCGCAATGAACGTCTTTGCACTGATGCAGCTGTTATCGACAGGCACTCTCGGTGCGGTCATTGCCTATATCGGCGCGGTGCTGTTTTTCGTCTCGGATTGCAGCCTGTTTCTCGTCCGCTATTATAAGCCCCGGAAGATCGTCTACAAGGACCACTTTACGGTCATGCTGACCTACATCCTCGGCGAGCTGCTCATAACTCAGGGCATAATCATGCTGACAATATAAAAACGGAGGAAAAAGGGATGAAATGCGTATTTATAATCAATCCACATGCAGGCGAAGCCGATAACGAGGAAAAGATCCGCCGGGAGGCGGCGGGTATCGAAGGAGCCGACTGCGAGTTCTATGTCACAAAAGCTGTCGGCGACGCGACGAAATTTGTGCGAAATTGGTGCAAAGAACATGCCGGCGAAGAGGTGAGGTTTATCGCCTGCGGCGGCGACGGAACGATAAACGAGGTCTTTAACGGCGCTGTCGGGCAGAAAAATGTCAGCGTAAGCTGCTATCCGTGCGGCAGCGGCAACGATTTTGTCAAGGCGTTCGGCGGAGCGGAGCTGTTTCTGGATATCGCGAAGCTTATCACCGCGCCCACGCGAAAGCTTGATCTGCTCAAGGTTGGCGACAGATACAGCAACAACGTGGTCAACTTCGGCTTTGATACCACCGTTGCGATAACGATAAACAAGGAACGCGACAAGACCGGCCACGGCGGCAAGAACGCCTACACCAAGGGAGTTGTCACCGCGCTTATAAAAAGCATGAATAACCGCTGCACCGTCATAGCCGACGGCGAGACGCTCAATCCCGACGGAAAGCTTTTGCTGTGCACGTTGGCAAACGGCCAGTATGTCGGCGGCTCGTTCAAATGTGCGCCCAGATCCAGATCCGATGACGGACTGATCGACGTTTGCATGATAAAGCCGATATCACGCCTGCGCTTTGTGAAAGTGCTCACACCTTATACAAACGGCGAGCATCTTGACGATCAGAGTATGAAGGACATAGTCATTTACCGTCAGGCAAAAGAGGTGGAAGTGATCGGCGGCGAGGGCTTTGCCTTTTCGCTCGACGGCGAGATAATATATTCAGACCGCTTTACCGTTAAGATCGCACCGTCTGTTCTCGACTTTGCCGTGCCGGAGGCATAAACACTCACAGCGTGTCAAAAAAGTCTTTGACTTTTTTGCACGCTGCAAAAACGCCACATTTTTTGTGAAAACAGGTTTTCACGAAAAATCTCGCTACGCTCGTCAAAAAGCCTGATAAATCAGGCGTTTTTGATGGCTATTAATCCAATTTCGAGTGGGGCCTTTTTCTCGCTGCGGCTCGGTCACGCCGCGGCTCTGACATGCCCCCGGCATGTCATTCACTACCGCGCCGCCGCTTCGCTACCCCTCGAGCTCCCCTGCTGCTCTATTATCTTTCTTTTGCAGCATAGTTTTTCGACAGCCTGTCACAAAAGCTCTGCCTTTAGGCAGAGCTTTTGTGCATTTTAGCGTAAAACAAAGACTGAGTGCGGCACGTTGTTGTTGACATTATCATACATGGGGTATAAAATATAAATGTTAATTCGGTAACGAAAATAAAAGGAAGTGATCAGCATATGAAGCTTACACCCGAACAGCAGGCGATGCTAAACGGTGAAAAGGGGGAGACTATGGCGAAGGTCGTTAAGACCCTTGTCATGTATGGCGACACGTTCGGAGCCGAGCGGATGGTACCGATCAGCTCGAAATACGGCCACACGGTCATCAGCTTCGGCCTGAAGGTAATGAAGCCCGTGTACGATCTGTATCAGGAGATCATCGACGCCGGGCTTGTTTCCGGCCAGAAATTCACGGCCGACCCGAAGCCGCTGGACAAGCACGTCCCCAGCAGCCTGATAGAAGACCTTGTGTTCAAAAAATTCATGTACACATATCAGGACAGCTACGAGCAGCAGCTCAGGCAGTTGGGCATCACCAATGACGATGACTACACCTGCACCTGCTATCTCGACCAGGTCGGCAATAAGCCCGGCAAGGGCGAGGTGCTCTCGTGGGCGGAGTCGTCTGCCGTCGTGTACGCAAACTCCGTGCTCGGAGCACGCTGCAACCGCAACTCCGGCATGATAGAGCTTATGGGCTCGATAGCCGGCTTTGTTCCCGAGTTCGGTCTGCTGCTGGACGAAAACCGCAAGGCGACGTGGATAGTTGAGCTAAAGTGCTCGAAAAAGCCGGACGCGCAGCTTCTCGGCTCTGCCATCGGCATGAAGGTCATGGAGGAGGTCCCGTATGTCAAGGGGCTTGACCAGTGGCTGGGAACGACGCTCGACGAGGAAGCCTGCACATACCTCAAGGACTTCGGCGCGGCGACCGCGTCAAACGGCGCTGTCGGTCTGTATCACATCGAAAACCTCACGCCCGAGGCCGTCGAGCAGGGCGAGAGCATCATTGCCGAGGGTGCGCAGACCTATGTTATCGACGATGCCGAGCTTGAGCGCGTCAAGGCAAACTACCCGGTGATCTGGAAAAATCCCGACGCAGAACCGCAGCTGTGCTTTGTCGGCTGTCCGCACATGACGCTCAGACAGCTTATAGACTGGACAACGGCCGTCGGCACGGAGCTTAACAAAAACGGCCTTAAAAAGGTCACCGTTCCCACGGTGTTCACGGCCTCCACGCCCGTTATCAAGGAGTTTGAGAAAACGCCGTACTATAAGCAGCTCAAGCGTCAGGGCATAATCCTCAGCTATATCTGCCCGCTTATGTACATGAACAATCCTCTGTGCAAGAAGAAGGCGGTCATTACCTCGTCAAATAAGCTGCGCACCTACACCAGCGCGAGATATTACACCGAGGCCGAGATCCTGCATACCATCACAACGAAGAGGGAGGGCAAAAAATGAAGACTTTCAAAGGAAGAGTAGTCGTCCCCGGAACATGCACGGCCGAGGCGCTCGTGTCCCACGGCGGCTTCAATACGCTTGCCTCGTATCAGATGGGAATGATGTTCGGCGATAAGCAGATGAAATGCGGCGATCAGAACAACGCCGATATATACAAAAAGCCCATGATCGGCAAGGCGCTGTGTCTGCCGATGACCATAGGCTCGACCACGGGCGGCATGGTGCTGTTCACGGTCTGTGCCCTCGGCAAGCAGGCGGCCTGCATGCTGTTTTCAAAGCCCATTGATCCGCTTGCGGCCTCCGGCGCCATCCTCGGCGACGTGTGGACGGATGCGACGATGCCCGTTGTTGACAGCCTGGGCGACGAGTTTCTTGAATACGTCAAGACCGGCGCAAAGGTGACCGTCAAGGCCGACGGCGTCGTGGAAGTCGAGTAAAATTGAATGCATAACAAAAGGTCTGCCGCGCTGCGGCAGACCTTTGCCCGTTATATGGAGTTGTCATTCGTACACGTCATAGCCTACGCTGTCGGAATAGTGCCACCATTCGCCGGAATATGGAACAAAGCCGTTTTCGACCATGACGTTTTCAAGAAGACGCGCGTTTTCCGCAGCCTCGGCGGAAACGTCGCTGTAATCGCGGTCGGCAAGCGAGGTGAAATCGTCAAAGCCCGAGGGCATCGGAATGCTCTTGCCGGTATCGGTAACGAGCGTGATGTCCACGGTGTTCGCGCGGCTGTGCTTGGAGTAGCCGTTGTTGGGGTCGGAAACGTACACGGGGTTCGGGCATATCTCCCACAATTTGAACTGCGCGCTCACCGGACGGTAAGCGTCCCATATCTTCAGGCTAAGCCCCCGACCTGAAAGCTCATTCTGCGCGCAGAGCAGCTTTTTCACCGTGCCGTAGCGAAGGTACGCTTCGTCCGAGTCGTAAATGACCCGGCCGGTGAAGTTGTCGGTCGTTGCGTACTTGAGATCTATAAAAATGCCGGGGATATAGTCGCGGACAAGAACAAGCTCACCATCCGCCGGCTCGGGTTCAGGCGTCGGCGTTACAACAGGCGTCGGACTCGGCGAGGGCGTTCCCGTGGGCGGCGCGGACTCTGCCGGTCGGGAAGCCGAAGTGCAGCCGGATAACAAAAGCGCGGCGGCGATGGCCGCAGCCAAGATCCTTTTCAAGTCAATTCTCCTTTGCCGCCGAGCGGCTCTCCTGAGCCTTGATCTTGCTTTTCCAGCACTTGTGACACATGGCGACATAGCTGTCATTACCGCCGAGGAAAACCTGATCGCCGTGGGTGATGATGTGTCCGGTCGCGTCGATGCGCGCGTTGACGGTCGCCTTGCGGCCGCAGGCGCAGACGGTTTTGATCTCGGTGATGGAGTCGGCAAGCTCCATGAGCCTGCGTGCGCCGGGGAAGAAGTGCGTAAGAAAATCCGTGCGCAGACCGAAGCACAGAACCGGCAGATCCTCGTCGTCAACGAGCTGCCGCAGCTGGTCTATCTGCTCGGGAGTGAAAAACTGCGCCTCATCGGCGATTATAACATCGTGCTGCCCGGCCTTGGCGTAGGCCTCGATGATGTTCTGCTCGGGGGTTATGACCTCTGCCGAGCGCTTTAGGCCTATGCGGCTCTGCACGATGTCCGCGCCGTCGCGTGTGTCGATGCTCGGCTTTATGAGCCAAACGCTCATGCCCAGCTCCTCGTAGTTAAACTGCGTTATCAGAGCCTGAGCCGATTTGGATGAGCCCATAGCGCCGTATTTAAAATAAAGCTTTGCCATTTTTTCGACCTCAATTCTTTGCAAGATGCGCGCGCACGCGCTCAAGCACCATATCCATCGAGACCTGATTGTGTCCGCCCTCTGGGATGATTATATCTGCCTTGCGCTTGCTTGGCTCGACAAACTGCTCGTGCATGGGCTTTACGGTGGTGAGGTACTGATTGACGACGCTCTCGAGGCTCCTGCCGCGGTCACGCACGTCGCGCACGATGCGGCGCAGAATGCGAACGTCCGCGTCTGTGTCGACGTAGATCTTGATATCCATAAGGTCGCACAGTTCCCGACTCTGGAATATCAGAATCCCTTCGACGATTATGACACGCGCGGGCCTCACCGTCACGGTTTTTTCCGCACGGTCGTGGATGGTGTAGTCATAGGTCGGGCAATGTACAGTCTCGCCGCGGCGCAGCTTATTGAGATCCTCGATGAGAAGGTCGGTGTCGAATGCGTCGGGATGGTCGTAGTTGAGCTTTGCTCGCTCCTCGTAGCTCATGCCGTGGTGAGCCTTATAGTAGTTGTCGTGATATATAACGCTGACATTTCCTCCGAAATGCTGCATGATCTTGCGCGTTATTGTGGTTTTGCCGCTGCCGGTGCCGCCGGCAATGCCGATCACCATTATGCTGCCGTCTTTCATACCCTTACTCCCGTATATGTTTTTTGTTTCATAATAACACATCGCCGCAGACGGTGCAACGAATTAATTAAGCCGACGAGGGCCTAAAGCGATAGGGGTTCTTTATCGCCGCGCTGCCGCAAAACTTGACTAAGTCGCGCATAGCAGATATAATCTGAGCAAAGCCAAATATATTATCTGAGGAGGAAACAAAATGCCTATTCCCACTCCGCACATATCGGCAAAAAAAGAGGATATCGCAAAAACGGTGCTTATGCCCGGCGATCCGCTCAGAGCCAAATTCATAGCAGAAACTTTCCTTGAAAATCCCGTGCTCGTCAACAACGTCCGCGGCGTTCAGGGTCACACCGGCACATGGAAGGGCGTTCCCGTGACCGTTATGGCAAGCGGCATGGGCATTCCGGCCATCGGTATCTACAGCTGGGAGCTGTACAATTTCTATGATGTTGATAATATCATCCGCATCGGCTCGGCCGGCGCGCTGCGCGACGATCTTAAGCTCATGGATATCGTCGCCGGTCAGGGCGCATGTACCGACTCCAATTTCGTGCATCAGTTTGAGCTTAACGGCACCTTCGCCCCCATTGCCGACTACACGCTTCTGAGCACCGCCGTCGAAACGGCAAAGGAACATGGCGTTGACATGAAGGTCGGCAACATCCTCTCGGGCGATAATTTCTATTCTCCTGCCGGCTGCGACAGCAACGACAAGTGGCGTGATATGGGCGTTATGGCTGTTGAAATGGAGGCTGCAGGCCTTTACATGAACGCTGCCAGGGCAGGAAAACGCGCGCTGTGCATCTGCACGATCTCGGACCACATTTACCGTCCCGAAGCTCTGTCCTCCGAGGAAAGACAGCTGTCGTTCACTCAGATGATGGAGATAGCGCTCGATACGGCAGTAAAGATGAATAACCTATAAATTATAGGTAAAAACCTGTCGCTTTTGGACAAATTGCTAAATTATACTTGCCTTTGATATCCACGCAGTGGTATACTGTGTATAGTACATGGCAAGTGTACAAAATCAATTTCGTTGGCAAAAAACAAATTTTATACGGAGGAAAAAACATGAAAAGAATTTTCGCACTGGTTCTTGCTCTGTGCATGGTCTTTGCTCTTTGCGCCTGCGGCGGCGGCGACAAGGATCCCAAAACCACCGACAACGGCAACGAAACTGCAATGAAGGTCGCAATGATCACCGACTACGGCGATATCACCGACCAGTCCTTCAACCAGACCACCTATGAAGCATGCAAGGCATACTGCTCCGAAAAAAGCATCGACTTCAACTACTTCAAGCCCGCTTCCGACTCCGACGCTGACCGCGTTGCAATGATCGAGAAGGCAGTTGCCGACGGCTACAATGTCATCGTAATGCCCGGCTACGCTTTCGCAAATGCAATCAAGCAGACCGTTAACACCTACACCGATGTTAAGTTCGTCGCACTGGACGTCGGCGCAGGCGACCTGAACACCTTTAACGACGACGGTTCCATCAAGGAAGAGTTCAAGGTTCCCTCCAACCTCTACTGCGCAGTTTACCAGGAAGAGCTGTGCGGCTACATGGCCGGTTACGCAGCAGTTAAGCTTGGCTACAAGCAGCTCGGCTTCCTCGGCGGCATGGCAGTTCCCGCAGTTGTTCGTTACGGCTATGGCTTCGTTCAGGGCGTTAACGCAGCAGCTACCGAGCTGAACATCGCTGATCAGGTCTCCGTTAAGTACGTTTACGGCAACAAGTTTGCTCCCGCACCCGAAATCACCGCTGTTATGGATACCTGGTACAAGGGCGGCACCGAGGTCGTCTTTGCCTGCGGCGGCGGCATCTATGCATCCGCAGCTGAAGCAGCAGCAAAGGTCGAAGGTGCAAAGGTCATCGGCGTTGACGTTGACCAGGCCGGCATCATCGACGGCGCATACGGCGAAGGCATGACCGTTACTTCCGCAATGAAGGGCCTTGCTCCCACCGTTAAGACCGTTCTGGCTGCAATCTCTGCCGACAAGTGGGCAGACTTCGGCGGCAAGATCGAGACTCTGGGCCTCGTTTCCGAGAACCCGGATGACAACTACGTACAGCTTGCCGGCTCCACTCAGTTCGCCGACGGCTTCACTCAGGACGACTACAAGACCCTCGTTGCTTCCATGTTCAAGGGCGATATCAAGGTTGATAACTCCACCGAGAAGATGCCCGAGGTTTCTGTCAAGGTCGAGACCTTCGACAACATCCTGTAATTTAAGCATCAAAAGTTCAAGGACAGACGGAAAATTCCGTCTGTCCTTATTTTATTTATATTTCCGACATTTTTATTTGCAATGCCACCCTTACTATTGTATAATTAATTATTAATAATTACAGATATAAAGCAGATGTGAAGATTTTTATAAACGAAAGGGGAGATTTGGGTTTTGGAACAGGCATATGCGATAGAAATGCTGCATATAACAAAGCGCTTTCCGGGCATAGTTGCCAATGATGATATTACCCTTCAGCTCAAAAAAGGTGAGATACATGCCCTGCTCGGCGAAAACGGAGCGGGCAAAAGCACCTTGATGAGCGTTTTGTTCGGCCTGTACCAGGCGGAAGAGGGTGTCATCAAAAAAGACGGCAAAGAGGTCGAGATAAAAGACCCCAACGATGCCAACCGCCTCGGTATCGGAATGGTGCACCAGCACTTCAAGCTTGTTGAGTGCTTCTCGGTTCTCGATAACATCATCCTCGGCGATGAGCCGACGGGTAAGGCGGGCTTTCTTAAAAAGGATGAGGCGCGCAAAAAGATAATTGAGCTGAGCGATAAGTACGGACTGAGCGTCGATCCAGATGCGATCATCGAGGATGTGACCGTCGGTATGCAGCAGCGCACCGAAATACTCAAAATGCTCTACCGCGAAAACGAGATACTTATTTTCGACGAGCCGACAGCGGTGCTGACTCCGCAGGAGATCGAGGAACTCATGCAGATAATGAAAAACCTCGCAAAAGAGGGCAAGAGCATCCTGTTTATCTCGCATAAGCTCAACGAGATCATGGAAGCTGCCGACCGCTGCACGGTCCTGCGCAAGGGCAAGTATATCGGCACGGTCGATATAAAGGACACCAATAAGGAAGAGCTTTCGCGAATGATGGTCGGCCGCGATGTTGACTTTGTTGTCCATAAGAAGGAATCAAAGCCCGGTGACGTTATCCTCGATGTTGAGGGCATGACTGTTGCGTCGAAGGTGCATCATAACAATGCCGTTAAGAACGTGTCCTTCAAGGTGCGCGCCGGCGAGATCGTCTGCATTGCCGGCATCGACGGCAACGGCCAGACGGAGCTTGTTTACGGCATCACCGGGCTTGAGCCGCTCAAGGAAGGCAAAATTACGCTCGGCGGCAGAGACATAACCCATGCCTCGATCCGCGACCGCAACACCCACGGCATGAGCCATATCCCCGAGGACAGACACAAGCACGGTCTTGTGCTCGACTATTCGCTTGAGTATAACATGATCCTCCAGCGCTATTTCGAGCCGCAGTTTATCTCCGGCGCAGGATTTTTGAAGCGCAAGAATATACGCGAGTATTCCGATAAGCTCATCGAGCAGTACGATGTCCGCTCCGGTCAGGGCTCGATCACAACGGCGCGCAGCATGTCCGGCGGCAACCAGCAGAAAGCGATCGTTGCCCGTGAGATCGACAAGGATCCGGAGCTGCTCGTTGCGGTACAGCCGACGCGCGGCCTTGATGTAGGCGCTATCGAGTATATCCACAAGCAGCTTGTTGCCGTGCGTGATGCAGGCCATGCGGTGCTCCTGGTGTCGCTTGAGCTTGACGAGGTCATGAGCGTTTCCGACCGTATCCTTGTTATGTACGAGGGCGAGATAGTCGGTGAGCTTGACCCGAAGAAAACAACCGTTGAAGAGCTCGGCCTGTACATGGCCGGTGCGAAGAAAGGAGCAGGCGGCAATGAATAAGGAAAAGCGCTCGCTTCTGAAAAACGACGGAGTGCAGTCGTTTATCGCATCAATAATCTGCATTCTGCTCGGTCTGCTTCTGGGCTATGTGGTCCTGCTGTTTATAAATCCGGCAGGCGCAGGCGAAGCGATAACGAGCCTTGTAAAGAACTTTTTCAACTACCCGAACACGACGATAGCGCTCAAATACTTCGGCAGCACGCTTGTAAAGACCGCGCCGCTGCTGATGTGCTCGCTGTCGATCCTGTTTGCGTATAAGGTCGGCCTGTTCAATATAGGCGCTGCCGGTCAATACGCATTCGGCGCAGGCATTGCGATCTACGCGGCTCTTGCGTGGCAGCTGCCCTGGTGGGTGTGCCTGCTTCTGGCCATGGCGGCCGGCGCAGTCCTCGGCACGATAAGCGGTATCCTCAAAAGCTACTGCAACGTAAACGAGGTCATCTCCGGCATTATGCTCAACTGGATAACCCTTTACGCCATGAACGATCTGCTGACAAATGTAAAGGAGGCCACCAGCCCTTACACTATGCATATCGAATCGGTCAGTCAACAGTCGATCATACCTACGCTCGGTCTCGACACGCTGTTTTCAAACAATCAGTATGTCACGATAGCAATACCGATCTCGATAATTATAGCGATACTTGTATACATCGTTATGGAAAAAACCAAATTCGGCTATGAGCTTAAGGCGACCGGCTTTAACAAAAATGCCGCAAAATACTGCGGCATGGCCGAAAAGCGCAACACCATCCTGACCCTGCTCATCGGCGGCGGCCTTGCCGGACTCGGTGCAGGCCTTTTCTACCTGACGGGTTTTGAGCAGTGGTCATGCGGACAGTCGTCCGTTCCCGGAATGGGCTTTAACGGCATAGCCGCGGCATTCCTCGGCGGCCTGAACCCGATTGGCTCGATATTCTCGTCCTACTTTATTCAGCATATAACGGTCGGCGGTGCGTATCTTGATAAGAGTATGTACTGCACGCAGATATCCGACCTTATATCCTCGATTATCATCTACCTGTGCGGCTTTGTTCTGTTCATGAAATTCGTTATGAACAACATCGCAGCAAAGCGTGAGGAAAAGGCAAAGGCGGCAGCCAAGGCTGTCGAACAGGAAGGAGGCAACGAATAATGTCATTACTTATCCAGTACACTATTCTTTATGCTTCCGTGCTTATCCTCGTCGCTCTCGGCGGCTGCTTTTCCGAGCACTCGGGCGTAATAAACCTCGGCCTTGAGGGCATAATGGTCATGGGCGCTCTCGGCGGCGCGCTTACTATGAAATACATGATCGGGTATCCTCCGGCGGTCATCGTCATCCTCACGATCCTTGCCGCGGCTGTAACCGGCCTTGTGTTCTCGGCTCTGCTTGCGGTCGCGTGCATTAACTTCAAAGCCGACCAGACGATCGTCGGTACGGCGCTCAATATGCTCGGCCTTGCGGCGGCAACGGTCATCGTAAAGGCGATAAACATCGCCGAAAACCCCGACAACGTTTCGGCCACCGTGCAGTACATCGCACAGAAGAAGTCCTTCCTCGTCAATATCGGCGGCTTTGATTTCAACTGGATGATGCTCGTTGCGCTCGTTATCCTCATCGCGGCATACATCGTCCTGTACAAGACCAAATTCGGCCTGCGCCTGATGGCCTGCGGCGAGCACCCCCAGGCGGCGGACTCGGTCGGTATAAACGTCTATAAGATGCGCTGGTCAGGTGTTCTGATATCCGGCGTTCTGGGCGGACTGGGCGGCATTATGTATATAATCGCAGGTGCGAGCGAGTGGCAGTTTGAAGCGGGCGTTGCCGGCTTCGGCTTCCTTGCTCTTGCGGTCATGATCTTCGGCCAGTGGAAGCCCCACCGCATTGCTCTTGCGGCGCTTCTGTTCGGCCTGTTCCGAGCCCTTTCAAGCGTGTATTCCGGCTTCGACTTCCTGCTGAGCCTGCAAATTTCCGGCTCGGTATACAAGATGCTGCCGTATATAATCTCGCTGATAGTCCTTGCCCTGACCTCCAAGCGTTCGCGCGCTCCGAAGGCGGAGGGCATCCCCTACGAAAAGGGACAAAGATAATAAAGATAATTGTATATTCAATAAAAATGCACCGTCGACCGACGGTGCATTTTGCTATTCTTCAAATTCGTTTTCCGGCGGATATTTCTGAACGCCCCATATGCCGATGAGCACAACGACCATCGCCCCGAGCGAGACCGCGGTGAGCTTCTCGCCGAGGATGAATATCCCGGCGGCCACCGAGACGATCGTTGCAAGATTGTGAAAGACCGCGACGTTTGCCATAGGCGCGTGCGACACGGCGTAGTTAAACAGCGAATATCCTGCCACCGATGCGCCGAGGGCGAGAAACAGCGCCGCGAGGATAAACCGGGGATTTGCCGCCGGCGCGATCAGCGCTGCCGCGCTGCCGCCGTTTTCGATGAGCGCAAGCGTTGTAAAGAACACGGCGCCCATTGCCTGCATGAAATACGTCCTCTCGAAAACCGAGAATCTGCCGGATACACCGCAGGATATGACGCTGAACGCAGAGCCGGTTACAACGGCAAGGCATAAAAGCGCAAAACCCTTAAAGGTGATCGAGCCGCCGCTGTTTTCGGCAAGGGTTATGACGATTATCCCGGCTATCGATAGTGCGCTGAACAGCCACTGCTTTTTGCTCGGCCGCTCCTTCAGAAAAATTGCGGCAAAGATAATGGTCACTATCGGGATGACGGCGATCATAATGCCGGAGAATGCCGAGCTTGAGTATTTAAGCCCGTATTGCTCGCCGACAAAGTAAATGCACGGCTCCATTGCACCGAGAAGCAGCAGCGGCTTTACGCTTTTTCCGCGAAGATCGAGCTTCTGCTTGCCCAAAAGCACGGGAACGGTGAGCGCGAGCAGAGCGATATCAAAGCGATAGCTCATCAAAACAAAGGGCGAGGCGCTCTCCTGCCCGATGGAGGACGCAAGGAAGCTCAGACCCCAGAAAATCTGCGTGACGATCGCGGCGGCGATCGCCTTTGAATAGCTTTTGTCCTTCACGCTGCCCTCCTTTCGACCTTCATGCCGTCGCTGAATATGACGATGCTGCCCTCGAGGTCTGTTCTGTAAACGGTAACGCCGGCGTCGCTTAAGCGGCTGAGCGTCTCCTCGTGCGGATGGCCGTAGTCGTTGTCTTTGCCGCAGGATATAACGCCTATTTTCGGCTCGGCCTCGTACAAGAACTGATAGCAGCTTGAGCCGGACGAGCCGTGGTGCCCGACCTTGAGCACGTCGCATTTTATATCCGCTCCGTCCTCGATAAGCTCCTTTTCGGCCTTTGCGGTCATGTCGCCTGTGAAGAGAAAGCTTGTGTCGCCGTAATCAAGGCGCAGAACCAGACTGTCGTCATTTACGTTTTTATGGTCCGAGAGCGGGCCGAGAAACTCAAATTTCGCGTCGCCGAGGCTGTACTTTACGCCCTGCTCGGGAACCTCGAGCGTAAGCTGCGCGCTCTCGACTGTATCGACAAAGTGCAGATATGCCGCCGCGTCGCCCGCGTAGGACGAGGTGAACACGGTGTCAACATCGAAGCTTTCAACGACCGTGTCGAGGCCGCCGCAGTGGTCTGCGTGACCGTGGGTGCAGACGACATAGTCGAGCTTTTTTATGCCGAGATCGCGGATGTACTCAACGACCGTGTCTCCGGCCGAGGGAACGCCTGCGTCGATGAGCATGTACTGCCCGTTGCAGCACAAAAGCTCCGAGTCGCCCTGACCGACGTCGATGTAGTGGACATACAGACCGTCCATCGGCACGGTGACGGTCGGATTGTTATCCGACATGCGCTGAAAAAGCAGTACCGCGACTGCGATAACTACGAGAGCTATCGCGGCAAGGGGATATTTTTTCGCAAACCGGGCGAATTTATTAACATCACTTTTTCTGACTTTTCTGCTCATGAGCGGCCCTCCCATTGCGCGGCTGTGCGCCGCAATGTCAGATATTTTCTCACAAAGACGCGAAAAAAGCAATATTGTGCTTTTCAAAACGGCCATGATATTTTATAATATTTCATATTCCAAAGCAAGGAGCGATAAAAATGAAATACATTCTTATAATTGGAGACGGCATGGCTGATAACCCCGTTCCCGAGCTCGGCGGCCTGACGCCGCTTGAATATGCAAAAAAGCCTTTTATCGACGAGCTTGCCGCACGCGGCGAGGTCGGCAGCGTGCTGAATGTTCCGCGCGGGCTGCCTGCCGGAAGCGACACGGCGATAATGTCCATTTTCGGCTGCGACCCGAACCTTTACTACACGGGACGCGCGCCGCTTGAAGCCGCGGCGACCGGCATAAAGCTCAACGCAGGCGACGTTGCCTATCGCTGCAACATGGTCACCTATGAGGAGGGCGACATGCCCTTTGAGGAAAAGCGCATCCTCTCTCACTCGGCAGGCTCCATTGACGGCGAGGTGTCCGACGCGATAGTCACCGCGCTGTTTAACGATCCCGAGTTTGCGCCTCTTGCCGAGAAAGCCGGCATGAAGGTGAATCTCGGCCACTCCTTCCGCCATATCGCCGTGCAGTCGCAGGCCGATATCAAGGGCATCCGCCTTGCTCCGCCGCACGATCACCTCGGCGAGAAGATCGGCGCAATACTGCCCACCGGCTGCGAGAATGCAAAGGTGCTGCGCGAGCTTATGGAGGCGGCAAACCGCATCCTCGAGCACCATCCGCTCAACGAAAAGCTGCGCGCCGAGGGTAAAATGCCGGCAAACGGCGTATGGTTCTGGGCCGAGGGCACGGCTGTGAAGCTGCCCGATTTCAAGCGGGAAACGGGTCACGACGGTGTCGTCGTTTCGGCGGTCCCTCTCTGCCACGGCATCGCCGCGCTTACGGGATTGAGCTTTGTCTGCCCCGAGGGCGCAACCGGCGAAAAGGACACAAACTATGAAAACAAGCTTGCCGCCGCGCTGAAGATACTTGAGGATCACGATTTTGCCGCCGTTCACGTTGAAGCTCCCGACGAGTGCACGCACAACGGAGATCTTGAGGGCAAGCTCGAGGCCATCGGCTGGCTCGATACGCGCCTTATCCGTCCGCTGGACGCGGCCATGCGCGAGCGCGGCTGGGATTATCGTCTGCTGTTCCTGTCAGACCATAAGACGCTGACCTCCACGCGCGGCCACGACGGCGACCCCGTTCCGTACATGCTCTATGACAGCCGCGTCGATACCAAGGCCGGCCTGCCGTACACCGAAAAAAGCGGCGAGAAAGGCCCGTATGTCAATTCCGGAGTTTCGCTGATGTCAATTCTTTTTGAAAAATGACGAGTGTAAACGAAAAAGCCTATGCAAAAATAAATATTTCGCTCGACGTGGCCGGAAAGCGCCCCGACGGATACCATGACATGCTCATGGTCATGCAGACCATCACCCTGTGCGATGATATCACCGTTGCGCTCACTCCCGGTGAGGCCAGCCGCGCCGAATGCAATCTGCGCTTTGTTCCGTGCGACGAGCGCAACCTCGCCGTGCGCGCGGCAAACGCGTTCTTTTCCCACTGCGGCATTGAAAACATGGGTGCGCACATAAAAATGCAAAAGAGCATACCCGTCGGAGCCGGTATGGCCGGCGGCTCGAGCGACGCGGCCGCTGTTCTGCGTGCGCTGAATGTGCTGTGCAAAACCGGGCTTAACGGGGCAGCGCTTGAAAAAATAGCGGCGGAGATCGGCTCGGATGTTGCGTTCTGCGTGAGCGGCGGAACTCAGCTTGCCTCGGGGCGCGGCGAGATACTTTCCGTCCTGCCGCCGATGCCCGACTGCGAGGTCGTCATCTGCAAGCCCGATTTTTCCGTGTCAACACCGGAGCTGTTCAGGCGGCTTGACGCTGTCAAGCTGCGCTGCCACCCCGACACACAGGGTATTATTGAGCTTCTCAAAGACGGTGATCTGCCAAAGATCGCGCGGAGAATGTACAACGTATTTGAGGATGTGCCCGACCGAAGGCATAACGAGATCGCCGGAATAAAAAGCGCAATGCTTGACGGCGGCGCGCTCGGAGCCGTCATGACCGGCACCGGCTCTGCGGTGTTCGGCCTGTATGACGATGCCGACGCCGCGCGCAAAACCTTTGACGCTCTGCGCCGCGAATGGCGCAGCACGGCTATGGCTAAAATTATGCCGCGCATAGAGGTTTAAAACAAAATATTACCGCCGATACTATGAGTGCAATACATAGTAAAGGCGGTTTTTTCATGAAGGAATATAAGCTTAAGATTTGGGAAACTGCGGCGCTGTGCGCGCTGTGCGTAACGCTGTGCGTCTGCGCGTGGGCGCAGGGGCGGCAGCAGGATATAAGCTCGTCGCTCGTGCGGCTGCACGTTATCGCGGCCTCGGATGAAGCAGCAGAGCAGGAGCTGAAAATGCGCGTGCGCGACGGCGTGCTGGAGTATCTCACGCCGGTGCTGGATAATGCCGAAAGCCCGGCACAGGCAAAAAGCATCATAAATGCCGAGCTTCCTAATATCCGTGCTGCGGCGGAAAAATGCGCCGAGGGGCGCACGGTGCGTGTAACACTCGGCAGCGAATATTATCCCACGCGCGAGTACGAGAGCTTTTCGCTTCCGGCAGGGCAGTACAGCTCGCTGCGCGTTATCATCGGCCAGGGGCAGGGGCACAACTGGTGGTGTGTCGTGTTTCCGCCGCTGTGCGTCTCGGCCGCCGAGCAGAACAGGGCGCTGGACGCGATGAGCGAGCCCGAGCGCGCGCTTATCACCGAAGCTGACGGCTACGAGCTGCGCTTTCGCATCGTTGAGCTTTGGGGCGAGCTTATTGAGCTTATAGGTAAAAACGCAGACGCTTGAGCGTCTGCGTTATTTGTCATTTACCAGGTGAACGTTCAGATGGTCGTAGCACATCTCGACGCCGTGCTTTTCAAAGCATGTGCGCAGGTTTTCGTTCAGCGCGAAATACACATCCCAATAGTCCTCGGTTTTGCACCATGTGCGCACGGTGTACTCTATTGAGCTGCTGCCGTAGCTTGAAATGGCGGCAAACGGGGGAGGATCGCTGAGCGCCTTGTCGATCATACCGATCGCATCGAGGCAGGCTGCGCGAACGTCTTCGGTCGCGCTGTCGTAGGATGCCGTGACGGATATGATAACGCGTCTGAGATCCTCGGCGGAAAAGTTTACTATCTGTCCCGATGTCACGCTGCCGTTGGGGGCGTAGATCATGCGGTTATCGACCGTGGCAAGGCCGGTGTAAAACAGGCCGATGCTTTTGACGGTGCCGCTCTGGCCGCTTATCTCAACATAGTCGCCGACCTTGAACGGATGCGTGGTCAGCAGCGTTATGCCGGAAAAGAGGTTAGATAAAAGTCCCTGCAATGCAAGCGAAAGCGCAACGCCGGCTACCGACAGCACGGCCACAAGACTTGTCACCGGGATGCCAAGCGTTCCGGCAATGATTATGACCGCGATCGTCCACAGCACGGCCTTTATCGCGCTGCGGAAAAACGACTTGAGGCTCGCGTCGATGTGGCGGCTTGAGTCAAGGATCTTCTCAAACGCCTTGCACAGAATTTTTATCGCAATATAGCAGAGAACATAGACTATCAGCGCCGAGAAAACGGAGCTGAGCGACACATCGCCGAGCTTTATCGATGAAAGAGAGTCGAAGAAATTCATGCCTTAACCCAGCTTCAGCGCACGGCAGGAGCCGAGACCGAAGGCCGCCTCCATTTCGGATTTGTATTTCGGGAAGTATTCCGAGGGCATGAGCGCCTGCACGCAGCCGGCAAAGCCGCCGCCGTGGACGCGCCATGCGCCGATGCCGTCGAGCAGCTTGCTGCTCAGATACAGGCCGGTTTCAAGCTTGCGGTCGTCGGTCGCGCTCGTGACGATGTTGGTCAGCAGCGTTTCCGATGAGCGGCCGGACTCGTTCATAAGACGCATGTACTCCGCCGCATTGCCTGCGATGAGCGCGTCGCGCATTTTGGGAACGCGAGCGTTTTCATCGAAAAAGTGCTTCGCGCGGCGCACCGGACGGTCGGACGTGTTCCACTTCTTTGCATAGAACTCGGCAGGATCGACCTCGCCCAGAAGCTCCTTGCCGAAGAAGCTTGCAATATAGCGCATGTCGGCCGGGATGCGCGCATAGCTCGTGTCAAGTCCGGCGTGGCTGCCGCCGGTGTCCGTAAGGCACAGCGTCAGACCCATGCGCGAAAAGTCCGCGTTCACGGGGATGATCTCGCCGGTGAGGAAATCGATATACACCGCCTTGCCAAGCGAGCAGGCAAGCTGATCCATAAGCCCGCAGGGCTTGCCGAAATGCAGGTTTTCCGCCTGCTGGGCAACGCGCGCCACGGCATACGGCTCAAGCTCGGAGTTGTTGTACAGACCGTTGAAGATCCTGCACATAAGCACGGCAAACGCTGCCGACGAGCTGAGACCCGAGCCTGCGCTCAGCTCGCTTTCGAGCGTCGCGTCAAAGCCGCCGAAGCTTGCGCCGATATCGTACATTGCTGAGGCAACGCCGCGAACCAGAGCCGCCGACGATCCGAATTCCTCGGGATGCACGTCAAGATCAAGCAGGTTTATGTCCATATCTGGGAAGCCTGCCGACCTTATGCGCGCGACATTGTCGAAATTCGGCTCGACAAATGCGTGTATGCCTTTATCGACCGCCGATGCGAGCACGCGGCCTTTCTGATGATCTGTGTGGTTTCCGGCAAGCTCAGTTCTTCCGGGAGCAAAAAAGCTGTTCATAATACGCCTTCTCTGACCGGCCAAAGCCGGTACATTTTATTTTCTGTCCAAAACTTTTTCTATACCTTCGATAACGCCGTCGGCGTCAACGCCGTATTTGGCGAGAAGCTCCTTGTAGGGAGCGGACTCCGTGAACGTGTCCTGAATGCCGACAAACTCGGTCGGAACGCCGCAGCCTTCGTACGCAAGCACTTCGGAAACCGCAGAGCCGAGGCCGCCGTGGATGTTGTGCTCTTCGGCGCAGACGATAGCGCCGGTCTCTTTTGCGCACTTTACGATAAGCTCGCGGTCGATGGGCTTTATCGAGTACATATCGACAACGCGAACGGAGATAAGGCGCTCTTCAAGGATCTTTGCTGCCTCGAGAGCCTTATGCACCATTATGCCGCAGGCGATAACGGTGACGTCCGAGCCGTCGCGGACTATCGCGCCCTTGCCAAGCTCAAACTTGGTGTCCTCGGTGTACAGATCGGGATACACCTCGCGGCTCAGGCGCAGATACATCGGGCCGTAGTTTTCAACGGCGTATTTGGTCGCCCAGCGCGCGGCAGCCGCGTCGGCAGGGGCGATGACCTTCATGTTCGGCAATGCGCGCATGAAAGCAATATCCTCGGTCGCATGGTGGCTTGCGCCGTCCAGCGCGTCGGACATGCCGCAGTATGCGCCGCCGAACTTGACGTTCAGGTTTGCGTAGCATATCTGGTCGCGAGCCGAGAGCAGACCCAGCGAGGTGAGGAAAACCGTGAAGGTGTTCACGAACGGGATCTTGCCGCAGGCAGCCATGCCGGCGGCGGTCGCTACCATGTTCTGCTCGGCTATGCCCATGTTGAAAAAGCGCTCGGGGTGAGCCTTGCCGAATATTGCGCTCTTGGTCGAACCCGAGAGGTCTGCGTCGAGCACGACTATGTTTTCGTTCGTTTCGCCCAGCTCGGCAAGCACCGAACCGTAAACTTCTCTTATCTGCTTAGGCATTGACCGCACCTCCCAGTTCTTCCATCGCTTTTGCGAAGCTCTCGTCGTCTATCGCCTTGCCGTGCCATGCGCTTTTGCCTTCCATGAAGGAAACGCCCTTGCCCTTGACGGTGTTGGCAATGATAACGGTGGGGGCGCCGACTGCGCCGTCGGCAACGCTTATGCAGAAGTCGAGAGCCTCAAGGTCGTGGCCGTCGCACTCGAGCACCGTCCAGCCGAAGGCCTCCCACTTAGCGGAAAGATCGCCCAGGGGCATGACCTCGTCGGTCGTGCCGTCGAGCTGTACCTTGTTGTAGTCAACTATTGCGATCAGGTTATCAAGCTTAAACTTCGGAGCGCTCATTGCGGTTTCCCAGATAACGCCCTCGTCCAGCTCGCCGTCGCCGAGAACGGCATAGACCTTGGCAGGAGAGCCGTTGAGCTTGAGCGCCATTGCCATGCCCTGTGCGGCAGGAAAACCCTGACCGAGCGGGCCTCCGGGCATCTCAACGCCGGGAGTGTGCATGCTCGGATGGCCTGCAAGACCGCCCATGCGGCGCAGAGTCATCATTTCCTCAACGGGGAAGAAGCCCTTTTCCGCGAGGTTGCGGTAAAGCATCGGCGCTGCGTGACCCTTCGAGAGCACGAGCCTGTCGCGGTCGGGATCGTCGGGTTTGGATGCGTCAAGGTTCATGTGCTCCTGATAGAGATACGTCAGTATCTCGCACACGGAAAGTGAGCCGCCGGGGTGACCGGATTGCGCTGCGTGTATAGCAGTCAAAACGTCGATTCTGAAGCGTCTGCAAAGCTCGGTAAGCTCGGCATAGCGCTCGGCAGTTAAAGCCATTATTTTGTCCTCCGTTTGATTAGTTTTTCTCTTTTTCGTCTCTTAACTACATTCTTTATCATTATATAATATAGAACAACACCACTTTAAAGTCAATTGTTTTTAGAGGCGCTTTTTTAGAGGCGAATTGACGCACCTACGGATACATATATCTCTGGTTGCCCGGTGTCGAAGGTGCCGACGAAACCGTGGCTGCCTCGCACTTTTTCAGAGGCGCTTTGGCGCAGCTACGGATACATTTATCTCTGGTTGCCCGGTTCGAGGCAATGGAATAAACCGTGATTGCCACGCAACCCGGTAGTGCGGTGCTGAGTTTTGCACCGCACTCCATTGGTTCCCCTGTCAAGGGGAGCAGGCAGCTTTGCTGCCGAGGGGTTGAAAAAAACTATTCGCTCTCAGCTCTCAGCTGCGGCCAACGGTCGCCTGTAGGGAACGGATTCATCCGTTCCGTTGTGATGGTTTTGCCGGCAATTCCAGGTCGGGCAACCGCAAAAACCGTATCGGTATCGGTGTTTGTGCGCCACTGAAAAAACGGATTCATCCGTTCCGCGTGCCATGGTTTAGTCGGCAACTCCCGGTCGGGATACCGCAATAAGCGTATCGGCACAATGTAAATGCGCTATTAAAAAGTGCCGCAGGCACACCGCAATTATTCACTATTAATTATTCATTATTCATCGGGGCGGTCACAGACCGCCCCATTTTTGCCTTCCCCTCAAGCTCCGCAAGGGGAAGACAATGGGGTGCGGTGCAAAAATTAGCACAGCACCTGCGTTACGCGCGGCAGCTACGGTTTCCTCCGCACCCTCGACACCGGGCTACCGGAGACATATGTATCCGTAGGTGCCCTAATTCGCCTCTAAAAATATTTACAAGGAGGAGAGTTTAGTGTATAATATTACAGCTATTTTTATTGAGGAATGATTACGATGATAGAATTTGAAGAATATAAGGGAAAACTCAACGGCCTTAAGCCGACGCTGGACTCGCTGCGCGAAGCGCTGCACCTTGAGGCTGCCGAAAAAGAGATCGAGGAGCTTGAGGGACAGAGTGCGCGCGACGGATTCTGGAACGACGTTGAAAATTCTCAGCGCGTGCAGAAGCGTTTAAAGCAGCTCAAGGCCAAGGTCGAAAACTATGAAAAGCTCTGCTCGGGCTGGGACGATCTCATGACGCTGTGCGAAATGGCGATCGAGGAGGACGATGACTCGATGCTGCCCGAGCTGCAGAGCGAGTACGCCGAGTTTGAAAAGAAGCTTGAGGAAACGCGCCTGGGAACGCTGCTCACCGGTGAGTACGACGCCAATAACGCCATCCTTACCTTCCACGCAGGCGCCGGCGGCACCGAGGCTCAGGACTGGACGCAGATGCTCTACCGCATGTACAATATGTGGGCCGACCGCCACGGCTACACCGTCAAGCTCATGGACTATCTCGACGGCGACGAGGCCGGCATCAAAAGCGCGACCATCATGATCGAGGGCGAAAACGCTTACGGCTTCCTGAAAAGCGAGCACGGTATCCACCGCCTTGTGCGCATCTCGCCGTTTGACTCGTCCGGCCGCCGCCATACCTCGTTTTCCGCGATCGAGGTAATGCCCGAGATCAGCGACGATAACGAGATCGAGCTGCGCGACGAGGATATCAAGATGGACGTTTACCGTTCCTCCGGTGCAGGCGGCCAGAAGGTCAACAAGACCTCGTCCGCCGTCCGACTGACCCATATCCCGACCGGCATCGTGGTTTCGTCTCAGGTCGAGCGAAGCCACTTCCAAAACCTCGAAAACTGCCGCAACATGCTGCGCGCACGTCTTGCCGAGATCAAAGAGCGCGAGCACCTTGAGAAGATAAGCGACATCAAGGGCGTTCAGCAAAAGATCGAATGGGGCAGCCAGATCCGCTCCTACGTTTTCATGCCCTACACCCTCGCCAAGGACCATCGCACCGGCTATGAAAACGGCAACATTCAAAACGTCATGGACGGCGACATAGACGGATTTATAAACGCATTCCTTGCCATGAAGGCAGCTACCTGACAGGTCTGTTTGCGCTCATACTGCGTTGAAAAGCCCGGGACATACACAAAGTATGCCTCCGGGCTTTTCGCCTTGTCTGAGCACAAACATCCTCTGTCAGGCCTGAGGCGGCAGCGCTCATGCTGCGTTGAAGAGACAGAGACATACACAAAGTATGTCTTCTGTCTCTTAAATTCTCATAGACTGGGTTTCTTCGCGCTGCCAGGAGTTATTTGCACAGCTCATAGAGGCTACCGTCTTTGTCGAGCAGACCCATGCTTACTGCAAGCTCGGTGAGCTCAAGGCAGGTTGCATCGCTTATATCCATGCCGTCCTTGACATTTGCGGTGTACTTGAGATTTTCGATCTCGCCGGGCATGAATATTTCACTGACGCCAACGGCCTTGCGGCTGTTCTTTATCATGGAGATGTAGTCGTCTATGCGGGCCTTGAAGTCGGAGAGCGGCATGAAGCGCTCAACATCTATAAGTATGAGAGCAAAGCCGGTATCTTCGTACTTCATCTCGGTAACAAACGGAATCTGTGCACCGTAGGAGGTTCCGGTCAGCACCGCGCTGAGGATATCCACGAAAACGGCAAGACCATAGCCCTTATAGCCGCCGACGGGAGTTACGGCATGGGCGATGGAAGCGTCGGTCGTGGGGCGGCCGTCGATATCGGTAGCCCAGCCTTCCGGCATGGTTTTGCCTTCGCGCGCGTATGCGGTGACCTTGCCGATTGCGACGGTGCTTGTGGATATGTCTAGTATAGGAGCGGTCTTTTCACCTGCCGGAGCAGCCATAACTATGGGGTTTGTTCCGACAAGACGCTCTGCGCCGCCGAACGGAGCCATAGCGGGATAGGTGTTGCTCATAAAAATGCAAAGCATACCGTCGCTCTCTGCACGCCGTCCGTAATATGCTCCGCAGCCTATGTTGGCTGCGTGACTTGCACAGCCTATGGCAACGCCATAGGTTTTTGCTTTTTCAAGCACGCTTTCATATACTCTGTTGACTGCGACAAGTCCGGAAGAGTGGTCGCAGTCATATTTCACGACTGCGCCGGAATCGCATACCTTGCGTATATCAGGCTTGGGATTGAGGGCGCCGCTCTGATACTGCCTGACGTAAGTTAGAAAGCGCGAAAGGCCGTGGGAGTATGTGCCGGTAAAATCCGAGTAACTGACAACATCGCTGATAACGCGCGCGTCCTCGGAGGAAACTCCGCAGGGCTCCAGAAAACATTCAATAAGCTTTCTTTCCTGTTCGATAGTGAATTTCATATTTATCCTCCTTGAAAAGCCATGACCGGCTGACTGAAATTGCCGATTGTTTGTACTGTGTCTGCTTCAGAGTTTTTTCAACATGTTCTCGGCCGCGGCATACCATTCATGCTCTGAATCATAGGATCTGTAGAAGCCCTGATACTCACCGGCCGACATCCAGAGAAAATATGAGTTATATCCCGGTGCGGCGACTGTGGTGTGGTATCCGCGTGGAAACTCTATAACATCATTGTGCTTTGCCGTATAGCATTCGTCTATGCTGCCGTCTTTGGTGTACATGCGCTGAAGTGCAAAGCCTTGACCGGGCTGAAACTGATAGAAGTATATCTCTTCATATATTCCCTCGTCGGGCATTTTGTCTTCATCGTGCTTGTGCGGCGGATATCCGGCCCAGTTGCCCGGCGTTATCCACGCCTCGCCGATGGTAAGATGCTTTGCGTTGCTTCGCTCGTCTATGAGAAAATCGTTGTATCTCTCGCAGGGCTTTGCGCCAAGAATGACAGAACGAGTATTTTCCGGCTTCAGCAGCTGCGGCTGAGTGTCCTCATCTACAGGGCAGGAGGCGAAAGCTATCGCCGTGTGCATCCCTGCCGTCAAAGTAAGCTCCGTGCGGCGTGGCATATATACGCTGTGAGCCTTTCCTTCAAAAACAGAACGTCTGCCGCCGACCGAACGCCACACTGTGTTTCCGAAAGAAAAATCCGCCTCTCCTGATAGTATAACGAAGCCAACTTCGCGGTCTTCGGTGGAAAACCCGGTAGATTGTCCACCTTCAAGTTCAATAATGCCAAAGTCCATTATTTTCAGAGAGCAGTCGCCGTGCCGGCATATCATGTTTACGCCGTTTTTCGGTGTGTACGTCTTTTTGTAATTCATTTTCCTTACCTTCCAAAGTTCCGGCCGTTCCATCCCCACTGCCCAGTGACTTCATACTCGATATATACTCTGTCCGGCGATATGCCCAGGCACTCATGACAAAGAGCGCTGACCTTTTCCGTGAGCGCATCGTAGCATTCGTTGCTCTGCTCCTTACCAAATGCCTTGAGCGTGAAAATCGCAGCCGGAGTATCCTTATCTCCGCCGAGGCCGAGCCTTGCGTTGTCTGCAATTTCTATCATGAGCCAGCGCTCAGTCTTTCCGGGGATCAGTTCGATTGCCCGACCCAAACCGCTGCGCAGTCTGGCATCACGGTCGGCGTTTATGTCTATGTTTGTGCTCATTCGAATAAATGGCATGGTTGCAGTCCTCCTGCTTGTAAATTTTATTACAGATTTTTTGCTGTTTTTCTGAAATTTATTGACAATATGAAAAATTGAGCTATGATGTAATCGGGTAAACGACCGAATTATAAAGAATGGAGATGTACAAAAATGAGATTGGAACGTTTCAGCAAACTATTTGATCTGTCGGGGAAAGTGGCGATTGTAACAGGCGGCGCTCAGGGCAACGGGCAGGCCATAGCAAATGCGCTAGATGATGCCGGAGCCACTGTTGTCGTGACCGACGTTGTCTACGGCGAACTCAGTGCCGGACTTCACGACAAGATATCCAATCGCCGCATAATGGATGTCACGGATGAGCCGGCCGTAAGAAGAACAATGGGCGAAATTTATGAACAGTACGGTCATCTGGACATACTCGTAAATAATGCGGGCATCATGTACAAGGACTATATCTGTGATCTGGATATTGAACGCTTCAGAAAAGTGCTGGATGTAAACCTCACCGGTACTGTCATATGCACAAAGCATGCAAGCAGATTCATGAAGCAGCAGTGCTGGGGACGTATTGTGAACATAGCATCGTCGCAGACCTATCTCTGCTCGGAGACATACAGTGCATATGCCGCGTCGAAAAGCGCAATGTCGCACCTGACACGCATCTGGGGCAACGAGCTTGCGCCGTACAACGTTCTGGTAAACGGACTGTGCCCGTGCTTCGGAAAAACTCCGATGATGGAAGCATCCATAGAGCGTGTCGCGCAGGAGCAGGGACTGGACTATCAGGGCGCATATGATTACTTTGCTCAGGCGGTTCCTTTAAAACGCATATTGGAACTTGACGAGGTTGCAAATTGGGTCGTAGCGCTGTGCGGCGAGCTCGGCGATGCGAGCACTGGCAGCAATTTCGCCATAACCTGCGGCCAGGTACAGCTGTAATATAGCTTGCTTATGCCGCCCCTTTTAAGCTTACGAAAGTCACCCATTGTGTTCGTCTCTCGTCAGCATAAACTGACGAGAGTTGAACCCATATCGGTTTTGACGGGCAGATTTTCACTCACGCTGCGTTAAAGCCCTTGACAATACGACAGTATTCTCTTCGCGCTTTGCCTTGTCTGAGCGAAAATCTGCTCCGGCAAAACTGCGAAGCACCTGTCAGATGTGCTTTTCGAGATGTTTTCGGCTTTCTTTGATGCAGGCGGGCTGACGCCCGGCAAAGCAAAAAAGGCGAAAATAGCCGGAAGGGTGCGCCGACAGGCGATATGTGTTCGTCTCTCGTCAGCTTAAGGGGCGGCGTTTTATTTTTGCCTGTTCTTGAGCCTTGCAATCAGCATGGGAAGGTTCGTGCTGAGCGCCGAACCCGTTCCGCTCCATTTGCAGTTTGATCCGGAGGCAAGCAATTGACGGAAGCCGCCGGGTTCATTCGGAGCAAGGCTCTGCTTAGCCAGCATGTAGCCCACGCGCGGGGAACAGAAGATATAGTAATACCGGCTGTCCTCGCCCAGATGGATCACGTTCTTGTATTCAACACGGCTCGATGCCCCACCGGAGGTCACGGTAAATGCGCGGTCACCGAAATCATAGTCGGCAATATCAAATGTTGCGGATGATTTCATCATCGCCTTGGCCGTTCTGCGCGGAATGTTACCGACGTTTACTATCAGCAAACATCCTGCAAAAAGCAGCAGAATAGAAATTGCCTGACCGCCCACTTCGAATGCGCCAAGCAGCAGAAGAAGTGTAGCGGCTGCAAGCAGCGTTATCTTGGTTTTACGCTGGAAAATGCCAAATTGCGCTTTAGCAAAGGCGTTGATACTCTCCTCGCTGTAGGTCACAGATGCTTTGTAGAGGCTCATTTCAGATAATACTTTCCTTTTTTGTAGTTTGTCCCTATCATATCCGCCATGAGTATTGCGTCTTTGACAGAGGCCTCGCTCACTATGATTGGCTCGTTATGGATAAGCGGGTTGTGGTTGAGAGTGTGATCGGCTATTATGTCGAGGTTTTCTTTGCTCGGCTCTATGTTTATATCTGCAAGGCACACGGGAAGATCAACGCTTATAAGGAACCTTACAATCTTGTCTATCAGCTTGTAGTCGGCATTTTCGAGAACCAGCTGACATATAAGGCCAAACGCGACCTTTTCGCCATGCAGGTAAGCGTGAGCGCTTTCAATTTCGGAAAAGCCGGAATGTATACCGTGAGCTCCGGCACAGCCTGTGTTCTCAAAGCCGAGACCGCTGAGCAGAGTGTTTGCCTCGATGACATTTTCGAGCGCTTCCGTAACGATGTGCTTTTTCACCGCCATGAGTGCGCTCTCACCGTCGGCCATGAGTATATCATAACATTCGCGCGCAATAGCCATGCCTGCGCGGCAGCGGCGATAACCCTTGCCGATGAAATTCATACCTTCGGTCTTTGCGTTTGCTTCGGCTTCAAAATATGTGGCCAGTGCGTCGCCGATTCCGGCCGAGAACAGGCGCGCGGGGGCGTTTGCGAGTATCTCCGTATCTATAAGCACAAGTTCCGTCGGTCTGCGCATCTTCTCGGAGCGAATATGTATGCCGTCATTGGTGTACAGAACGGATATGCCGGCAGCAGGTGCGTCGGTCGAAGCGGAGGTCGGCATGATTATGCGCGGCCAATTAAGCTCGCTTGATGCAAACTTCGCCGCGTCAAGGCACTTTCCGCCGCCGAAGCCGACGATTATATCACAGCCGGAGCCGGACGCGGCATTTTTAATAAGGTCAATGTTCTCCCGGCATGATTCGCCGGAAAAGACCATGTGCCCAAATGGGATACCCGCTTCGTTATATGCGGTATTGATTTTGTCAAACATGAGCGCCATAACGCCGCTGTCAATGACAAAGAACGGCTTTTTGCCGTACTCGGCGCTGAGCGTGGGGAGGTTCGCTATCTCACCGGGACCCTGAATATACTTCTGCGGGCACCCGAAAGCTCTTGACATTGTTTTGCTCATAATGTTTTCCTTTCTGATTCTTTTCTGCAGTATGGGAGCTGACCCGGTTCAGCCTGTTTTTCGGTAAACAGGCGGATTAGACTATCGAGAACATCGCCGCAATCGGCGATCACGGAATAGTCGCTGTAGCCATGTATCGGAGCCGTTGGATCAGTGTTTACGGCTACTATTTTTTCGGCGCCGATTATGCCGCTTAAATGCTGTACGGCGCCTGATATGCCGAAAGCTACATAGACACGTGGGCTTACCGAAACTCCGGTTTGTCCGACCTGATGCATGTATGAGGCGTAGCCGGCGGCGACGGCCGCGCGTGATGCGCCGACCGAGGCGTTCGTAAGATGCGCCAGAGTGTGAAGCTTATCAAAATTTTCCCGGCTGCCGAGACCGAGCCCGCCGGATAAGATGATATCCGCGCCGCTCAGACCGGGTTCGTCGTCCTGACTTTCGACAATATCGAGAAGACTGAAATGCGGCTTCGGCGGAGTATCAATGCCGACGTAGACAATCTCGCCGCCGGTGCTGCCGCCCGGTGCTGCCGCAGCGAAAACGCCCTTTCGTACCGTGGCTATGTACGGCGCGCCGACGGAGCAGTTCACGGCCATCTTTCGGCCGCCGAATGCAGGGCGTATCTGAAGAAGGCCGTATTCGTCGCTCCACTCAAGACTTGTGCAGTCAGCGGTTATGCCGAGCTTAGTCACTGCGGCTGTGGAAGGAGCAAGGTTTGCGTTGAAAACTGAGCATTCAAATAGAATAGCCTGCGGAGACTCACTCTTTATAAGACTTGCGAGCCGATTGCAGCATGACTGCTCGCAGTTTATATCGTCGGTGTCGGCCTGCATGAGATATGCCTTCCGGATCCCGTGAGCAAACATCTGCGAAGTCAATTTTTCCGGCTCTCGGCCTATTATGACGGCGCACGGCCGAAGCCCTTTTTCACCGGCAAGCTGTACGGCTTTTCCGGCAAGACTGAGTGAGGAATCATCGGCGGGGGCAAAAACCACCCAGAGTTCATCTGTCATGATCATCCCCCTGTTCTATCATCCCGCGTATCCACTCAACTCCCACGGATAACGAGTCGGTTGCAGAACAAAGGCGGCTGCGGAGCTTGGTATCCGTGACGGATATCGTGCGCGTGTACGATCCGTTTGTGCCGATGTGCGGGTCATCAAAGCCCAGCGCGTGTCTGTTGAGCACTTCGACCGGCATGCTTTGGCTGCGGCGCATGCCCAGTATTCTGGGGCTTCTTACCATGCCGACGCCGTTGCAGATCGTTATGACGGCACTTCTGTCCAAAGCTAAAAGCACAATGCCGTTTTCCTGAGAACGGGTAAGTTCAACGCGGGAATTTTCTCCGAATCTTATATCCGTAATGTTCGTTGCACACGGCAGACCCAATATTGCGCCAAGCTGCGGCCCTATGTGCCCAGTTTCGCTGTCGATGGCTTTCTTTCCGCAGAGGATAATATCCTGAGGGCCGATATGTTCTATTGCCCGTGAAATCGTAAGCGCGGTCATGATCGTGTCGGAGCCCGCGAAGGCACCGTCACATATGTGAACGGCTCTGTCCGCGCCCATTGCAAGCGCAGTACGCAGAATATGTTCTGCGTACTGCGGTGCCATAGTTAGTACAGTTATGAAAGTATCGCTTTTCTTGTCCTTGAGTCTGAGCGCAAGCTCCAAAGCATAGGCATCGGCAGGGTTGATCACGAGCTGACCGCCGGAGAGACGGTCGGCCCCTGTGTCGTTTAGGGAATCCGTGAATCGGGCCTGCGATACCATTTTCAGACATACAAGAATGTTCATGTTAATTTCTCCGCATCCTATTTCATTCTGCGGTAAACCGGAGCCATGGCCTCTTCTATCTCGCGATAGATCCGGAAGCCATCGTCATATATCCGCACGTTTTCAGGGATCGGGGTAACCTCATCGGCAACCTTTACGCAGCGCTCTACGCTTTCTTCAAAGCTGCCGAACATGCCAACCGCAACTCCGGCAAGCATTGCCGAACCGAGGGAAGAGTCGTTATCAATTGTGCATGTCAACGGTGTTGCCAGTATGTCGCACAGTATCTGACGCCAGAGCTTCCCCTTGGCCCCGCCGCCGATTATGCGATACTGGGTGATGTCTATGTTCTGTGCCTTTACTTCTTCAAGACAGTCGCGCATGGAATAGGATATGCCCTCCATGACGGCGCGGCTGAAATGACCCTTTGTGTGATGCATGCTCATGCCGGTAAAGCTGGCTCTGAGACTGTCGTCGTAGTAGGGAGTGAGTTCTCCCTGAAGATAGGGATGGAAGAACAGACCTTCGCTGCCGGGCGCGACCTCCTCGGCGGCGCGGTTGAGAATTTCATATGCGCTGGTGTTCTGCTGCTGCGCATATTCGGCCTCACTCGTCCCGAAAACGTCGCGGTACCATTTGTAGGACGCAGCGCATGTGCGGCTGGTCGTGCCGGGATACCACAGTCCGGGGATTATGTGGCGGTAATTAAAGAACTGAAAGTTATCTATCGCGTGATCGGTTATCGGGCAAATGCGGCCCGCCGTGGCGAGCTTAACCGTGGCATAGCCCTGCTTGATTGCGCCGGATGCGTAGATCTCAAGAACCGTGTCCGTAGAGCCGACGATGACCGGAGTTTTTACGGAAAGCCCGGTTTCTGCGGCGGTTCGCGCGCAGACGTATCCTGCGATATCAGTCGGCTGCTTTATCTCGGGCAGCATTGAAACATCCACTCGGCCAAGCTCACAAAGCTGCTCGGACCACTGCCCGGTGTAATCGTTTGCAAGCATTGGCCCCATGGCTTCAATAGAGTCCGTAAGGAAATCGCCGGTGATCATATGGCGAATATAATCCTTTGCAAAGTAGATGCGCTTTGTGTTCTTTATTACTTCCGGCTCGTGCTCATTGAGCCACATTATCTGGGGCAGAGTCCATGCCGGACTCGGCGAATTGACGCAGAAGCTTTTTATAACATCTGCGCAGTTTTCTTTAAGATAGCGCACCTGCTCGGAGCTTCGGTTATCCGACCAGTGGATGATCCTTCGCAGAGGCTTGTCATCTTTGCCGCAGAATACGGCCATATGAGTTGCGGCGTCAAGCGCTATTGCGGAGATGTCTTTGCCCGACACGCCTGATTTTGCAAGGCACTCACGGATGTTATAAACAAAAGCGCGGTAAAGATCCTGCGCGTCGTATTCCGCCCAGCCGTGCTCCGGAAAGTAGCACGGATACTCCTGTGTGGATGTGGCGAGGATTTTGCCTTCGCAGTCAAGAAGCGTGGCTTTGGAGGAGCTTCCTCCAAAGTCAACGCCTAATGTCATGTGGCCGCTCATATCAGCTGTTTGAACCGAGCAGCGTGAAGAGATCGACGACCTCAAAGCTGTCCGGAGCGTATTTCTTCATCAGATAGAAATCGTCGGGGGATGCGGTGATCATTGTGCTGCATCCGAGACGGCTTGCGTCATTAAGACGGGTGATGACCATTTCTCTGCAAACGGTGGGATCATAGCCGTCCATCATAACGGTTCCGATGCAGCGGCTCATCTTGCCGTGCAGGAACAGCTGGACATAGTCAATGCCCAGAGCGACGGCTATGTCATTGATGGGCTTCTCTTCGCCGAGTCCGCGCGTAAGCTTGACAGGCTCCTGAATGGAAGCTTTCATCTGAACGTTTTTGACTTTAAGTGCGCCGGATGCGATGAGAGAGGAAAGCTCAGAGGTGAGCGTTACTACCTCAATTCCGGCGAGAAGCTCCCACTTGCTGTAGTTTTCCTTGAACATAACAGCGTCCATGGGGTTGAGAACGATCAGCTTTTTCGCGCCGTGGGCTCTTATTGCCTCATCGACTCTGACGGCAAGCTGCTGTACTTCACCGGTAAGTCCCATAAGATCGGCAAGGTATGCGCCGGAGGGGAGCTCGTCTTTAAGCACGGTGAAGCTTACGCCCGCCTTCTTCAGTAGGTTTATCGCCGAAACGGAAACGTTGGAGGCAACGGTTCTGCCGGACTGGCCTACAAAAAGAAGTGTTTCCGCATTTTCGGGCAGATCCTTTATGCAGCCGAGAAATGCCTCGGATATGTCATTCGGGAAGATGTTTCCCCTGCTGAGAATGTTGTCTATTTCATCGTTAACAGCTTTAGGGGCAAAGCCGTTTACTATTGCCAGGGTTCTTGCTTCGCGGATGAAATCGGTGGGCTTAAAGCCGGTGACGCAGTCGTTTGAGCAGGCTTCGCACATGGTGCAGTGATACATTGCCTGAGCAATCTGAGCATCATATTCCGTGCCGCGCTCGATCATGGAGACCATGAGGCCCTTTGCACGCGGGGTCCAAGCTTCGTTGCCCGTACTTCCGGCAACGGGGCAGATGTGGCGGCACATCCAGCAGAATCTGCAGGCATCGGCCTGTCTTGCACTATCGTTAGAAAACATTTATCTTCCTCCTATTAAAGACCGAGCTTATACGGATTCATTATTCCATTGGGGTCAAGTGACTTTTTCAGCCCGGTAAGTACCTGCATTGCCGGTCCGTAGCCTTCTTTCATGAGGCGGCCAAGCTTGAGACCGACACCGTGGTGGTCGTTGACAACTCCGCCGTTTTCCAAAGCGGCACGAACACCGGCGTTCCAAATCTGGTTATGCAGTCTGATACACTCGTCGGCATCCTCCGGGGGATTATCAATAATAAATCTGGAATAGTTCATGCAGCCCCAGTCATACCAGTGAGAGCTGTGCGAGATGAAACGCACGCCTGGGAATTGTTCAACGGCTTTCTTCATAGCCCAGTAAATTTTTTCGATTTTATCATAGGTTGCGGTGGAGTCTATAGTGCCGAACATCTGCGGGTTGTTCATCATGTATCCGGGATAGAAGAAGGTTATGCGGTTTTCAAACCACTTTTCGCCGTATTCTGTACCAAGGTATTCTGCACCGTATTTTTCTGCTATGCCGAGGACTATTTCCTCTTCAACGTCAACTATCTTAGCAAGGCCTTCGAGGGTGAGGTTCATGAACGAACCCTTCTTCTCAAAGCCGATTACCTTTTTGATAATGGAGACGGTTTCTGCTTCATCAAAGAGTCTGACGATGGAGGGCTTGACTGTCTGGACTATTTCGCGGCATGCATTGTAGCCAGTGGTAATGTCTTTAAACAGAAAAGCGTGGTGGCGTCTTACTTCGGGCAGCTTAACAATCTTGAACATAGCCTTGGTCATAACGCCGAGTGTGCCCTCGGAGCCGATGAACATGTTCAGCAGGTTCGGGCCGCTGGAGTGCTTGGGGACAGGGGCGGTGTTAATAATGTCACCGTTGGGCAAAACAACCTCAAGAGACAGGCACTGATCGTCAATTTTGCCGTATTTGGTGGACAGAATGCCGATGCCATTGTGCGCCAGAGCGCCGCCTACGGTGCAGCATGTAAGGCAGCTGGGCAGATGCATGACCGAATAACCCTTCTCGTTTGCGTACCACTCGAGAGTCTGGAATATCATGCCGGTTTCGCAGGTGATGGTGCCTGCAATGGTATCTATATCTATAAGCTTGTCCATGCGTTTTACGTCGAGCAGTATGCCGCCTGCCATGGGAAGCGCACCGCCCTGAGTGCCGGAGCCGCCGCCCCAGGTCTGCACGGGAATCTTATAGTAATTTGCGATCTTAAGTACCTTCGACACCTCTTCGGCGGAGGCCGGTCTGACTATGAGGTCGGGCAGTGCGGGCATGCCGCCCTTGTCGATGACCATTCTGGAAACCCAGAAATAATCGGTACCGTATGCGAGCTTCTCGCCTTTGGTGCTGCTGACATTTTCCGTTCCGACTGCATCTTCAAGCTCCGAACGGATAAATTCCGTCATAAACCCTCTAAATTCCATAAAGTTAACTTCCTCCAAGAGAAAAATTTTTTATATTCATGCTTAGTGATAAGCCGTTTCAACAAAGTTGGGTGCCGCTCAGATGCGGCAGATTTTCAGGTATTCGTTATGCTGCATTTATGTATGTCGTTTGTTGCATTCGTCTGCTTTTTGGCAATTTGTGTGATACTTAATATGCGGCTTCGGCCGCATATTAAGTATCAGGAGTGTATTTTGTGGGTAAATCGAGCCGGTTTAACGGCTATGGGTTACTTGCTGCGGCAATCGTTGATCGCGCTGAGGAGTTCGGTACCTTCGGTGCCGATGGAGTCGGCCTTGGTCTGCCAGTAGTCGGAGCACAGATCAATGAGAGACTGACGGTCAACCTCGGAGATGGTGCAGCCTTCCGCTTCCATCTTGGTGTAGATGTCGTCTTCTTCGGCGATGAGCATGTCGTTATAATCATCCTGAAGGTCTTCCCAGCACTGGAGCATGGTAGTACGTGCAAGCTCGGGCAGGCTGTCCCAGAACTTCTGATTTGCGGTCCAACCCTGGAAGGAGTACATGTGGCCGGACTTCCAGATGTAAGGAGCTATCTTATGGTAGCCGCCGTTGTAGATGGCCTGTGCGGGGCACTCAAAGCCCTGAACGGTGCCGGTCTGGATGCCGGTGTAGGTATCGGTCAGAGACATTGCTGTGGGGGACATACCGAGCATCTTGAAGGTGTCGGTGTAGACCTGAGCCTCGGGAGTACGGATGATGACGCCCTTGCAGTCGTCAAGAGACTTGATGGGAACGGTGGTGTCAACGATGCGCTTGCCGTTCATGATCATGCCAAGCAGATAGGTGTTGGTGTCCTTTGCGAGGTCAGCCTTGAGGAGCTCGCCGGCTTTGCCGTAAGCGATGTTCTTTGCGTGGTCGTAGTCGTCAATGATGAACGGGCTGTAGAGAACGCCGAATGCGGGGCAGTAGGACTCAAAAAGGCTCATGTCGGAGATCGACATGTTGACCGCACCGGACTCGACCTGCTCGATTATCTCGACATAGGTGCCAAGCGAGCCGCCGGGATGGTAGTCGAAGCTGATCTTGCCTTCGGATGCCTTTTCTACTGCGGCCATCCAATTGTCGACCATCTTGTTGTTGGTCTCGGAAAGAGCGTTTGCATGGGCATAGACGATCTTGATCGGCTTGATCTCATCCCAGCTGGTAGCCTCATTGCCGGACTGTGTTTCTTTTGGCTCGTTGGTGCTGCTGCATGCGCACAGGGCAAACACCATTACGAGAGCCAGAAGCAGTGCTAAGAATCTTTTCATTACACTTTTCTCCATTCTCTATAATATTTTTTCAGCGGGTCGTGCCCACCGGAAGTACGGAATCGGTTTTTATTAACCGTAAATTAAGTTGGGCAGCCATGTGACGAGCTGCGGTATGAAGATGCACATGAAGATAACAAGGATCATGACCACGCAGAACGGGAGAATCGCCTTTATGACTTTCTTTACAGGCGTCTTCTCTATACTTGCTGCGACATATATGAGGTTGCCTACCGGAGGGGTTATCTGGCAGGTGAGCAGGCCCATGACATAAACGAGAGCGAAGTGCTGGAAGTCGATGCCGAGCAGGGTGACAACTGGGGTGAGAACGGGCAGCAGCATGAGCATGGTTGCCATGCCGTCGATAAAGCAGCCTGCTATCGTGCATACGATGAGAACGAACAGAAGGAACATCCACTCGCTGCTTATGTTGGCAACGCAGAACTCGCTGATCATTCTTGCAACGTTCATACGTGTGAGCATGTAGCTGAAGATTGAGGAATAGGTGATGATCATCATCGGGCCGACGGCGGCAACGCAGGAATCGGCAAGACCCTGAAGGAAGCCCTTGACGGTGAGCTTTCTGATGACTATGCCGTAGATGATGCCGTATACGCAGGCGACAACGCCGGCTTCTGTAGCGGTGAACACGCCAGCGACGATGCCAACTATAATAATGATAGGCATTACAAGCGCACCGACAGTCTGAAGGAAGGTTTTACCTACATTTTTCCAGCCGCCGAACTTTCCGCCGCCTATGTTGTGCTTTCTGGCATAATTCCAGGCTATGAGCATGAAGCCGAGAGCCATGAGGACGCCGGGAACAACGCCGCCCATGAACACCTTGCCGACGTCGTAGCCTGCGGCATTGGAGAAGACGATCATCATAACGCTCGGAGGAATGATGGGGCCGAGAGAACCGGCCGCGGCAACAACCGAAACGGCAAAGCCTTCTTCGTAGCCGTCATCGACAAGCGCGGGGATCATAAGAGAACCGATAGCCGTGGTGTCCGCGTTGCCGGAGCCGGAAACGCCGGCCATTATTACGCCTGCCATGGTTGCCGTGTGCGCAACGCCGCCGCGGATGTGGCCGATTATGCTCTTTGCGAAAGCAATGAATTTTTCTGTTATACCGGTCTGCTCCATGATCTGGCCTGCCATCATGAAAAACGGAATGGCCATGTATGCGAAGCTGTCGGTCGCACCGTATATCTTGCTTGCGAATATGACATTGGGAAGCGTCGGGTCAGCCAGCAGCCATGCAATGCCGGTTCCCGCGAGGCACACTGCGATAGGAGTGCCGATAAAAAGCATGACAAAAAACAGTAAGACAGCGATACCAAGGCTCATGCGGTCTCCTCCTTTCCGGTGAGGTCTTTGATGCATTCGACAATGTGCGAGAATATAACGAGGATGGTGATCACCATTGCGACCGGCGGAGCGGAATACAGCAGATTCATGGGGATCTCAAGGCCGCTGAGGATACGGGATCCTGTCTGGATGCAAAGCTGGGTACTGCTGATGAGATAAAACACGGCAAAGCCGAGGATGAGAAGCTGCACAAGAACTTTGACAATGTCCTGTGCCCTTCTCGGCAGCATATCCACCAGAAGGTCAAATGCAACGGCACCCTTTCTGTAAAACAGGACGGGAACCGCCAGCATTATCATCCATATGAACAGGCATCTTGCCGTCTGCTCACTCCAGCTAAGCGGATTGTGCAGAATGTAGCGGAAAAAGACCTGCAGCGTGATGATGATTAGGGCCACGCCCAGCAGAACCATAAGGATGCATTCAATGAGCCTTATGATCCTTGACAGTAGTTTGGAATACAATTTCTCTCACTCTCTTTCTTTAAGTTTTCTGTGTTTACCGACTACTGAACCGGAAAAAATATTTCAACTACATTGATATAATGTAATATTAACATTTACGAAATAAAATTTCAATATATCATCGACGTTTTCGGAATAATGCAACAAACATAGTCGAATAAAATAGACATAATTCACAAAAACAGTTTAAAATCACGTTTTTTTCGCGGCTTAAAAGACCTAAATTCTGAAATTTTATTTCATACTGTCAACAGTTTAACTGGGTATTAATTTATCTTAACACATTACATCTTGAAATTTTCTGCTGCTTTGTTATAATATTTCAAAAGCTTGATGCTTATTGCGTGCCGCAAACATCATGATATTGGAGATGATCTCAATGGACAGCTATGAAAAGATCCCGGGCATGATAATGAAAATACAGGCGCTCAAAGGCGGTATGAGCAAAGCGGAGCAGCAGGTCTGCGACTATATCGTTGCTCATCCCGAAGAGGTTATCTATCTGTCGGTATCGGAGCTTGCTTCCGCCAGCGGCGTAAGCGATGCAACTGTGATCCGCGCAAGCCAGAAAATTGGCAGTAGCTCATATCAGGAGCTCAAGATATCTCTGGCGCAGGATATTGTTACCCCGTTGCAGGCGGTCAATGAGGAGATATCCGAAGCCGATCCGCCGAAAACGGTTCTCGAAAAAGTGTTTCAGAGTGCGCTGCATACACTTAACTTTACATATAATATGTTAAAGGCCGATGAAATCGTCCTGGCTGCCGAGAAGCTCATGGGCGCAAGACGCATTGCAATATGCGGACTCGGTAACTCCAGCGCTATCGCGGCGGACACTCAGCACAAGCTGATGCGCCTCGGATTGAGCGCTTCCGCTTATTCGGACAGTCATCTTCAGATAATCGGAGCCAGCTCCATGAGCAAAGGTGATGTCCTTTTTGCAATCAGCCATTCCGGAAGCTCGAAGGATATCGTGCGTGTGGCGGAGATAGCAAAGGAAAACGGAGCATATGTAATATCTCTGACATCCCTTGGAATCAATCCACTGTCCGATATAGCGGATCTTGCTCTTTACACTGCCTCGAATGAAACCCATTATCGCGCCGTGGCACTTTCGTCGCGCATTGCTCAAATGGCAATAGTCGATGCGATCTATACCTTCATTGCACTCAAAAAGCCCGACGCCGTTGAAGGCTTCTACAAGCTTGAAAAAAACCTCGGCGATACGAAATATTGATAAAAAAACCGGCCTCTGACAAACCTGTCAGGGGCCGGTGCTATACTAATTATACGTTAATAAACTCGGATCAGCGGGCGAGAAATCTTGTGAGGAATTCGCAAGTCTTGGGGTTTTGCGGATTTTCGAATATATCGTGGGGCTTGCCCTCCTCGCAGATAACGCCGCCGGACATGAACACGACGTTTGAGGAAACGTCTCGGGCGAAAGCCATCTCGTGGGTGACGACGATCATCGTCAGGCCGTCCTCGGCGAGCGAGCGCATAACGTCGAGCACTTCGCCGACCATCTGAGGGTCGAGCGCGCTCGTCGGCTCGTCAAACAGCAGCGCTTCCGGCTCCATAGCCAGTGCGCGAGCAATTGCGACGCGCTGCTTCTGTCCGCCCGAGAGCTGCGAGGGACGTGCGTTTATGTACGGCGCCATGCCCACGCGCTCGAGATACTTCATTGCGATGGCCTCGGCCTCCTCGCGGCTGCGCTTTAAAACCGATACCTGGCCTGTGATGCAGTTGTTGAGCGCGGTCATGTTGTTAAACAGGTTAAAGCTCTGGAACACCATGCCGACCTTGGCTCTGTACTGCGAAAGATTCATATCGTGTCCGGTGATGTCCTTGCCGTGGTACAGGATCTGACCGGAGGTCGGGGTCTCGAGCAGATTTATGCATCTGAGCATCGTACTCTTGCCCGAGCCGGACGCGCCGATTATGCTGAGCACCTCGCCCTTGGAAACGCTGAGATTTATATCGCGCAGAACGGTGTTTTCGCCGAACTGCTTCTGAAGATGGACAAGCTCTATTACTTTTTCGGACATAACTTATGCCTCCCTGCTTATGCGGATCTCGGCCGCGCTGTCGCTCTGCGAGCCGAATATGACGTAGCTGTCATTGCCGTCGAGCTTGCGCTCGACCCAGCGCAGCAGGCGCGTGACCGTAAAGGTCAGGATGAAGTAGATAACGCAGACGACCAGATAGGTCTGGAAGGTCTCGAAGCTCTGGCGCTTTATGATGCCTGCAAAGTAGTACAGCTCCGTAACGCCGATGACGTTGAGCACCGAGGTGTCCTTAATGTTAATGACGAACTCGTTGCTGACCGAGGGAAGTATATTGCGCATGACCTGGGGGATGATGACCTTGAGCATGGTCTGCGAATGGGTCATGCCGATGCTCATTGCGCCCTCAAACTGCCCCTTGTCGATGGAGATGATGCCGCCGCGGACGATCTCGGCCATGTATGCGCCGGTATTTATCGAAACGATCAGGATACCCGAGGGGATAAGCGGCAGGGTGCTGCCGCCGGTGGCGAAGGCATAGCCCCAGTAGATGACCATTGCCTGCACCATCATAGGCGTGCCGCGGAATATCTCGACATACACCGCAATAACCGCGTTGAGGATCTTGTGCAGCACGCGCAGCACCGCGTTTTTGGAGAGCGGAGCTGTGCGTACAACGCCGGTGAGAAGTCCGATCACGAGACCGGCAACCGTGCCGATGAGCGCGATCAGCATGGTGTTGCCCACGCCGTCAAGCAAATTGGGATAATATTTGATTACTATATTTACAACATCGTTTAAAAAGCTCATGGCATTTTACCGGCCTTTCGGTTTTGCTTACTTACGGATGATGACGACGAGGTTGGACTCGTAGTAGGTGTCGGAGAAGTCGATCTGCTGTGCACGCTCTGCGGTGGGACTCATGCCTGCCGCGATCGCGTCGATGGCGCCGGACTCAAGCGCCGGGATGAGGGAATCCCATTCGAAGGAGTAGATCTCGAGCTTCATGCCAAGCTTGTTTGCGATATACTGTGCGATCTGGACGTCGTAGCCGTTTGCGTACAGTCCTTCCTTGCCTTCGCCGGAAATGGGAACTGCGCCGAGGCTGGTGCCGTCCATATCGGTCCAGTTGTACGGCTCATATGCGCATTCCATGCCGACTCTCAGAACGCCGTTGGTGGTTTCGGGTGCGGGGCAGCTTACTGCAAATTCGCTTACTTCGCCGCCGGATGCAAGGGTGACTATCTGCTCCATGAGCTCTGTACGCTGCTCATCGGTGATGGTCGCGAGAACCTCGTTTATCTGAGCTCTCAGCTCCGAACCCTTCTTGAAGCCGACCGCGATGCCGACATCTGCTGCGGTTGCGGTAAAGCCGGTGTCGTTGTTCTTGAGAGGAATGTAGGTCAGGTTGTCATTGGACTGGCAGACGGAGAAGGCTGTCGGCTCTTCTGCGACATAGCCGTCGATAGCGCCGGACTTGAGAGCGGTCAGAAGGTCTGCAAACTCGGGGTAGGTGGAGGACTGAACGTTCTCGATCTGGGTAAGTGCGTCGGCGTGGAATGTGCCGGCCTGTGCGGCTATCTTGCAGCCTGCGAGGTCTGCAAGGCTTGTTGCCTTCGTAAGGTCAACGGCTTCGCTGTCGTTTCCGTTGTTGCTGCTGCCGCAGCCTGCAAACAGGCAAAGGCACATTACCGCTGCCATAAGCAGCGCGATCAGGTTTCTTGTTCTTCTCATTTTCTTGGAACTCCTTTTTTTGATAAATTAATAAGCCTGCGACCCGAAGTGGTATCGCAGGCTTTAGAAAAAAGAAATTCCAAAATTAAATCGCCTTCGATAGCTCTCCACATAAATGTGACAGTCCAACGCTTATTCAGCGAAGTCCCAGCTTCAGCCCGGCGGCAACCGAACTGTGCTTCGGCGGAATTGCCTTTCCTCCGCAGCCGCTTGCCGGCGTATACCGTGGAGTACTGATCGTTTCCGCAACCTCTATCAGGTGCTGTCTTATTTGAACCGAATTATAGAACCCTCTTTTGCCGTTGTCAATACCTTTTTTGCACTTTTAACACATTTGCACGAATTTTTAGAGGCGAATTAAGGCTTTACTTATACGATTATTACAGGTGCCCGGTATCGATACTGCGTAGAAAACCGCCGCTGCCTCGCTTTGTGTGAGTTGGGTGGGCTGAGTGCCCTTTAAAATCCGTGCGCGAAGCGCACACAATAATTATTCATCATTCATTATTCACTATTAATTGCCTGTAAGAAAAGAAGCTTGCATCGCAAGCTTCTTTTTTACAGATACGGTGTTCCTTCCGGAGGAACGTATTCGTTTTTGAGTATCTCGCTGAAGCCGGGATCGGCGGCGGTGGTGTCCTCCGTGTCGCGCACATAATTGATAAACTCGTTCATAAGCTCGCTCGGCTCGCGGTTTTTCATGCGCACGAGGACGTATTCTATCTGCTTGGCCGGGTCGGTTATTATCTTCGTGACCAGCAGATCGTTCGGAGTGTATGTAGAGCGCGGAAAAATGGTTATGCCGATATCAAGCTCCGACATTGCCACGGCATCAAGATAGTTTGACAGCGTGCATATAATATTCGGCTCGGCGCTCGCCTCGGCAAACCATGCGCGTATCGAGTCGATGCGCGAGGGACGGCTGGGGACGATCAGCGGCTTCCCGGCAAGACTTTTGAGCGGTATGGTATCGCCGTCGAGATCGGCAAGCTCGTTTGAGCGTGACATTATCGCGACCCACGGGCCGCGCCCGACGGTGATGCCCTCAAGATGCTCGGTGTCGTAAGGCGCGGCTATCACCGCGAGGTCAACAAGACCCTGACGCAGCCTGTCGAGAACGTCGTCGCTGCTGCCGTTCCACATGCTGTATTTGACATTGGGGAACTCCTCCTTAAATCCGGCTATCCAGCGCGCCGTGAGAAACGGAGCACGTCCCTCGACGATGCCAAGGTTTATCGTTCCGCTCATGCCGCCTTCAAGACTCATGACTTCGTGCTGAGCCTTTTCGGTCATGTCCAGTATCTGTGTTGCGCGCAGCAGCAGCAGCCGTCCGGCGTCGGTCAGCTGCAATTGTCTCTTGCCGCGGATGAACAGCTTCGTGCCAAGCTCCTCCTCAAGAGCTTTCATCTGGTTGCTCAGCGGCGGCTGGCTCATGCACAGGCGCTCGGCCGCGTGCGTTATGTTCAGCTCTTCGGCAACCACGGTGAAATATCTAAGTGTTCTAAGATCCATCTTGTTACCTCTCTTTTCTCTGCACGTGGTATTATACCATATTTTTTCGATATGGCAACCGCAATGGTATATGTATTTTATTTATCAAACTTCTTGTGCTAATATACCGCCATAAGGTCGAAGCAAGGACAAAACCTTGAACCTTATTTGTTGTAATCATTTGCTCTCTCATCTGTAAAACTGAAGTCTGCCGCATTCCTCTATGCGGCAGAATTTAGTTTTTTATAGGGGCAGTGAATACACTGAATTTAATAATGAAAAATGCAATGACGGAGACAAGTAGCTCATATGCTCGGTCGCAGAGAGTCGGGGACAGTGCGATCCCGGTACAGGAGGATGAGTGAATAACACTTTATCAGCAGCGATCTGAACGGGAGACCAAGTAGGAAAGACGCGGAGTGCGGCGTTAAGGCACGAGGGCTTGATTGAGCCCGTAAAAGTGATTGCTTCGGCAATAAGTTAGGTGGCACCGCGGATTTGCAGCTATTCGTCCTAAAGTTTAGGGATAGCTGCCCAAAAAATTCGGAGGTGCATTTTTTATGTGTTCGATCATCGGTTTCACAAGCAAGGAGCTTACTGCTCAGTCAGTCAGAGAGTATTTTGACCGCACGGTATCGCGCGGCCCGGACGCAACGCGCATGGCAGAGCTCGACGGCGCGGTGCTCGGATTTCACCGCCTGTCGATCATGGGCCTTGACGAGCGCGGTATGCAGCCGTTTTATCTCGGCGGCGACGCGGTAGTCTGCAACGGCGAGCTGTACGGCTTCCGACAGCTCCGCAAGGAGCTGAGCGCAAAATACAGCTTCAAAAGCGAGTCCGACTGCGAGATCATCCTGCCGCTTTACCGCGAATACGGGCTTGAGATGTTCAAAAAGCTCGACGCGGAGTTTGCCATGATAATCTATGACGGGCAGACAAAGCAGCTTATCGCTGCGCGCGACCCCATCGGCATAAGACCGCTTTACTACGGACATTATTCCGACGGCAGCCTGATGTTTGCAAGCGAGGCTAAAAACCTTGTGGGCCTGTGCGATGATATCATGCCGTTCCCTCCCGGACATTACTATGCAGACGGAAAGTTTGTCCGCTACGCCGATCTGACGAGCGTGTCGGAGTATTCAAGCGATGATATAGACACAGCTTGCGGCAAGATCCGCGAAAAGCTCATCGCAGGCGTTGAGAAACGCCTTGACGCTGACGCTCCGCTCGGCTTCCTGCTTTCAGGCGGACTGGATTCCAGCCTTGTGTGCGCAATATCGGCAAAGCTTCTGGGCAAGAAGATCCGTACCTTCGCTATCGGCATGGATCAGGACCCCATAGACCTCAAATATGCGCGCAAGGTCGCCGACTTTATCGGCTCTGAGCACATGGAAGTCACCATGACGCGCGACGAGGTCATTTCCTCGCTCGAGGAAGTCATCGCGATGCTGGGGACCTATGATATAACCACCATCCGCGCGAGCATGGGCATGTACCTTTGCTGCAAGGCGATACACGAGAAAACCGATGTGCGCGTGCTGCTCACGGGCGAAATTTCCGACGAGCTGTTTGGTTATAAATACACCGACTTTGCCCCCTCGCCGGAGGAATTCCAGCGCGAGGCGAAAAAGAGAGTGGACGAGCTGCACATGTACGACGTTCTGCGTGCCGACCGCTGCATTTCCGTAAACTCGCTGGAAGCGCGCGTGCCGTTCGGCGATCTTGATTTTGTCCGCTATGTCATGAGCATCGACCCCAAGCTGAAGATGAACACCTATGACATGGGCAAATACCTTCTGCGCCGCGCGTTTGAAAAGGACGGCATCCTGCCCGACGAGATACTCTGGAGGCAGAAGGCGGCGTTTTCCGACGCCGTCGGTCATTCGATGGTCGATGACCTCAAGGCCTATGCCGAGAGCGTTTACACCGACGAGCAGTTTGCCGAGGGCATAAAAAAATACGATTTTGCGACTCCCTTTACCAAAGAGAGCCTTCTGTACAGAGATATATTCGAAAAGTACTATCCCGGTCAGGCACGGATGGTCAAGGACTTCTGGATGCCGAACAAAACGTGGCCGGGCTGTGACGTTGACGACCCCTCCGCACGAGTTCTTAAAAACTACGGCGCGAGCGGAAAATAAAAGGAGGATAAAACCATGAGCAGAGAAGTAAAAAAGATCCCTGAGCTGTTCGGCAGCTGCGTATTCAACGAACGCACCATGCGCAAATACGTCAAGGAGAAGTACTTCCAGGAGTGGAAAAAGTGCCTTTCCGACGGAAAGCCGCTTACTCTTGAAGTTGCCGACGGCATTGCCGAGGGCATGAAGCAGTGGGCGCTTGAAAACGGCGCGACCCACTTCACTCACTGGTTCCAGCCCCTGACCGGCATCACCGCCGAAAAGCACGACAGCTTCATTTCGCCTGCCGGCGGCGGCGCGATAACGATGGAGTTTTCCGGCAAGGAGCTTGTCCGCGGCGAGCCGGACGCATCCAGCTTCCCCTCCGGCGGCCTGCGCGCGACCTTTGAAGCGCGCGGCTACAGCGCTTGGGACCCCACCGCGTTTGCGTTTATCAAAGACGGAACGCTGTGCATACCGACCGTGTTCTGCTCGTATTCCGGCGAGGCGCTGGATAAGAAAACTCCGCTGCTGCGCTCCTGCGACGCGGTAAGCCGTCAGGCGCTGCGCATACTGCGACTTTTCGGCGATACCGAAACGCAGAAGGTCATCGCGCAGGTCGGACCCGAGCAGGAGTATTTCCTGATAGATAAAGAGCTGTTTTTGGAGCGCGAGGATCTGCGCCTTTGCGGAAGAACGCTGTTCGGCTCGAAGCCGCCCAAGGGTCAGGAGCTTGAGGATCACTATTTCGGAACGATCCGGCCGCGCGTTGCCGAATACATGCAGGACCTTGATGAGGAACTGTGGAAGCTCGGCGTTCTGTCGAAAACGCGGCATAACGAGGTCGCCCCGGCTCAGCACGAGATGGCGCCTGTTTATTCCGACGCGAACACCGCAAACGATCAGAACCAGATCAGCATGGAGATCATGCAGAAGGTCGCAGACCGCCACGGCCTTGTCTGCCTGCTGCACGAAAAGCCCTTTGCCGGCGTAAACGGCTCGGGCAAGCACAACAACTGGTCGCTCGGCACGGACACGGGCAAGAACCTGTTCTCCCCGGGCAAGACTCCCAGCCAGAACGCGCAGTTTTTGCTGTTCCTTGCGGCATTCGTGAGAGGCGTTGATAAATATCAGGAGCTTTTGAGATGCTCGGTCGCCTTTGCCGGCAATGACCACCGCCTCGGCGCGCAGGAAGCGCCTCCGGCGATAATCTCGGTGTTCCTCGGCGAGGAGCTTGAGGGCATAGTCGATTCCATCGTAAACGACACGGGCTACACCGAAAAGAGCAAGAGCACGCTGCGCATCGGCGTTGACGTTCTGCCGCCCATTCCGCGCGACACCACCGACCGCAACCGCACCTCGCCCGTTGCCTTCACCGGCAACAAATTCGAGTTCCGCATGCCCGGCTCGAGCCAGTCCATAGCCGGCCCGACGACGGTTCTGAACACGATCATTGCAGACTCGCTGTGCGTTTTCGCCGACGAGCTTGAAAAAGCATCGGACTTTACTTCGGCTCTGCACGAGCTTATAAAGCGCACGTTCAAGGAGCACGGCCGCATTCTTTTCGGCGGCAACGGCTATGACGAGTCGTGGGTCGCAGAGGCCGAAAAGCGCGGACTTAAAAACCTCAAGAACTCGTCCACGGCGCTGCCCGAGTACATGCTGCCGAAGAATATCGAGCTTCTGACCAAGTACGGCGTTTACACCGAGTCCGAGATCATTGCGCGCAATGAGATACATATGGAGCACTACTGCAAGGTCATCGCCATCGAGGGCGAGACGCTTGTTGACATGGTGCAGCACGGCATTCTCAACGCCGTTTCCGAGTACACCGCCGCGCTGAGCGAAACGCTTATCAAAAAGCGCAAGGCGCTGCCCGAGGTGCCCTGCCGCGTGGAAAGCGCACTGATAGGGACCCTCAGCAGCTTAAACGAGAGCCTGCTTGACAAGATGGTTTCCCTCAAATCCGCGCTTGAGACCGCGCCGAGCGTCGGCAGTGCCGAGCTTATGAAGTATTACCACGATGAGGTGTTCCTCAAAATGGAGGATATGCGTGCCGTTATCGACAAGCTCGAAACGCTCACCGCAACGGAATACTGGCCGTATCCCAGCTATTACGATATGCTGTTTTCTGTCTGACAGGCAGTGAATAAGATATAAATTCTAACGAGAGAGAGCAAATGATGATGAAGTATGTATTCGTAACAGGCGGAGTCGTGTCGGGGCTGGGCAAGGGAATATGCGCAGCCTCGCTCGGCAGACTTTTGAAGCAGCGCGGTCTGCGCGTGAAAAACCAGAAATTTGACCCGTACCTCAACGTTGACCCCGGCACGATGAGCCCTTATCAGCACGGCGAGGTCTTCGTCACCGACGACGGCGCGGAAACCGACCTCGACCTTGGCCACTACGAGCGATTTGTCGATGAAAGCCTGAGCGGGAACTCCTCGGTCTCGGCCGGCCGCATCTATTGGAACGTCTTAAACCGCGAGCGCCAGGGCGGATACCTCGGCGGCACGGTGCAGATAATACCCCATGTGACCGACGAGATAAAGCAGAGCGTATACGCAATGGAGGATGAGAATATCGACGTTCTCATCTGCGAGATCGGCGGCACGGTCGGCGATATCGAAAGCCAGCCGTTTCTTGAGGCCATACGTCAGGTGGCCGTCGAAAAGGGCAGGCAGAATGTGCTGTTTATCCATGTTCCGCTCATTGTGCAGATACCCGGCACGGGCGAGCTTAAAAGCAAGCCCACGCAGCACTCGGTCAAGGAGCTGCTGTCGGTCGGCATCCAGCCGGACATTCTCGTCTGCCGCACGGACGCCCCGATAAGCGACGATATCCGCCGCAAGATAGCTCTTTTCTGCAACGTTGAGCCTGAGTGCGTCATCCAGAACGCAACAGCCTCCACGCTGTATGAAGCGCCGCTGCTCTTGGAGCACGAGGGCCTGTCCTCGGTCGTGTGCCGCAGACTCGGCCTTGATTGCCCCGAGCCGGATCTTGCCGAGTGGAAGGCCATGGTCGGCAGGATCAAGGGCGCTCACCGCGCGGTGAAGATAGCCCTTGTCGGCAAATATGTTCAGCTGCACGACGCTTATCTGTCCGTTGCCGAGTCGCTTAACCATGCGTCGGCCGCAAACGATGCCGTTATGGAGATAAAGTGGGTCGATTCCGAGGAGCTTACGGAGGATAATATCGCGTCCGTACTCGGAGATTGCAGCGGTATTCTCGTTCCCGGCGGCTTCGGAGACCGCGGTATTGAGGGAATGATACTTGCGGCAAAATATGCGCGCGAAAACGACGTTCCGTACCTCGGCATTTGCCTCGGACTTCAGATCGCGGTCATAGAATTTGCGCGCCATGTTCTCGGCTGGAAGGATGCAAACTCTGCCGAGTTCACCGCCGACTCGCAGCATCTTGTCATCGACCTCATGCCCGAGCAGCAGGGCATAACCGCAAAGGGAGGCACCATGCGCCTTGGCAAATACCCCTGTGTGCTCTCGCCCGAGAGTAAGGCTTACAAATACTACGGCGAGGGACTTATTTATGAGCGCCACCGCCACAGATACGAGGTCAACAACGACTTCCGTGAGGAGATCGTTGCGCGCGGACTTCTGCCCGTCGGCATGAGCCCGGACGGCTCGCTTGTAGAGATGGTTGAAAACCCGGCGTGCAAATGGTTCGTCGCGGCGCAGTTCCACCCCGAATTTAAAAGCAGACCGAATAAGCCGCATCCGCTGTTCAACGGCTTTGTAAAGGCGGCACTGGAAAGGTGAATTAAAATGAGAAACTACGAAAAAGAATATATCCAGCGAGTTCAGTTCATCCGCTACGCCGTGCGCGAAAGCGGAGCCGACGGCATAGTTTACGGCAACTCCGGCGGCAAGGACTCCGCGCTTGTCGGCATCCTGTGCAAGGCCGCGTGTGAGAACACCGTGGGCGTTATTATGCCCTGCACCTCCGTGCGCAATTACGACATGGATAAGCGCGACGGCGAGACCGTTGCCGCACAGTACGAGATCGAAACGCGCTACGCCGATCTTACGGCGGTCAAGGCCGCGGAAAAGGCCGTGCTTGCAGGCGTTACGAAGCTCACCGATGCCGCAGAGGCAAACATTGCGCCGCGCCTGAGAATGGCAACGCTCTATGCGATCGCCGCGTCGGAAAATCGCCTCGTTGCCGGAACGGGCAACCGCAGCGAAGCCTATGTCGGCTACTTCACCAAGTGGGGCGACGGCGCACACGATTTTAACCCCATCGACGATCTGACCGTCACGGAGATATACGAATTTCTGCGTTGGCTGAAGGCTCCCGAGTGCGTCATAGAAAAAGCGCCCTCTGCCGGCCTGTTTGACGGACAGACCGATGAGGGTGAGATGGGATTTACCTATAAAGAGCTTGACACTTACCTTGGCGGTGGTAAAATAGACGATGCGGTGCTCGAGAAGATCCGGCGTATGCACGCTAAGAGCGAACACAAGCGCCGCAGTATACTGACGTTTTGAGGTGCAAATATTTGAAGACTAAGGATATGGCCTACATCGCCCTGATGGCGGTGCTCATATCGGTCTGCTCATGGCTGTCGGTTCCGGCAGCCATTCCTTTTACCATGCAGACCTACGCGGTGTTTACGGCTCTGCTGCTTCTCGGCGGCAGACGCGGCAGCATTGCCGCTGCGGTGTACATAGCGCTCGGCGCTGTCGGACTTCCGGTGTTCTCCGGCTTTGCCGGCGGTGTCGGCAAGCTCATGGGCCCGAGCGGCGGATATATCTTTGGCTTTATGCTCACGGCGCTTTGCTATTGGCTCTGCGAAAGAGTCCTCGGCAAAAAGCTGTGGGTAAAAACAGTGTCGCTCGTCGTGGGGCTTGCTCTGTGCTATGCCTTCGGCACGGTGTGGTTTGTTAAGGTCTATTCCGCGGCAAAGCCCATAAGCTATGCCTCGGCGCTGGGCATGTGCGTTTTTCCGTTCATCGTCCCGGATCTTGTCAAAATGGCGCTTGCCTTCCTTACCGAAAAGGTTCTGCGAAAGCATATAAATATCGAGTAAGCTGACAGGCGATAGGGGTTCGACTCTCGTCAGCTTAAGCAAAAACAGCTCATCCATCGATGAGCTGTTTTTTTGCGTGATGCCTATCGGGAGAATATCCCGTTTCATATCCTGTTTTCTTCGCCCCAGATGCAGAGCTTATCGAGCACCTCCATGAGCGATCTTCCGCGCTCCGTCAGGGAAGTATTCGACCTTGGGCGGTATCTGCGGATACTCTTTGCGCGAGATGAGCCTGTCGGCCTCCAGCTCCTTGAGGTTTGTGCTGAGCGTCTTGTCGGTAATGCGGCCGAGGTAGCGCTTCATCTCGTTAAACCGCACCGGCTCATATTCCATCAGGCAATAGAGTATCACCATCTTGTGCTTGCCGCTTATAAGCGACATGGTGCAGCTAAAAGGCTTGCAATCTGCGGTTGGCAGACTGCAAGCCCTTTCGGTTGTTTGAATACTTTACCTCATTGAGGCAACTGCGTCGAAGTCCTCGCAGATCTTTGCGTCGGGAGCTTTGGTCAGAAGCGAAACGACAACGATGAAGATGCAGGAGGTGATGAATGCGGGCAGCAGCTCGTAGATCGCAAACGCGCCGCCGATGGGAGCTATTGCATACTTCCAGATGAAGACCATAGCAGCGCCGGAGAACATGCCGGCGATCGCGCCCCACTTGTTGCAGCGCTTCCAGTAAAGCGAGAACAGAACGATGGGACCGAAGGTGGCGCCGAAGCCTGCCCATGCGAAGGATACGACGCGGAATATGGAGCTTGTGGGATCAAGTGCGAACAGCACACCGCAGACAGCCACGCACAGAACGGTGACGCGGGCAACGATCATGCTCTTCTTGTCGTCAAGCTCAACGCCGAACACGCCGCGGATGATATTCTGAGCGATCGCGCTTGCTGCCGCCAAGAGCTGAACGTCGGCGGTGGACATGGTAGCGGCGAGTATGCCGGCAAGGACAAGACCTGCGAGGATAGCGAAGAATGCGCCGTACTCGGACAGGACAGCAGCAATGGTGACGATAAGTGCCTCGGCGGAGGAAGCATCGCCGAACATGGCGACGATGTTCTCCTTAGCCATGGAGTAGCCGACTATGCCGATGATGACGGCAACAGACAGGGAAACAACGACCCAGATGGTAGCAACACGGCGGCTGAGCTTGAGCTTATTCTCGTCCTCGATGGCCATGAAGTGAAGAACAACGTGGGGCATGCCGAAGTAGCCGAGCGCCCATGCGAGGGTGGATATTATCTTGAGAGTGCCGAACTCGCCGGCCTCGGCGGCCTGAATGCTGGTGGTTGCGGTCATGCTGAGGTAGCCGGGGATGGCCTTGGCGTTTGCAATGACATTTTCCCAGCCGCCGACTGAGTTGATGCCGAAGATGAGGACAACCGCCAGAGCAAAGACCATTATAAGGCTCTGTACGAGGCTGGTTACCGAAGCTGCTTTGAAGCCGCCGCATGCTGTGTATGCTACGATTACGGCAGCGCTTATTATCATGGTGGGAACGTAGTCATATCCGAACAGAGTTCCGAAAAGCTTGCCGCAGGCCGAGAAGCCGGAAGCTGTGTAGGGAACGTAGAAAACGATGATGGTTATGGCACCTATAAGCTCAATGAGCTTGGTGTTATCGTAGAAGCGGCGGGATATGTACTCGGGCAGAGTCAGCGCGCCCAGCCGCACCGAGTAGCGGCGCAGGCGCTTTGCAACGAACAGCCAGTTGAGATAGGTGCCAAGCGCAAGGCCGATAGCCGTCCAGCTCGCTTCCGCGATGCCGCAGAAGAACGCCAGTCCGGGAACGCCCATGAGCAGATATGCGCTCATGTCCGAAGCTTCGGTGGAAAGCGCCGTCACGATAGGGCCGAGCTTGCGGCCGCCGAGGTAAAACTCGTGTGCGTCGGACTGCCCCTTGGAATAGTAAACGCCGATGGCGACCATACCGACAAGGTAGACCACAATGGCGATCAGGATGCAAATAATATTACCTGTCATGTTTCTCTCTCTCCAATCATTTTTAAACGATGTTTGAATTATAGCCGCACAAAAAGTGCGTTGCAAGGCGAAATATTATCGAAATTACTTGATTTTCAGAAAAAACGCGGTATATTATTACCATACCTAATTATTTTCATGCTAACATGAATAAAATTCATGTAAATTCCCCGGAGGAGCAATATGAGCATTTCAAAATACGAAACTCTCGCGAAAGTGGTGGAGTTGGGCAGCCTTACAAGAGCGGCCGACGCCCTCGGATGCACGCAGTCGGCAGTCAGCCATACTATTAATAATTTGGAGGCCGAGCTTGGCTTTTCGGTCATAACCCGCTCGCGCGCCGGAGTTAAGCTCACCGCCGACGGAGAGCGCATAATGCCGTCAGTGCGCGGAATGCTCAACTATGAAGAGCAGCTTAGGCAGACAGCCTCTGCCATCCGCGGCCTTGATTCCGGCACGGTGCGCATAGGCGCATTCACTTCCGTTGCGGTCCACTGGCTGCCCGGCGTAATAAAAGAGTTCCAGCACGATTACCCGAACGTCGATCTCAAGCTTTTAAACGGCGACTATTACGATGTTGAGCGCTGGATCGACGAGGGCAGCGTTGACCTCGGCTTCGTTAACGTCCCGACTAAGATCAAATGCGAGTGCATACCGCTGATGGAGGACAGACTGCTTGCAATATTGCCGCACGGGCACAAATTCGAGTCTTATCCCAAATTTCCGCTCGTTGAGTGCGAGACGGAGGCGTTCATAACCTTGCTCGAAGAATCGAACCACGACGCAAATCGCGCTCTTGCCGCAGCGGGTATAAAGCCGAACATCAGGTTTTCCACCAAGGACGACTACGCCATAATCGCAATGGTCGAAAAGGGACTGGGCATATCCATCATGCCCGAGCTTCTGCTGACCGGACGGCACGACGACGTTGTTGTAAAAGAGCTTGTTCCGCCCTCAAAGCGTGTTATCGGCCTCGCAATAACCGAAACCAGCCGCAACAGCCCGGCGACACGCAAGTTTGCCGATTATACCGTTGACTGGGTGCGCCGCGGTATTGCTACGGTGTAAATAATATGTTAATATATACGTTACTGGATTTTTCAAAATAGACATATTGAGAGGATCTGAAAAATGAAGATCGTAATAGTCGGCGCAGGCAAGATAGGCTATTCGCTTGCCGAGGAGCTGGCCAATGAGAACCACGATATAACCGTGGTCGATATAGAAAAGGAAAAGGTAAAGCTTCTGTCCGACACGCTTGATGTCATGACCCTTTGCGGCAACGGCGCGGCGATATCCGTCCAGCGCGAGGCAAACGTTGACGAGAGCGACCTGCTCATCGCCGTCACGGCGCAGGACGAGCTGAACATGCTTGCGTGCATCGTAGCGCGCAAGCTCGGCTGCAAAAACACCATCGCGCGCGTGCGTAATCTTGAGTATACCGAGCAGCTTTACGTTCTCAAGTCGGAGCTTGGCCTGTCCATGACCATAAACCCCGAGCTTCTGGCCGCCAAGGAGATCTACCGTCTGCTGCAGATCCCGGCCTTCATAAAGCGCGATACCTTTGCCGAGGGCAAGGCCGAGATAGTCGAGCTTTTCATTGCCGACGGCAGCCCGCTTGACGGGCTTCAGCTTGCCGATCTGCGTCGGAAAATACGGGTGCATGTCCTCATCTGCGCGGTCCTGCGCGAGGAAAAGGTCTTTATCCCCGACGGCAGCTTTGTTCTGCGCAAGGGCGATAAAATATACGTCACCGCGCCGGCATCGTCGCTCGTCGAGCTTACGCACGAGCTGAAGCTGCGCAGCAAAAAAAGCAAAAACGTGCTCATCGTCGGCGGCGGCAGGATCGCCGAATACCTCGCTCCGATGCTGATAAAAACCGGCACAAGCATCAAGCTCATCGAGATGAAGCGCTCGCGGTGCGAGTACCTCGCCGAAAAGTACCCCGAGGTGAACGTCATCTGCTCGGACGGCTCGAGTCAGGCGGTGCTCAGGACGCACAACATCCGCCAGATGGACGCTGTCCTTCCGCTGACGAACATGGACGAGGAGAACATCATCATCGGCATGTTCGCGCGCAAGATGGGAGTTCCGCAGCTTCTGACGAAGATAAACCGCCTCGAATACGGCGAGATCCTCGGCGACCGCGGCGCGGACAGCCTGATAAGCCCGAAAAGCCTGAGCACCTACGCCATCATCCGTTATGTCCGCGCGATGGAGAACACCGGCGGCAGCGCGGTGCTCACGATCCACCGCATAGCCGACGGCGGCGCGGAGGCGCTGGAGTTCGCCGTGACCGACGTGACCGAGCACCTGCACGAGCGCCTTGCCGATATCCGGCTCAAGCCCGGCATACTGATCGTCTGCATAAACCACATGGGCAGGATCATCATCCCCGGCGGCCGGGACACGCTCTCGGCCGGCGACACGGTCGTCATCGTCACGACCGCCGGACGCGAGATCCTTGACCTCAACGACATATTTGCGTAATGAATATTGGAACGATAAGAAAAACGATAGGCGTCATATTGTGCATCGAGGCGGCGTTCATGCTGCCTCCGCTGCTGCTTGCGCTCGCCGACGGCGACGCGGCTGCGCTGCGCGGCTTTGCCGCGGCGATCGCGGCGGTGCTCGCGGTCGGAGTGCCCTGCGGCCTGATAAAGAGCAAGGGTCGCCCCCTCGGCGCGCGCGACGGCTTTGTGACCGTCGCCCTGGCGTGGATCATCATATCGCTGTTCGGCGCGATCCCGTTTTACGCATCCGGCGTGATCGACAGCGTGTCCGACGCCGTGTTCGAGACGATATCCGGCTTCTCCACCACGGGCGCCACGATCATCGACGATGTCGAGGCCGCGCCCCGGGCGATACTGCTCTGGCGCAGCATCACCAACTGGATCGGCGGCATGGGCGTGCTGGTTTTCCTGCTTGCGATAGCGCCGGTCGCGCGCGAGGGCGGCTCGATGTTCCTGCTGCGCGCGGAGTTCCCCGGCCCGATGGCGTCAAAGCTCGTGCCGCGCATGCAGAAGTCGGCAAAGCTTTTGTATGAGATATATATAGCAATGACCGTCTTGCAGATCGTCCTGCTGCTTTTAGGCGGCATACCGCTGTTTGACTCTGTGAACATTTCGCTCAGCACGGTGTCCACCGGCGGCTTCTGCGTCCGCAACGACAGTATGGCGTCCTACGGCGCTTATGCGCAGAACGTCACGCTCGTGTTCATGACCCTGTGCAGCATGAGCTTCAGCCTGTTTTACTGCTTCCTTGCGCGCGAATTTCTTCGCATCCGCCGCAGCCGCGAGCTGCGCGCGTTTGTCATTGTCGTGCTGGGCGTTGCGCTGCTCATGGGCATCGACACTGCCTCGAAATTCACGTCCGTCGCCGACGGCGTCCACCACACTCTGTTCCAGGTCGTCTCCATCATCAGCACGACCTGCTATGTGTCGATCGACGCAAGCTTTTGGTCGCCCTTTGTGTGGGCGATGCTGACCGTTTTGATGATAACCGGCCCCATGTCCGGCTCCACCGGCGGCGGCATGAAGCTGTCGCGCGTGATGATCCTCTGCAAGAGCACCTACCGCGCCATTGCGCGCACCGTCACGCCGAACTCCGTGCACCTCATCCACCTTGACGGCGAGATCGTCGAGGAGGACACGGTCTCCGCGGTCGAGAGCTTTGCCGTTGCGTATTTCATGGCGGTCATTTTTACTGCCGTGGTGCTGTCGATAAACGGCCTGAGCATCGGCGACGGCATGCTCGCGGCGATCTCCAGCCTCAGCAACGTCGGCTACGGCATCGACTCGAACACCTTCACCATGGGCGTTTCGGGGCTTAATATAATAAGTAAGGCCGTGCTGTGCTTCGACATGTTCCTCGGCCGCCTCGAGATCTTCCCCATGCTCGTCCTCTTTGCCCCCGAAACATGGCGCAAGTAGGTCATTGCCCTTGCCTTCCCCTTGAGGGGAAGGTGTCGCTTGCGACGGATGAGGTGTGATTCAATCGCGGCCGCAGCCGTTATTGCCTTCCCCTTGAGGGGGAGGTGTCGCTTGCGACGGATGAGGTGTGATTCAATCGCGGCCGCAGCCGCCATTGCCTTCCCCTTGAGGGGAAGGTGTCGCTTGCGACGGATGAGGTGTAATTCAATCGCGGCCACAGCCGCCACAAATTTCGTAGGGAACGGATTCATCCGTTCCGCTCGCACCGCACCCTCGTGTGCAGCCGCTGCTGCCTTCCCCTTGAGGGGGAGCTGTCGGCTGCGCCGACTGAGGGGTCGTACACCGCCTCGCCTCGACTTTGTAACCGAATTGTTGCCCAAAAAATTATTAAAAACACTTGAAACATGTAAAGTCGTATGCTATAATCAAAAAAAATATGTTTGGTGTGGGTTTTCTCCCGTATCCAAGCGTATTTGACAAAACTTTTTCAACCCAATTTTTAAACGGAGGTAAACAAGAGAAAATGAAAAAGAGACTGTTGAGCATGCTGATGGCTGTTCTCATGATCGCATCTCTGGTTCCGGCTGTCGCACTGGCAGACGGCGCCTGCGCTCATCCTGACAAGAGCATCACAGAAATCAGCATCAAAAACGACGCTGCAAAGAAGCAGCCCGGCCTTGATATCAAGGTCTGCAACGACTGCGGCAAGGTTCTTACGGCTGTAGTTACACCGTTCGCAGATAAGAAAGACATCTGCCTTGACGGTCGTCACACCTTTAAGAACGAAGTTCTTCAGGCAGCTACCTGCGAGAAGCCTAGCATCACTGTTAGCTACTGCGCAGTTTGCGGTACTGGTGCAACCGAGCCTGTCGCTGTAAGCGACATCACAAAGGTTGGCCACGTCTACACTCAGTTCACTGTCGTTGAGAAGCCCACCTGCAATAATTATGGCTGGGGCTACACTGTTTGCGACAAGTGCGGTGAGCCTGAGTTCGTTGCTGGCCGTGCAGCAGTTAACATGCTGCCTGCAAATGCTACTTACGCTCAGAAGGCTGCTGTCGAAGCTAAGTTCGCACCGACCAACATCGGCCACGAGAATAAGGATGCATTCGTAACCGATACTAAGGATGTATATGATAGCTTTGTTTTCGCTGGCAAGCTCGTTTACAATGAGCTCGTTTGGAAAGCAGCTGTTGAGCCGACTCACTCCCTGACTGTCGGTGGCACTCCCGATTCCTACTTTATGGATTGCAACGGCAATGATCCTTATGTAATGCACTATCTTGCTCGCAACCAGTACGGCGTACTTGTCGAGAGTGACAAGACTGGCCATGGCCTTGGCTATGAGGCAGCAAAGCACTGCCCTTACGGCGATTACGACGTTAACGGCAAGAGCCTCGATGGCCTGAACTACACCCATGCTAATGCAATGCAGCTGCTCCAGAAGGGCTACTATCCGTACATGGATAAGGACGGCGTAAAGCACGCTGGTATGACCGATAAGTGGCACTGCAATGTATGCGAGAAGGATTTCGGCGGCGTTGAGATCGCATATGCAGATTACTTCAAGGCTGAAGGAAAGACTCTCCCTGCAGTTACCAACTATTCTGAGGGCGACATGTTTGTAGTTGGCAAGGTCGCTGCAACTTGTGAGAATAAGGGCTACACCGGCGATACTTACAAGGTCATTAAGGGCAATTGGAGCCTGGTTGCAGCAGGAGAAGAGACTCCTGCACTTGGCCATGACCTCGTAAAGGTTGAGTCCAAGGCAGCGACTTGCGAAGAAATCGGCTGGACTTGCGACAACTACTATGTCTGCAGCCGCAAAGACTGTAACCATTCACAGGGTAACTTTGTTGCAACTACACTTGCATCTCATACGTGGGCCGCAAATGTTGTTGTTGCTCCTACCTGCAAAAATTCCGGCCTTAGTGTAAATGCTTGCTCTGTATGCGGTGAAATTAAAATGCACGTTGTAGGTTGGGACAATAACGGGAACGCGATAATGGAGCCTGACTTCGTTCGTGTGCCTGCAGTTCCCCACACCGCTGGCGATCCCGTCAACGCTAAGGAAGCAACCTGCACCGAAGTCGGCTACACCGGCGACAAGGTCTGCAAGTGGTGCGGCATCATGCTCGAGAAGGGCAAAGAGATCCCCATGAAGGAGCACACTGTTGTTGACGTGGCTGCTGTTGCAGCAACCTGCACCACCGACGGCATGACCGCCGGCACCAAGTGCTCTGTCTGCGGCACTGTTCTCTCCGGCTGCGAGGTCGTCAAGGCTCTCGGCCACGACTTCAAGGACGGCAAGTGCACCCGCTGCGGCGAGAAGGATCCTAACTATGTCGTTCCCAACCCCTTCAAGGACGTTGAGAAGACCAGCCCCTACTACGATGCAATCATCTGGGCAGCAAACAAGGGCGTAACCACCGGCAAGACCGCCGATACCTTCGGCATAAACGATGGCTGCACTCGTGCACAGATCGTCACCTTCCTGTACCGCGCAGCCGGTTCTCCCGAGGTCAAGGCTGACACCGTCAACCCGTTCACCGACGTAAGCAAGGACAGCGTATACTACAACGCGATCCTGTGGGCAGTTGAGAAGGGCATCACCAAGGGCACTACCGAGACCACCTTTGACCCGAATGCAGTTTGCACTCGCGGCCAGATCGTCACCTTCCTGTTCCGTGCATCCGGCGATGAGAAGGTTGCAACCGGCACCGACTTCGCAGATGTCGCTTCCGGCTCCTACTGCGCAGACGCAGTTGCATGGGCAGTTGCCAACAAGGTCGCTAATGGTTTCGCTGACGGCACCTTCCGTCCCGAAGCAACCTGCACTCGCGGCCAGGCTGTCACCTTCATCTACCGCGCACTCGCAGAGTAATTAATAATTCGCAATTCTAACGATGTTTAGAGCTTATTGATTAGTCTCTTGTTATAACTATTCGTTATGTTGCATAAAAGCAGCGCCGCAGTGGTTCTCCACTGCGGCGTTGTGATTTTTTTAAGGCGCTGAAAGCGCCTTAGCTATCAGCTATTAGCTAACAGCTGTCAGCTAGCGAGCTTCGCTATCAGATAGCGAAGCTCGCTATTCAAATTCGAGCCTGAACTTTTTCAGCATGTATTCGGGGAAGTACGATTGCTTTGCCCGGCGCAGTCCCTCGTCGCCCACGTCGTCCTCGCGGTTAATATATTGTATTCCGCACCTTTCAAGCTCCGTTTTCGCGAACAGGCAGTTTATCATCTGGAACGCGCCCTTGTACTCGCGCTTGCCCTTTTCGATGTGAACGATCAGCGTATCGCCCATCACCTCGCCGATGCAGAATGCCGCGATCTCGCCTCCGACGTGCAGCGCGTAGCCCGTGCAGCCGTAGGCCGCGAAGTCCTCGAGCACTTCGCGCGTGTGATCGTTTTCGTATATCGCAAGCTCGCTCAGACCGGCGTCCGACCAGTCGTGCGCGCAGCATTCGGCGATGCGGTGCGCGTTCTCGTTCGTTATCGGCTCGAGCGTGTAGTCGGGGTAGAGCTTTTCAAACTGGTGGATGAGGTTTCGCTTTTTGCTGTATTTTTTCCCGGCGAGGTAGGCAAGATCCTCGGCCTTGTACATGTAGTCGGCAATGTCCGGCTCCTCGACGGCGGTGAAGCTAAATTCCTGCCGCAGCTCGCCGAGCGCGTCCTCCGGCACAAGGCTCATCGTAAGCTCTGCGCCGACCGTCTCGCGCAGCGCGCGCACCCTGTCGCACAGGCTGCCCTCGCCCGTCGGCAGCAAATAGTCGTACTCGCCGCCGTGCCGCGATCTTTCGCGCATGAACAGAACTCCGTCCTCTGTCTTGTATTCGTAGCCGAATCTGTCGGCCCACATGAAAACGCCCAGCACCGAGTAGTCGCACGAGCGATACTGCGCGCGCAGGTACGGGCGCAGAGCGCCGACGTCGCTTAATGTGATTTGTTTGAAATCCAACGGTGGATACCTCTTTTCGCGTGATGCGGCTATTATAACATATCACCCATGCCGATAACAAGCGCAGAAAAAGTCATGAAAAGACATAAAAAGCCATGCCGTAGGACTTTTTTTATTCACAATTATATGCTACAATCTATTTGTGAAATTATCTTTACATACGAAAGGCAATAATATGGGCTTCTTCAGTAAACTTTTCGGCAGCCACACCGATCATGAGCTTAAAAAAATATACCCTATCGTCGATAAGATAGAGGCGCTCGAACCGCAGATGCAGGCGCTTTCCGATGCCGAGCTGCGCGCAAAAACCGCCGAGTTCCGGAACCGCTATGACAACGGCGAGGATCTCGACTCCATGCTGCCCGAGGCATTCGCCGCGGTGCGCGAGGCCGCGTGGCGCGTCCTCGGCATGAAGCCGTTCCGCGTCCAGCTCATCGGCGGCATCGTCCTGCATCAGGGCCGTATCGCCGAGATGAAGACCGGCGAAGGCAAGACCCTCGTCGCGGTCATGCCGGCGTACCTCAACGCTATCACCGGCAACGGCGTGCATATCGTCACCGTCAACGACTACCTCGCCCGACGCGACAGCGAGTGGATGGGCAAGGTACACAGATTCATGGGTCTCGACGTCGGCCTGATCGTCCACGGCCTGACCAATGAGGAGCGCAAGGCCGCCTACGCCGCCGACATCACCTACGGCACAAATAACGAGATGGGCTTTGACTATCTGCGCGATAACATGGCCATTTACAAGGAAAGCCGCGTCCAGCGCGGCCACGCCTTTGCCATCGTTGACGAGGTTGACTCGATCCTCATCGACGAAGCGAGAACACCGCTTATAATCTCCGGCCAGGGCGACGAGAGCACCGATCTTTACCGTCAGGCAAACGATTTTGTCGCCGGACTTAAAAAGAAGGTCTATGCCTCCACCGACTCCAAGGAGGAAGAGGACGAGAGCATCGACGCAGACTACGTCGTTGACGAGAAAGCGCGCACGGCGACGCTCACCGCGCGCGGCATTGCCAAGGCAGAGCGCGCGTTCGGCCTTGAAAACTATGCCGATATCGAAAACTCGACCCTCACGCACCATATCAATCAGGCTTTGCGCGCGCACGGCATCATGAAGCGCGACATCGACTACGTCGTGAAAGACGGCGAGGTGCTCATTGTCGATGAGTTCACCGGCCGCATCATGCTCGGCCGCCGCTACAGCGAGGGTCTGCATCAGGCGATCGAGGCAAAGGAGCACGTTGACGTTCAGCGCGAGAACAAAACGCTTGCGACCATCACGTTCCAGAACTACTTCAGACTTTACGATAAGCTCTCCGGCATGACCGGTACGGCCGTCACCGAGGCGGAGGAATTTGAGTCGATCTACAAGCTCGATATCGTCGAGATCCCGACCAACAAGCCCGTTGCGCGTATCGACCAGCCCGATGTCGTCTATAAAACCGAGGCCGGAAAGGACCGTGCGATAATCGAGCAGATAATCGCCTGCCACGAAAAGGGGCAGCCGGTCCTGGTCGGCACGATATCCATCGAAAAGAGCGAATATCTCTCCAAGCTTTTGAAGGCGCGCGGCATAAAGCACAATGTGCTCAACGCAAAGCACCATGAAAAAGAGGCCGAGATCGTCGCCCAGGCCGGTAAGCTCGGCGCTGTTACGATCGCGACCAACATGGCCGGTCGTGGTACCGATATCATGCTCGGCGGCAATGCCGAATACCTCGCGAAAAACGACCTGCGTAAGGCAGGCTTCTCCGAGGAGGTCATAGCCGACGCAACAGGCTATGCAGATACAGACAATGAAGAGATACTCAAGGCACGCGCACTGTACGCCGAAAAGCTCAAGGAGCATAAGGCGGTCTGCGATGAGGAGGCCGAAAAGGTCAAGGCAGCCGGCGGCCTGTTCATCCTCGGCACCGAGCGCCACGAGTCGCGCCGTATAGACAACCAGCTGCGCGGCCGTGCAGGCCGTCAGGGCGACCCCGGCGAGAGCCGCTTCTATATTGCACTGACCGACGACGTAATGCGTCTGTTTGGCTCCGAGCGTATGAGCAACATGATGGACTCCCTCGGTGTTGACGAGGATACACCGCTTGATCACAAAATGCTATCCGGCGCGATCGAGCAGGCTCAGAAGACCGTCGAAAGCCGCAACTTCCAGACACGTAAGAGCGTTCTGGAATACGACGATGTTATGAACCAGCAGCGCAATATCATCTATGATGAGCGCCGCAAGGTGCTCGACGGCGAGGATCTGCGCGAGAATATCAATAAGATGGTCTACGACTTCGTTGCAGGGACTGTAAACGATGCTCTGCACGGCGGAGCTTCGGAAAACGAGGAGCACTTTGCCGAGGTCATTGCTCCCTTTGAAAAGCTCTTCCTGCCCAAGGGCGCGGTGAAGTTTGAAGATTTCAAGGGCGCGCCCAAGGCTCAGGAGATCATCGACCGCGTGTATGACATTGCCCAGCAGGTATATGATAAGCGCGAGGAGGAGTTCGGTACGGCTCCCGACGGGCAGCCCGTCATGCGAGAGATCGAGCGTGTTATCATGCTGCGCGTCGTTGATGAATACTGGATGGATCACATCGATGCAATGGCAGAGCTCAAGCGCGGCATCGGCCTGCGCGGCTACGGCAACGTCAAGCCCATCGACGCGTACAAGCGTGAGGGCTACGACATGTTCGAGGCGATGATAAACGGCATCCGTGAGGAGACCGTGCGCAGAATATTCACCGTCCGTGTCCGCAAGGAGCAGACGCTCGAGCGCAAGGCCGTTGCGAAGAATATGGCCGCAAACGTAGGCGGCGAAGCACCCAAGAAAAAGCCCATCAAGAAAGCGCCGAAGCCCGGCCGCAACGACCCCTGCCCCTGCGGCAAGATGAAGGCCGACGGCTCACGCAGACTCAAGTACAAGGAGTGCTGCGGCAGAAACGACTGACGAGGAAGCATAATGGCATTTACTGAAAACATGCAGCACGGCTGCGTATACATGACGTCGGACAAAATCAGCGCAAAGCACATGTTCACAACGCGTATCGGCGGCGCGAGCAAGGGCGTTTTTGCGTCGTGGAACCTCGGTGTTAACCGCGGCGACGATGACGCCGCCGTCTGCGAAAACTATCGGCTTGCCGGTGAGATCATGGGCTGCGGAAAGGACGATTTCGTCGTCACAAAGCAGGTTCACGGCAGACTCGTTCACCTTGCCTGCGAAGCTGACCGATACCCGGTCGGCTCGGATAAGCGCATCGAATGCGACGGGTTTGTGACAGACGTGAAGAACCTGCCGATCATGATCTATATTGCCGACTGTGTGCCGGTTTTGCTGCACGATCCCGAGGCGGAGGTCATCGCGGCGGTGCACTGCGGGTGGAAGAGCAGCGTGCAGGATATCCTCGGCGCGGCGGTCGAAAAAATGTGCGCGCTCGGAGCAAATCCTGAAAATATTCATGCGGCCATCGGCGCGAGCATCGGCAAATGCTGCTTTGAGTGCGATGACGATGTTCCCGAGGCTGTGGAGCGCTATCTCGGCGGCAAGACGGACGGACTTTTCGAGAATAAGCCAAACGGCAAAACGCATGTCGATCTGCGCGGCGCAAATGCACGCAGACTTGAGCAGCTCGGCCTTAAGCGTGAGAATATCGACGTATCCGAAGAATGCACGATGTGCCTTCCGGAGAAATACTGGTCGCACCGTGCAACCGACGGAGTTCGCGGCAGCATGGCAGCGACGATCATGCTCTGAGGTATAAAAATGTCAAGGATGAAAAGATTTATTGCGCTGCTGCTCGCGCTGCTGTCGGTGCTTTCACTGGCAGCCTGCGGCACGGCCGACGATAATAAGGACGATTACGTCAAGGGCACGAGTGCCGGCAAGGAGCTGGGACAGACTGTCGCGGCCGACGACATATTCACGCTCAACTGCAATAAGGGCTACAGCATGAATCCGCTTATTGCAACGAATACGAATAATCAGCTCGTCTGCTGCCTCGTGTATGAGAATATCGTCGAGGTCGATAACAGCTTTGAGGTTCAGCCTAACGTTGTCAGCGAATGGACGACCGAGGACGGCTCGAGCTGGACGCTGAAGGTCGCATCGGGGCACACCTTCCATAACGGCGCTGCCCTCACCGCAACGGATGTTGCCTACACGATCCAGATAGCGATGAGAAACGACCGCTTCAAAGCGCGCCTGAGCTATGTTTCCGGCTGCGCGGCTACCGATTCGGAGACGGTCGTTGTCAACCTCTCAAAGAAAAACATGATGTTCCCGGCGCTTTTGAGCATCCCCGTTATTCAGTACGGAACAGCGAATCAGCCATATCCGGGTGGCTCGGGACCTTACCAGTACGCCTCGGATTATAACAGCCTGACGGTGTTTTCAAAGCACAGGAACGCGGCGACAATGCCGCTGAAAACGATATATCTCAAGGAGTATTCCGGAACCGATGAGACGATATCGGCATTTGCCGATTCGCTCATCGACATCGTTCTCAACGACCCGAGCGCAACGACGAACATCGGCTTCGGCAACGCAAACGACATCCGCGGCTTCAACACGACGAATATGCACTATATCGTCTTTAACTCTTACAGTACGGATTTTTCAAACGATGCGCTGCGGTTTGCGATGAATTACGCCTTCGACCGCGACAGTATCGTCAGCCAGTTCGGCGGCTATGCGTCGGCGGCGAACCTGCCGATAAATCCGGCGAGCAGCCTGTATAACGAAAACTATGCAAAGCAGTTCAATTACAGTCTCAACAAGGTTCAGGAGACTCTGACCAATGCCGGCATGAAGGACTATGACGGCGACGGATTCCTGGAGTTTAAAAACGGCGAGGAGATTACAAAGGTAGACCTTAATTTCCTCGTTTACAGCGGTAGCACGATCAAGGTCAACGCCGCCAAGAAATTTGCCGAGGATATGAAGAGCATCGGACTTCAGGTCACGGTCGACAAGCAGGACTGGAATAATTACAAAAAGCTGCTCGACGCAGGCAACTATGATATGGCCTACTGCGAGGTGCGCCTAAACGGCGACTTTGACCCGAGCAAGCTGCTCACGTCCGGCGCGTCGATGAACTACGGCGCGGTTGCCGATTCGCAGCTTGATGAGCTGATATCGGCCTATCTTTCCGCAAACGACGATGACCGCAAAACCGCCTGCGACAATATGTGCGCTTATATTGCAAATAAGGCCTACATTGTGCCGCTGGTGTTTGAGCGCCATCAGCTTATAAGCCATCGCGGCGTTGTCGAGGGCGCAAAGGCAAATGAGAATAATCCTCTGTGCGGTATCGAAAACTGGACCGTCAAGATCGAAAATGTAAAGAAATCGGAAGATACGACTAAAGATTGAGAAACGGAGAGGTGTCTTATGACAGATAAGGAGCTTTTGGCGATCGCGAGAGAGGCGTCCGGCAGAGCGTATGTTCCTTATTCCAAATTCGCAGTCGGCGCGGCGCTCGAATGCCGCGGCGGACGTGTGTTCACCGGCTGCAACGTCGAAAACGCCGCGCTGGGCGATACGATTTGCGCCGAGCGCACGGCCTGCGTCAAGGCGATAAGCGAGGGCTACAGGGACTATGTCCGCCTTGCCATTTACGCCGAGAGCCAGAATTACTGCATGCCCTGCGGCTCCTGCCGCCAGTTTTTGTCCGAGTTTAACGACGGCGAGCTGGAGATCCTCTGCTGCAAGGCCGACGGCAGATATGTAAGCTACAGGCTCAAAGAGCTGCTGCCCTATACATTTAATTATTGATATGGAGCTTGAGCAACTGCGCGCCTTCGTCGCCGTGGCGGAGGAGAAGAGCTACACAAAGGCAGGGGAGCGGCTGTATATGAGCCACTCAACGATGTCGCGCGCCGTTTCGGCGCTTGAGCATGAGTTCGGCGTGCGCCTTATAAGCCGCGATAACCACGTTGCGGGGCTCACGCCCGAGGGCGAAAAGCTCTGCGAAATGGCAAAAAAACTGCTTGATATGGCCGCCGAGATCGAGGAAAAAATGCATTTGAGCTAAATCAACAAAAATTCGCACGAAATTTCTGCGAAAAGTACAAAACTCCCCCTTGACATAAAGGGGGAGTTTTGGTATCCTATTAGAGCGCCTGTGCGTTGCTAATGGGCGTATTATGCGATGAAGCGGGAGATTGCTCGTTTTTCGAGGTAACTTCCGTGGAGTATGTCCGGTACCGATGCCATTTCGGTACACAATCGGGCGGCTGAAGCGTACTGCACATGGTGTATATCACCTGTACGGTATCAGACCGGCTCAAAAAGGCCGGTTTGTTTTTCGGACAGGGTTTGATACACATGGTTGAGTGTGCAAAAAACCGCTTCATCCGTACGGGACATGAGGCGATCCCAATGACGCCGCAAAAACTGTACGAAAAGGAGAAAAAACAATGGCAAACAAGAACATGATCCGCATCAGACTCAAGGCTTACGATCATCAGCTGATCGACAAGGCCGCAGAGACCATCGTTGAGGCTGCAAAGCGCACCGATGCACAGGTCTCCGGCCCCATTCCCCTGCCCACCAAGACCGAGATCGTCACCATCCTCCGCGCTGTTCATAAGTACAAGGATAGCCGTGAGCAGTTCGAGCGCCGCACTCACAAGCGCCTGATCGACGTGATGAATCCCACCCAGAAGACGGTCGAGGCTCTTATGTCCCTCGAGCTGCCCGCAGGCGTTGAGATCGAGATCAAGCTCTAAGCACAGCCCCGAAAACCCAAGTCAACGACCCATAGTCCGTAACTTGCGAATGCGGACGGGTTAAGTTGCCAGCCTCTGGCTTGAAGCTAAGCGAGGCAACCAATAACCGAAGGAGGAAATATCTAATGAAGAAAGCCATTATCGGCAAGAAGGTCGGCATGACGCAGATCTTCGACGAAATGGGCAAGGTCATCCCCGTGACCGTCATCGAGGCAGGCCCCTGCGTCGTGACCCAGAAGATGACCGCAGAAAAGGAAGGCTATGAAGCCGTCCAGCTCGGTTACGAAGAAGTTTCCGAGAAGCACATCTCCAAGCCCGAAGCCGGCCATCTGAAGAAGAACGGCATCGGCATGCTCAAGAACCTTAAAGAGTTCAAGCTCGAAAACGCGGCAGAGCTCAACGTCGGCGACGTTCTGAAGGCAGACGTCTTCGCAGCCGGCGATAAGGTCGACGTTACCGGCACCAGCAAGGGCCACGGCTACGCAGGCGTTGTAAAGCGCCACGGCGCACAGCGCACCCCCACCAGCCACGGCGGCGGTCCTGTTCACCGTCACGCAGGCTCCATGGGCTCCGGCACCGACCCCAGCCGCATCTTCAAGGGCAAGATCGGCGCAGGCCACATGGGCGTAGATCAGGTCACCGTTCAGAACCTCGACGTCGTTCAGGTAGACCCCGAGCTGAACATGCTCGTTATCCGCGGCGCTATCCCCGGCCCCAAGGGCGGCCTCGTTTATGTTAAGAGCTCCGCAAAGGTCGCGCCCGTCAAGAAGGGCGAGGGCGCTGGCATCAGCCTCAACCCGCAGAAGGCATCTGCTCGTGTCAACCCGCAGAAGGCCTCCGCGCGCAACAAGTAAGGAAAGGAGAGTGTCTTAAATGCCTATTACTAACGTATACAACATGGCAGGTGAGAAGGTCGGCGAGATCGAACTCTCCGCAGCCATCTTCGGCGTCGAGCCGAACAAGTCTGTCCTTCATGACAGCGTCAAGAACCACCTGGCAAATTGCCGTCAGGGCACCCAGAGCGCACTCACCAAGGGCGAGGTCAGCTACACGACCGCAAAGCCCTGGCGCCAGAAGGGCACCGGCCGCGCACGCGCAGGCTACAAGGGTTCTCCCGTGTGGACTCACGGCGGCGTAGCTTTTGCTCCGAAGCCCCGCGATTACAGCTACACCCTCAATAAGAAGGTAAAGCGTCTGGCTCTCAAGAGCGCACTGAGCGCAATGGCAGCCTCCGACGCGATCGTAGTTATCGACGATATCAAGGTCGATGAGATCAAGACCAAGACTTTCAAGGCATTCCTTGACGCGGTCAATGTCTCCGGCAAGACCCTCGTCGTCACCGAGAGCGTTGACGAGAAGGTAGTTAAGTCTGCACGCAACATCGCAGGCGTCACCACTACCATCGCAACCATTCTCAGCCCCTATATGATACTCAACAACCGCAAGCTCGTCGTTTCCAAGGCAGCGCTTGCAAAGATCGAGGAGGTGTACGCCTGATGAAAACCGCTTATGATATCATCATTCGCCCCATCATCACCGAGCAGTCCATGGAAGACCTGGACATCAAAAAGTACGCTTTTGAAGTCGCTAAGGATGCAACCAAGATCGAGATAAAGAAGGCCATCGAAGAGATCTTCGACGTAACCGCCATCAAGGTAAACACCCTCAACGTAAACGGCAAGGCAAAGCGCACCGGCTCGTACCCCATGGGCAAGACCGCCTCTTGGAAGAAAGCCATCGTAAAGCTCAGCGAAGACTCCAAGAACATTGAGCTGTTCGAGAACATGGCATAAGGGGAGGATCAAAGAATGTCTATTAAAACTTACAGACCTACCACTCCGGCCCGCAGACAGATGACCGTTTCCGGCTTTGACGGCGTTGATAAGCACGCAAAGCCCGAGAAGAGCCTGACTGAGGTCCTCAAGAAGAAGTCTGGCCGCAACAGCTACGGCCGCATCACCGTTCGCCATAAGGGCGGCGGCAACCGTCAGAAGTACCGCGTTATCGACTTCAAGCGCAACAAGCTTGAGATGGAAGGCGAAGTTGTTCGCCTCGAGTACGACCCCAACCGCAGCGCATTCATTGCCCTTATCAAGTACGAAGACGGCGAACTGCGCTATATCCTCGCTCCTGTCGGCCTGAAGGCCGGCGACAAGGTCGTCTCCAGCGCCGCGGCAGATATTAAGCCGGGCAACGCACTTCCTCTGGCAAACATCCCTGTCGGTACCGTTATCCACAACATCGAGCTTTACCCCGGCAAGGGCGCTCAGTTCGTTCGTTCCGCCGGCGTTGCTGCTCAGCTCATGGCTAAGGAAAACGGCATGGCTACCGTTCGCCTTCCCTCCGGCGAGTACCGCAAGGTTCGCCTTGACTGCTTCGCAGTCATCGGCCAGGTCGGCAACATCGACCACTCCAACATCTCCATCGGCAAGGCCGGCCGCAAACGCCACATGGGCATCCGTCCTACCGTCCGCGGCTCCGTCATGAACCCATGTGACCACCCCCATGGCGGTGGTGAAGGCAAGTCCCCCGTCGGCCGTCCCGGCCCTGTAACTCCGTGGGGCAAGCCTGCACTCGGTTACAAGACCCGCAAGACTAAGAACCGCACCGATAAGTTCATAGTCAAGCGCCGCAACGCTAAGTAAGGAGGGCAAAAGTTAAATGAGTAGAAGCGTTAAGAAAGGCCCCTTCGCAGCTCCCGAGCTTCTGAAGAGAGTCGATGAAATGAATAAGGCAGGCGAGAAGAAGGTCCTCAAGACCTGGAGCCGTGCCACTACCATTTTCCCGTCCTTCGTAGGACACACCATCGCAGTACACGACGGCCGCCGTCATGTTCCTGTATACGTCACCGAAGATATGGTCGGCCACAAGCTCGGCGAGTTTGCTCCCACCCGTACCTTCCGCGGCCATGCAGGCAGCAAGACCGGCAAGTAAGGAGGAGAGAACATGGACGAAAAGAAAATGGCAAGAGCAGAAGTCAAGTATGCTCGCATTTCTCCCCGTAAGGTCGGCATCATCTGCGATATGATCCGCAACAAGGACGTCGCCGTTGCAAAGGCACTCATGCAGCACACCCCCAAGGCAGGCTGCGAGTACATGATCAAGCTTCTTGACAGTGCCAAGGCAAACGCGGAGAACAATTTTGAAATGGATCCCGAGAAGCTCTATGTTGCAGTTGCATACGCAACCGGCGGCCCCATCCTCAAGCGCGGCATGCCCAGAGCTCAGGGCCGTATGTACCGCATCAACAAGCGCACCAGCCACATCACCATCTGCGTGGCTGAGAGAGACTAAGGAAGGAGGCAGAATAAATGGGACAGAAAGTTAATCCTCATGGCATGCGTGTCGGCGTTATCAAAGACTGGGATTCCCGTTGGTACGCCCGTGCAGACAAGGTCGGCGATCTTATCGTTGAAGACTACAACATCCGTAACTACCTGAAGAAGACCCTCTATTCCGCCGGTGTTCCTACCATCGAGATCGAGCGCGATTCCAATAAGGTACGTATCTATATCCACTGCTCCAGACCCGGCGTCGTTATCGGCAAGGGCGGCGCAGAGATCGAGCGCATCCGCCTGTCCGTCGAAAAGATGATAGGCAAGCCCGTAGCGATCTCCATCGTTGAGGTCCGCACCCCCGATACCAATGCTCAGCTCGTAGCAGAGAACATCGCACAGCAGATCGAGAAGCGTATTTCTCACCGCCGCGCAATGAAGAACGCAATGGGCCGCGCAATGCGTATGGGCGCAAAGGGCATCAAGGTCATGTGCTCCGGCCGTCTCGGCGGACGCGAGATCGCAGGCGTTGAGCAGTACCACGACGGTACCATTCCTCTTCAGACTATCCGTGCCGACATCGAGTACGGCTTTGCAGAGGCAGCCACCACTTACGGCCGCATCGGCGTTAAGGTTTGGATCTACAAGGGCGAAGTCCTTTCCCAGACCCTGCGCACGACTCCCCGCGTGATGGATATGAACAAGCCCCAGGGCGAGCGTCGTCGTCGCGACGACCGCCGCGGCGGACGCAACGGCGACCGTCGTCAGGGTGGATACAACCGTGATCGTCAGCAGAACGGCGAACGCCGTCAGGGCGGCTACGGCCAGCGTCCGGCAGGACAGGGCGGCTACAACCGCGGTCCCCGTCCGGCAGCTCCCGCAAAGGAAGGAGGCAACAACTAATGTTAATGCCTAAGAGAGTAAAGTACCGCAGAGTGCATCGCGGCCGCATGAAGGGCAAAGCGACGCGCGGTAACTTCGTTGCATACGGCGAGTTTGGCCTTCAGGCCACCGAGCCGAGCTGGATCACCAGCAACCAGATCGAGGCAGCTCGTATTGCTATGACCCGTTACACCAAGCGTGGCGGTCAGGTCTGGATCAAGATATTCCCCGACAAGCCCGTAACCGCAAAGCCTGCTGAGACCCGTATGGGTTCCGGTAAAGGCTCTCCCGAGTACTGGGTCGCAGTCGTTAAGCCCGGCAGAGTGTTGTTTGAGATCGCAGGCGTTCCCGAAGAGACCGCACGCGAGGCTCTGCGCCTTGCCAGCCACAAGCTGCCCTGCAAGACCAAGATAATTGCCAAGGGCGCTGAGTCTGAGAACGGTGGTGAATAAGATGAAGGCAAATGAAATACGTTCCATGTCCGTAGCAGATCTCGAGAAGAAGCTCGTAGAACTCAAGAAGGACCTTTTCATGCTCCGTATGCAGCATGCCACCAATCATCTCGATAACCCCGTAAAGATTTCCGCTGTACGGCGTGACATTGCACGAGTCAAGACCGTTATCCGCGAGAAAGAACTCGAGCAGTGAGGAGGTAAGTCAGAATGAATAATGAAAGAACAACTTCCCGTAAGACTCGCGTTGGCAAGGTAGTATCCGATAAGATGGATAAGACCGTCGTTGTCATCGTGGAGGACCGCGTCGCACATAAGACCTATAAGAAGATCATCGGCAGAACCTACCGTCTGAAGGCGCATGACGAAAACAACGAATGCGGCATCGGCGATATCGTTCGCGTGATGGAGACCCGTCCTCTGTCCAAGGACAAGAGATGGCGTGTCGTGGAAATCGTAGAGAAGGCAAAGTAAGGAGGCAGCATAATGATACAGCAGGAAAGTTATCTGAAGGTTGCCGACAATACCGGCGCCAAGGAAATCAAGTGCATCCGCGTTCTTGGCGGTTCCAAGCGCAGATACGCAAGCATCGGCGACGTGGTCGTAGCTTCCGTCCGCAAGGCTGCTCCCGGCGGCTCTGTCAAGAAGGGCGACGTCGTCAAGGCAGTTATCGTGCGCACGGCAAAGTCCGTCCGCCGCGCAGATGGCACCTATGTTCGCTTTGACGAGAACGCAGCGGTCCTTATCAACGGAACCGATAAGAACCCCCGCGGCACTCGTATCTTTGGACCCGTCGCTCGTGAGCTGCGCGACAAGGATTACATGAAGATCCTGTCCCTGGCTCCCGAAGTGATTTAAGGAGGGCACAGAGAATGAAAATTAAGACTGGCGATAAAGTCATAGTCCTGTCCGGCAAGGATAAGGGCAAGACCGGCAAGGTCATTTCCGCAGACCCCAAAAACGGCAAGGTCATCGTTGAGGGCGTCAGCGTAGCCACCAAGCATCAGAAGGCAAAGAAGCAGGGTCAGGACGGCGGCATCATGAAGATTGAGACTCCCGTGTATGTCAGCAAGGTCCAGCTCGTCTGCCCCAAGTGCAATAAGGGCGTCCGTGTCGGCTATAAGTACGTTGCAGACAAGAAGCTGCGCGTTTGCCGCAAGTGCGGCACCGAAATCTGAGAAAGGAGATAACTTACTATGACAAGAATGAAGAAAAAGTACGTTGAGGAAGTTGCTCCTGCTCTGATGGAGAAGTTCCAGTACAAGTCCGTTATGCAGATCCCCAAGATCGACAAGATCGTTGTATCCGTCGGCTGCGGCGACTGCAAGGACAATGCAAAGGCACTTGATAACGTTATCAAGGAGATCTCTGCGATCACCGGCCAGCACGCTGTTGCTACCGTCGCAAGAAAGTCCGTCGCTAACTTCAAGCTCCGTGAGGGCATGCATGTCGGCGTTAAGGTCACCCTGCGTCAGGATCGCATGTGGGAGTTCCTCGACAGACTGCTCAACGTTGCTCTTCCCCGTGTTCGTGACTTCCGCGGTATCTCCGCAGACGCGTTCGACGGCCGCGGCAACTACAGCATGGGCCTGAAGGAACAGATCATCTTCCCCGAGATCGACTACGATAAGATCGAGAAGCTGCGTGGTATGAACATCGCGATCACCACCACCGCACAGACCGATGAAGAAGCACGCGAGCTGCTCAGACTCATGGGCGCTCCGTTCGCGAACTAAGGAGGAACTGACAATGGCAAAGAAATCTATGATTCTCAAGCAGCAGGCTCCTGCTAAGTTCTCTACCCGTAAGTACAATCGCTGCAAGATCTGCGGCCGCCCTCATGCTTATCTGCGTGACTACGGCATCTGCCGTATCTGCTTCCGCGAGCTGGCTTACAAGGGTCAGATCCCCGGCGTCCGCAAGGCATCCTGGTAATCGGACGCTAAGGATGAAAAAAGCATCGCATTTTACTTAAAAATGCTTGCAATATCAAGCTTTTTGCGGTAAAATAATATGATGCCAATTTTGCGGAAAACGAAGTTGAGATACACCGAGAATATCGGTGTATCTCTTCGGCGGTTTTTCAAATATTGCCTCGGAAGGCATCTTTTGAGGCGAAACCCCACGCAGTTTGCGCCCGAGACCCCGAACCCCCGATCAAGGCTCGGCCGTCGAGCTCAAACTTAGGTCGTCGAAAGGCCGCAGCTAATCATGTATTAGTGCGGAACCTCGTCGCCAAAACCGAGGGCAAGTCCCCGGTAACTTCTAAAAAAAGGAGAAAAAATTATGCAGATCACAGACCCCATTGCAGATATGCTGACCCGCATCCGCAACGCCGGTGTAGCGAAGCATGAAACTGTCGATGTCCCCGCATCGAAGATGAAGAAGGCAATTGCTGAGATCCTTCTCAACGAAGGCTACATCAAGAGCTTCCAGATCATCGACGACGGCACCCAGGGCATCATCCGCATCACCCTCAAGTATCTCCCCGGCAAGGAGAAGGCCATCCAGGGTCTTCGCCGTGTCTCCAAGCCCGGTCTGCGCGTTTACGCAGGAGCAGACGAGCTGCCCAAGGTCCTCAAAGGCCTCGGTATCGCAATCGTATCCACCTCAAAGGGCGTCATGACCGACAAGGCTGCTCGCGCAGCACACATCGGCGGCGAAGTCCTTGCATTCGTATGGTAAGGAGGAAAGCTAACTATGTCAAGAATCGGTAGAGCTCCCATTACCGTCCCTGCAGGAGTGGAAGTTAAGGTTGACGGTCAGCACGTTTCCGTCAAGGGCCCCAAGGGCGCTCTTGAGATGAACGTAGCACCCACTATGAAAGTCGAAGTCGAAGCAGGCGTCGTTCATGTCACCCGTCCCAATGACGACAAGATGAACAGATCCCTCCACGGCCTGACCCGTACCCTCATCAACAACATGGTCGTCGGCGTATCCGAAGGATTCTCCAAGACCCTCGAGGTCAACGGCGTCGGTTACCGTGCATCCAAGGAAGGCAAGAACCTGGTCCTGAACGTTGGTTATTCGCATCAGGTCATCATGCCTGAGACCGAGGACATCCAGATCGATGTTCCCAACCCCAACCAGATCATCGTCAAGGGTATCGACAAGCAGAAGGTCGGCCAGTTTGCAGCAGAAGTTCGTGGCAAGCGTCCTCCCGAGCCGTACAAGGGCAAGGGCATCAAGTATGACTACGAAGTTATCCGCCGCAAAGAAGGCAAGACCGGCGCTAAGTAATAGGAGGTGTGCCTGAATGATTAAAAGACCTGATACAAGAGCGCAGCGCATCAAGCGCCACGCAAGAGTACGCGGCAAGATCTCCGGCACCGCCGAAAGACCTCGTCTGAGCGTATTCCGCAGCGAGAATCACATTTATGCCCAGATCATCGACGACGTTGCAGGTAAGACCCTCGTGTCCGCCTCCACCGTTGAAAAGGGCTTTGAAGGCAACGGCAGCAATGTCGAGGCCGCAAAGAAGATCGGCGCAACCGTCGCCGAGCGCGCACTGGCAAAGGGAATCGAGAACGTCGTGTTCGACCGCGGCGGCTACATTTTCCACGGCCGTGTAGCAGCACTTGCAGAAGGCGCCCGTGAGGGCGGCCTGAAGTTCTAAGGGGAGGAGGAAAACTATTATGGCATACAATAATGACAGAAGAGATCGCCGCAGAGACGAGGAAGCATCCGAGTTTGTTGAAAAGGTAGTTTCCCTCAACCGCGTCAGCAAGACCGTCAAGGGCGGCCGTGTTATGAAGTTCAGCGCACTTTGCGTCGTTGGCGACGGCAAGGGCCGCGTTGGCTACGGCCTTGGCAAGGCAAACGAAGTTTCCGAAGCTATCCGCAAGGGTCTTGAGGATGCAAAGAAGAACATCGTTACCGTCACCCTCCAGGGCACGACCATTCCTCACGAGATCATCGGCGCTTTCGGCGCAGGCCGCGTCCTGCTCAAGCCCGCAGCACCCGGTACCGGCGTTATCGCCGGCGGCGCTGTCCGTGCAGTCGTTGAGGCAGCCGGCATCAAGGACATCCGTACCAAGTGCCTGCGCACCAACAATCCCGCAAACGTCGTTGCAGCAACCATGCAGGGTCTTATGTCTCTGCGCGACGCAGCTCAGGTAGCTGCCGTCCGCGGCAAGACTCCTGAAGAAGTTCAGGCTTAAGGAGGACTTGAAATGGCTAATCTTAGAATTAAGCTCGTCAAGAGCCTGAACGGTCGCCTCGATAAGCACATTGCGACCGCAAACTCCCTCGGACTGCACAAGATCGGCAACGAGACCGTTCAGCCCGACAACCCCCAGACCAGGGGCAAGATCGCCAAGATCGGCTATCTCCTCCAGGTAACTGAAGAATAAGGAGGAAAAGCATAATGTATATTCATGAACTTTCTCCCGTAGCTGGCTCCACCCACGTTGACAAGCGCAAGGGCAGAGGCCACGCAACCGGCAACGGCAAGACCGCAGGCCGCGGCCACAAGGGCCAGAAGGCACGTTCCGGCGGCGGCGTCCGCATCGGCTTCGAAGGCGGCCAGATGCCTCTGGCACGTCGTATCCCGAAGAGAGGCTTCAACAACATCTTTGCAAAGCCCCTCGAGGCGATCAACGTTTCCGACCTCGAAAAGTTCGAGGACGGCGCAGTTGTTGACGCGAAGGCTCTTCTCGACGCAGGCGTGCTTTCCAAGTGCCGCTACGGCGTAAAGATCCTCGGCAATGGCGAAATAAGCAAGAAACTTACTGTTAAGGCTTCCGCTTTTTCTGAAACCGCAAAAGAGAAAATTGAGGCGGCAGGCGGAAAGGCCGAGGTGATCTAAGTGCTGCAGACAATGCGTAACGCATGGAAGATCGACGACCTGCGTCATAAGATACTCTTTACGCTCGTCATCATCCTCCTTTACCGCCTCGGTAATGCCGTTCCCGTTCCTTACGTAAACATCGACGCCCTCAACGGCTATTTTGCTCAGATGCAGAACACTGTTCTCGGCCTGCTGAACGTAATGAGCGGCGGCGCGTTCTCAAACGCAACGATCTTCGCACTTTCCATCCAGCCCTACATCAACGCATCCATCATCATTCAGCTTCTGTGCATCGCGATCCCCGCACTCGAGCGTATGAGCAAGGAAGAGGGCGAGGAAGGCAAGAAGAAGATCGCCTCCATCACTCGTTACACTACCGTAGCAATCGGCCTGATCCAGGGCTTTGCTTACTACTACATGATCATGAAGTCCGGCTTCCTGACCGCTGACGGCCAGGGCGTCTGGGCGGCGATCGTCATCATCCTGACCTTCACCTCGGGCTCTGCCCTTATCATGTGGCTCGGCGAGCAGATCACAGAGTTCGGCATCGGCAACGGTATTTCCATCATCCTGTTTGCAAGTATCGTTTCCCGTTTCCCGCCGTCCCTGTACCAGATGATCACCAACACCGCAAACGGCACCGTAGCATGGTGGATCAACGTCCTCCTGCTCCTCGGCGCACTTGCAATGATCGTTCTGATCGTTCTGATAAACGACTCCGAGCGTCGTATCCCCGTCCAGTACGCAAAGCGCGTTGTCGGACGTAAGATGTACGGCGGCCAGAGCACCCACCTTCCCATGAAGGTGAACATGTCCGGCGTTCTGCCCATCATCTTTGCGCAGTCCATAGCGACCCTGCCCGCGACCATCGCGGCATTCACCGGCCACTCCGACAGCGCATGGGCAAGCACGACCAGCATCCCCTATGCGATAATCTACTTCCTGCTGATCATCTTCTTCGCTTATTTCTACTCCACCATTCAGTTCAACCCCGTTGAGGTCGCAAACAATCTGAAGAAGAACGGCGGCTACATCCCCGGCTTCCGACCGGGCAAGCCGACCAGCGAGTTCATCAAGAAGGTGCTCAACAAGATCACCCTGTTCGGCGCGATCTATCTGGGCATAATCGCAATAGTTCCTATCCTCATCAGCCACTTCAGCACTTCCGCATCCCTCAGCGGCATCTCTCTGGGCGGCACCTCGATAATCATCGTTGTCGGTGTTGCACTTGAGACTGTCCGCGCACTCGAGGCACAGATGCTGATGCGCAACTACAAGGGCTTCCTTAGCTAAGAAGGTGCAAGAGATATGAAGCTTATACTTTTAGGCGCTCCCGGCGCAGGTAAAGGTACTCAGGCTGAGATACTGAGCCGTATGCTCTCTATCCCCACCATTTCAACCGGCAATATCCTCCGCGCTGCCATGAAAAACGGCACGCCCGTAGGTTTGCGGGCTAAGGCGTATGTGGAAAGCGGCAAGCTCGTTCCCGACGATGTCATCATCGGCATCGTTAACGAGCGCCTTGCCGAGCCCGACTGCAAAAACGGCTATATCCTCGACGGTATGCCTCGAACCATCCCTCAGGCCGAGGCGCTTGAGCAGGCAGGTATCGATATCGACTGCGCGCTGTCTATCGAGATAGCGGACGAGACGATAATCGAGCGCATGTCCGGACGCAGGACCTGCAAGGATTGCAGCCAGACCTTCCACATCGTGTCCAATCCTCCCAAAGTGGAAGGCAAGTGCGACTTCTGCGGCGGCGAGCTGACCATCCGCAAGGATGACGCTCCCGAAACAGTCAAGGCTCGCCTTGAAACCTACCACAGGGAGACCGAGCCCCTCAAGGCTTTCTATGAAAGCCGCGGCAAGCTCAAGAGCGTTGAAAATCAGCCGACCATCGAGGCGACGACTGAGGTAATCAAGGCTGCTTTAGGTATCTGAGCTATGCCGAGAGATCCAATTATAATCAAAACACCTCACGAGATCGAGATCATGCGCAAGGCGGGAGCGATAACCGCCGGCGCACGATCCGTCGCAAGAGCCGCGATAGCCGACGGCCTGACCACAAAGCAGGTCAACCGGGAGGTAAACGACTTTATCATAAAGTCGCGCGCTATCCCGACCTTCAAGGGCTACGGCGGCTTCCCGGCAAGCACCTGCATCTCAATCAACGAGGAGGTCATCCACGGTATCCCCGGAAAGCGCGTGATCCACAACGGCGACATAGTCTCCGTTGACGTAGGCGCGACCTTCGGCGGCTTTGTGGGCGACTGCGCAGGAACCTACCCTTGCGGCGAGATCTCCGAGCAGGCAAAAAAACTCATTGAAGTCACACGTCAGAGCTTTTATGAGGGACTGAAATTCGCAAGAGCAGGATACCGCATCGACGATATCGGCTCGGCGATCCAGGAGTATGCCGAGTCGCACGGCTTCGGCGTTGTGCGCGACTATGTCGGCCACGGCGTCGGACGCAACATGCACGAGGCGCCCGAGGTTCCGAACTACAGCATAAAAGGCAAAAGGGCGAACCCCAGGCTCGTTGCCGGCATGACGATAGCCATTGAGCCGATGATAACGGCCGGCGGCTACGGCGTTCATGTTCTGGATAACGACTGGACGGTCGTGACCAATGACGGAAGTCTTGCCGCGCATTATGAGAACACGATCCTCATAACCGACGGCGAGGCCGAAATACTCACTATGGCAGAGAACATTGACTGACAATTCGTCAAACCGACCAGGAGGAAAATTATTTTGGCAAAAGACGACGTAATCGAACTCGAGGGCACGGTAGTCGAGTCCCTGCCCAACACCATGTTTATGGTCGATATCGGCCAGGGTCACACGATCCTTGCCCATATCTCCGGTAAGCTCAGAATGAACTTCATCAGGATCCTCCCCGGCGATAAGGTCACGGTGCAGATGTCTCCGTACGATCTGACCCGCGGACGCATCACCTGGAGAAGTAAGTAGGAGGTAAAACAAATGAAAGTAAGACCTTCCGTGAAGCCTATGTGCGAAAAGTGCAAGATCATAAAGCGCAAGGGCAAAGTCATGGTAATTTGCGAAAACCCCAAGCATAAGCAGAGACAGGGCTGATAAATAACTTTAGCTCGTCCGACAAAAGTAAGATCCCGCATGGACCGCAAGGCTCCCTCCGGCGGGAATAAGCCAAGCGGATCCGCAAAAATGCGGAATAATAATCGAAAGGAATGATCGATCAATATGGCACGTATAGCCGGCGTTGACCTGCCCAAGGACAAGAGAATTGAGATAGGACTCACTTATGTCTACGGTATCGGCAGAACCAGCGCAAACAAAATACTGGCAATGACCGGTATAAATCCCGACACCCGTGTAAAAGACCTCACCGAAGAGGAAGAAGCAAAGCTGCGTGAGTGCATCGACCACAACTTCATCGTTGAGGGCGACCTTCGCCGCAGTGTGGCACTTGATATCAAGCGCCTGACCGAGATCGGCTGCTACCGCGGCCTGCGTCATCGTCGCGGCCTGCCCGTTCGCGGCCAGCGCAGCAAGACCAACGCTCGTACCCGCAAGGGCCCGAAACGCACCATCGCAAATAAGAAGAAGTAAGGAGGGATATGAATTATGGCAGCAAATGCAAAGAAAAAAGTCAGAACACGCCGCAGAGAGCGTAAGAACATTGAAAAGGGCCAGGTTCATATCAGCTCTTCCTTCAATAACACCATGGTAACCATCACCGACACCCAGGGCAATGCAATTTCCTGGGCATCTGCCGGCGGCATGGGCTTCCGTGGCAGCAGAAAGTCTACCCCCTTCGCAGCTCAGACCGCAGCTGAGACTGCCGCAAAGGCAGCTATGGAGCATGGTCTGAAGACCGTCGAAGTATTCGTCAAGGGCCCCGGCTCGGGCAGAGAAGCTGCGATCCGCGCTCTGCAGACCGCAGGTCTTGAAGTAACGATGATCAAGGACGTAACCCCCATTCCTCACAATGGCTGCCGTCCTCCGAAGCGTCGTCGTGTCTAATTGAAGGAGGGAAAGACAAATGGCAAGATATACTGAAGCAGTCTGCCGCCTGTGCCGCAGAGAAGGTCAGAAGCTCTTCCTTAAGGGCGACCGCTGCTACACCAAGTGCGCGCTTGAGAACAGATCCTATGCACCCGGCCAGCACGGCCAGGGCCGCAGCAAGAGCTCCGAGTACGGTATGCAGCTTCGCGAGAAGCAGAAGGCAAAGAGATACTACGGCGTTCTTGAGAGTCAGTTCCGCAGCTACTATGAGATGGCAGAGCGTCGTCCCGGCAAGACCGGCGAAAACCTCCTGAGCATCCTCGAGTGCCGTCTGGACAACGTCGTGTATCGCCTCGGCTTTGCAATGAGCCGCGCCGAAGCACGTCAGATGGTCAGCCACGGTCACTTCACCGTAAACGGCCGCAAGGTCAACATCCCCAGCTATCAGGTAAAGCCCGGCATGGTCATTACTCTGAAAGAGAGCAGCCGTGGTCTTGAGAAGATCAAGGCCAATGTTGAGGCAAACAGCTCACGTCCCGCACCCAAGTGGCTTGAGTACGATGCAAACAACATGATCGCTAAGGTCGTCGCAGTGCCCGCACGCGATGACATCGACCTCCCCATCGAGGAGCGCCTCATCGTCGAGTTGTACTCCAAGTAATACAGATACCCTCAAATTGGTAAGCTGACAAAACTCAGGGCGCAGATAAAGCGCCGAACTTAATAAGGAGGGTTATATTTAATATGATCGAAATAGAAAAGCCGCGTATAGAGTGCATCGAAACTCCGACCGACAGCTCCTATGGTAAGTATATCGTAGAGCCGCTGGAGCGCGGCTACGGCACGACACTTGGTAACTCTCTGCGTAGGGTCTTATTGTCCTCTCTGCCCGGTACGGCTGCGACCTCGATCAAGATCGCAGGCGTTCAGCATGAGTTTTCGACTATCCCCGGTGTTAAGGAAGACGTGACCGAGATCGTTCTTAATGTTAAGAGCATCATCGCCCGTCTCCACAGCGAGGAGCCCAAGACTGTCTACATCGAAGCCGTCGGCGAAGGCGTTGTCACCGCCGGCGACATCAAGGCAGATGCTGAAGTCGAGATCCTCAATCCCGAGCAGCCCATAGCCACCCTCGGACCTGACGGTGCGCTCTCCATGGAGCTTACCTTCGATCACGGCCGCGGCTATGTATCTGCGGACAAGAACAAAACAGCCCAAACCGCAATCGGGACCATCCCCGTTGATTCTATCTACACACCTGTTCTGAAGGTCAACTACTCGGTCGAAAATACCCGTGTTGGTAACCAGACCGACTTTGACAAGCTGACGATCGAGGTGTGGACGGACAAGACCATCACCGCGCGTGATGCAGTGTCTCTCGGCGCAAAGATCCTTTGCGACCACTTCACCCTGTTCACCGATCTGTCCGATGCAGTCGGCAATCGCCCGACCGTCGTCGAAAAGACCGAAACTCAGCGTGATAAGGTCCTTGAGATGACTATCGAAGAGCTCGATCTGTCCGTAAGAAGCTTCAACTGCCTCAAACGAGCAAACATCAACACTGTTGAGGACCTCATCTCCAAGACTCAGGATGAGATGATCAAGGTCCGTAACCTTGGCCGCAAGTCACTTGAAGAGGTCGAGCACAAGCTCGCCATGATGGGACTGTCTCTCGCGGACGAGGAGAACAACTAACTCTAACAAGGAGGAAACACCGAAATGCCCGGAACAAGAAAGCTCGGCAAGACGACCGATCAGCGCATGGCAATGCTCCGTCAGCAGGTCACCGACCTGCTCGATAAGGGCCGCATGGAGACTACCGTCACCCGCGCAAAAGAGATCGCTCCCATGGCCGAGAAAATGATAAGCCTTGGCAAGAAAAAGGATCTGGCTGCATACCGTCAGGCACTGGCCTTCATCACCCGTGAAGACGTTGCAAAGAAGACCTTTGACGAGCTGAGCGTCAAGTATGCCGACCGCAACGGCGGCTACACCCGTATCACCCGCATCGGACCCCGTCGCGGCGACGCAGCCGAGATGGCAGTCATCGAGCTGGTCTGATAGCAATATAAACAAAGTAAAAGCACCCCGATTTCGGGGTGCTTTTGGCCGTTCAATCGAGGTGGAAACATGCATGACGATCTGACAAAGCAGGATATTGCAAAAATGCAGGCCGAGCTTGACCACAGGCGGCTGGAGCTTATGCCGGAGCTTCTTGAGGAGGTCAAGCGCACGCGCGCCTTCGGAGATCTGAGCGAAAACTTTGAGTACAAAGAGGCAAAGCGAGCGAAAAACCGCAATGCCAGCCGCATTCGTTATCTTGAGAATATGATCAAGTCCGCGCATATAATCGACTCGGACTCTGCCGCCGACGAGGTCGGACTGTACGACAAGGTCGAGATATACATCCCCGAGGATGACGAGACGAACGTCATCCAGGTCGTGACGACTATACGCACCGACCCTCTCAAGGGACTCATAAGCCGCGAATCGCCATTCGGCAAGGCGGTGCTCGGCAAAAAGGCCGGGGACAAGATCATGGTCTATGTCAATGATAACTACAGCTACGAGGCCGTTATAAAAAGCATCACCAAGGCCGAGGATGACGGCTCGGCGCCGATATTGCAATACTGAAAAAACTGCCCGGGACTGTGCGGAAAGCGCGGGCTCGGGCAGCTTGTTTTTTTATGCTTATTTATCGAGCTTTGCGAGCATTGCGTCGCAGACCTCATCCATGTCGCCGACTATGCCGTAGGTGCAGTAGTTGAAGATCGCCGCATCCGGATCGGTGTTGACGGCAACGACCGTGTCCGCATCGGAAAAGCCCGTGACGTGGTTCACGGCGCCCGATACGCCGAAGGAGATGTACAGCTTCGGCTTTACCACAACGCCGGATTGCCCGATAACGAGCTTGAACGGCAGCACGCCGCGGTCAAACACCGGCCTTGTGCAGGCAAGCTTTCCGCCCAGACGCTCTGCGAGGCGGCGGTAGCGCGGCAGCGCGTCCGCGCCCTTTATCGCGTTTCCGACGCACACGATAACGTCGGCGTCGGCAATGTTCAGGCTCTCGTCCATGTCGTCGGCGCGGAAATCGAGTATCTCGGTGCGGATATTTTCGACGGGAAAGTCGATGTGCTCTTCGATTACCTCGTATTCGTGCGCGCCGCAGGGAGCATACTTAAATGTGCCGGGGCGGATGGTACCGACCTGGGGGCGAGCCACGGGAACGGTGATGACGGCCATCATCTTGCCGCCGACGGCAGGCTCGACGAACTCGATGTCCGTCGTCTTAGGATCCCACACAAGCTCGGTCGCGTCCGAGGTGCATCCGGTGCCGAGACGCGCGGCGAAGCGCGGAGCAAAGTCGCGGCCGTTTATCGTTCCGCCGACCATGACGGCAGTCGGACGGTATTTTTCGCACAGAACCGTGAACAGGTTCGTGTACGCGTCGTTGTTGAAGAAGTCGTAGCCCATGCCGGATACGCGGATGAGCTTATCCACGCCGCAGTCGAGCACCTTCTGAAGCTCACCGTCGCTTATCTCGCCGATAACGACCGCGGCAAGCTTTTCGCCGCTTGCGTCGCACAGCTTGCGCGTTTCCGAGCACAGCTCGAGCGATACCGGCAGAACGCTGTCGCCGTCGCGCTCGATAAAGACCCACATGTCCTTAAAATCAGTCTTGTTCATACCTGCAACCTCCTTAAAGCACATCGGCAATAAGCTCAAGAAGCTTATCGACATTCTTTTCCGTGCTGCCCTCGTCGATCATGCTGCCCTTGGAGCCTGTCTCGGGCGGATAGGTGCGCGGAACCTTAGTAGGTGAGCCTGGATCGCCGATCTGCTCGGGATCGAGTCCGGGGATCGTGTGGGAGTCGTACACCTCGATCTCGGCCGTGCGCGAAGCCTTCCAGCTCTTGAGGTTGGGAATGCGCGCGCGGAAGTTTGCCTTTTCGACCGTCAGCAGGCAGGGATACTGTGCCTTGAGCACCTCAACGCCGCGCTCGAGATCGCGCTCTGCGGTGATGGTGCGTGCATCTGTATCGACCTCAACGATCTTTGCGGTGGACGATATCTGGCTTGCGCCGAAGCGCTCTGCCAGCTGCGAGCCCATCTGGCCGGTCGCACCGTCGAGCGATTCCTTGCCGCAGAATATAAGGTCAAAATCGCCGAGCATTTTGGCTGCCGAGACGATAACGTAGCTCGTTGCGAGCGTGTCGGCATTTGCAAATGCGCGGTCGGACAGCAGCACGGCTCTGTCGGCTCCTGCGGCGAGACACTCGCGCAGAGCTTCCTTTGCCATGTCCGGTCCCATGGTGATGACGGTGATGCTGCCACCGTGAGCTTCCTTGACTCTGACCGCCGCTTCAAGCGCGTTTGCGTCCAGCGGATTGAGTATGGCCGGAACGCCGGCGCGTATAAGACTGCCGGTCACGGGATCCATTTTAACAAGGTTTATATCGGGAACCTGCTTTACGCAGACAAGAATATTCAGCATTTCTCAGCCCTCCTCGACGTTCGTGCAGACCTTACCGGGGTTGAGTATACCCTTGGGGTCGAACACCTGCTTTATCGCCTGCATCAGCCCGAATGCCGTCTCGCCGACCGATTCGAGCAGATACTGCTTCTTGGCATGGCCGATGGCGTGCTCACCGGAGACCTGGCCGCCGAACTCGGTGCACTTTGCGTAGCACTTGTCCATAACGGCCTTGCTGCGGCGCTTGAACTCGTCAAGCTCCATGTCGTTTGCGCAGCAGTAGATGTGCAGGTTGCCGTCACCTGCGTGGCCGAAGTTGCGGATGGCAATACCCTCGGCCTTACCGGCTGCGCGGGTGTAGACGAGGAACTCGGCTATGCGGTCAACGGGAACGACAACGTCCAGCTCGTCAAGGAGCTTCGTGTCGGCCTCAATGACGGTGAGGAACGCGCTGCGCGCCGCCCAAACGTCCTTTTTCAGGCTGTCTGTCCAAACAACGAGCGTATCGTATGCGCCGCACTTTTCGGCAAGCTCGCCGAGGCGATCCATCTTCGCGGTAAGCTCCGCTTCGCTGTCGCCGACCAGAGTTACGAGTATATACGCGCCGGCCTCTTTGCCGTTAACGACCGTCGGGAACACGCTGTTGCCGGTGAACGCTGCGGAGGAATCGACGATGTCGCGCTCCATGAATTCGATCGACTGCGGATCGAGATTTGCAAGCTTTATCTGCGGAACTGAGGCGATAGCGGTCTCAACATCCGCAAAGGGGAGAATGAGGCTTACATCCATGTTCGGCTTGGGAATGAGCTTGAGCGTAAGCTCGGTGATGATTCCGAGCGTGCCCTCCGAGCCGATCATCAGGTGCAGCAGGCTGTAGCCCGAGCTTGTCTTGCAAACGGTCTTGCCAAGCTCCATAACTCTGCCGTCGGGCAGAACAACGGTCATTGCAAGAACATAGTCGCGCGTAACGCCGTACTTAACGGCGCGCATGCCGCCTGCGTTTGTCGAAACATTACCACCGACCGTCGCGGTCTTTTCACCGGGATCGGGCGGATACATAAGGCCGCGTGTAAGCGCGTCGGCTGCCAGATCGCACAGCAGAACGCCGGGCTGAATATGCACGACGAGATTGTTCATGTCGTAGGAGAGAATTTTGTTCATGCGCGTTGTGCAGAGCACTACGCCGCCGCACAGCGGCACGCAGCCGCCGACAAGACCCGTGCCTGCGCCGCGCGGAGTCACGGGGATGTTGTTTTCATAGCAAAGGCGCATTATCTGCGAGACTTCATCGGTGCTCTCGACCTCGCAGACGACCTCCGGATAGTATTTGCCGTAAATCGGCATTTCGTCGTGGCTGAAATCGTCCTTCACCGCATCCTTGGCGAAAAAGCGCTTCGCGCCGACGATGGCCTGAAGCTTCTCAGCAATCTCAGGCGTGATTTTGTTATACTTCGTCATTTCAGACCTCCTTATACAATTTTGATGCATTATAAAATTGCGAAACAGGGGATAGCTATCAGATATCCCCTGTGTAAAAAAGTGTTTTTTCCAATTAAACCCAAAAGCATTATGCGCTTTATGCAACTTGATTGCAGGACAGAATTATTGCTTTGAACTTCCGAGCTTCGGAAGGGCGAGAGTTACGATGATGCCGACGACGGCGATAAGTCCTGCGAGAATGAAAGCAATGGATGTGCTGACAGCCTTTGCAAGAAAGCTCGTGCCTATTGACGCTATACCGAAGCCGATCATAACGAGTGAACAAACAAGACCTGCGTTCTTCGAGCCGAGATAATCGGTTATTAGCGAAGGCATTGTTGCCGCCGTGCCGCCGTAAGTGAAGCTGAGCAGCCAGAAACAGATGACATATACAATTCCCTTGGAGAATGTGAGCAGTACAATTGCAATGATAGTTATAGCAAAGCACAGGAGCATTGCACCTTTTCTGCCGATCTTATCGCTTCCGGTGGAGATGAGAAATCTGCCACCGACCTGCATAAGTGATGCAACGGAAACGCCGGTGACGAGAAGAGCGTTGTCCAGACCTCTTGAGGTTCCGTAGCTTACGAATATGGCGCTTAGAAGAACAAATGCAGGGATAGCACAGAAATATATAAGGCTGAGAAGGTAGTATTCCTTGCGCCTGAAGCAGTCACCAGCCGTCATGCAGGCATTTTGCGAAACCGCAACTGCGCCGGAAGGCTTGTAATCGGACATATATCCCTCGGGAGGCGCTTTTATAGTCAGCATGCCGAATACTGCGATAACAATGTAAATGCCTGCGAGTATCTTAAATGTTCCCGCAAAACCGTAGCTCGTGAGCCAGCTGCTGCAAAGCGGAGAAAGAATTGTGGCCGAAATGCCGAGAACCGCGAGGGTTATGCCAGTGGCGAGCCCCTTCTTGTCCGGGAACCATTTCTGCATCATTGCGATAATAACGTTATATACCATACCATCGCCGATACCCAGAAGACCGCCGTAAGTAAACCACATTCCGGCAGGGGCGCTGCTCGGAAGGAGAGCCGTGGCAAATATACCGGCAGCCATGAGAAGATAGCCTACAAGCATTATTATCTTGACGGGATATTTCTTCTGCATCACTCCGCCTATATAATTGCCGACAACGAAGAGCGCAAGGAATATCGTGTAGGGAAGGCTGGCCATAGAAGACTCTATTGAAAAATAGTCCATGATATATGGCTGGATAATGCTGTAAGTATAGCAAAAGCCCATTATAAGGCTGCAAATAATACCGCAGATAAGAATGAAGATTCTGCTGTTGTTCTTGCTTTTCATCACATCTCTCTCCTTTACACTTATTTCCCCATATTCGCGTCTATTGCTCTCAGCTTTCCGTAAGCAAGATTTTTGAATATGTCGTTAAAAAGCTGAAAACCATCTTCGCCTATGCAGTAGCAGTTAGGCATATGCGCCTTTCTGTTTCTTGCATACTCCATCTTTATGTAACCGTTATCGAAGTCGGGGTGGTTGCAGATGGGAACATCGCAATGATACTTTGCCGTTTCCTTGGAAAAATGCTCAATTGAAGAGAGATACTGTACATTTCCTTCGATCGTTGCAGGCGGATTTGTTCCGCCCCACATACCGGCCATATGCTCGACCCCGTTATCATGGACAGGGAATATGAAGCTCAGACCGCCGGGAGTATGACCCGGAGTGAACAGAACACGAATCCAGTGGTCGCCGAGCGTGATCACATCACCATCATCGATATAGTGGTCGATGTTGAAATCCTTCCATGTATCCGGCCTGTCCGGGAAAAATGGATTTTCCGACCAAAAATCGTCGTCGATTTTACTGAGATAGGTTTCGCAGCCAAAGCTGTCCACCAGCCACTTGCCGCAGCCGCAGTGGTCAAAGTGCCCGTGGGTGATAACAAATTTTCGTATGTCGGCGGGACTCCAGCCAATATCCTCGATGGCCGAGACAATTGCTTTGAACATCTCTTCCTTGGGGTAGATGGCGTCGATCACGATGAGCCCCTCGGAGGTTTTCAGTATAAATGAGGCGGTGCTTTTGTTTGCAACACAAAGAAGGTCGTCGAATATCTGGGCATGGGTAAACCAAGAGGCGTCAGGCATATCCGCAAGCAGCTTCTGTATGTCGATTTTGTACATAGGTAGATTCATTTGCGTTACTCCTTTTTCTTTAAAATTGTCGTAATGACTAAAAACAGAGTAACATGTATGCTGAAACTTGTAAATATGGGCCAATAAATAGCAAGCGACATTTTTCTGTAAGGTTGTTATTAGGCAAATAACTCACTCTGGATTGCGCATTGCGCAAAACTATTTGAGTTGCTATATTTATGCGATTAATATATAATTAGTATAAAAACAGACAGCGCCGCTAACTATTATAAAAAGGGGCGAAAAGTATATGGGTGAAGCAAACGACTATTCCTATAACATCGCATCAGTAGAGAAGACAACAAGGCTTATAGAACTGCTTGCCGAAACTAACGGAGAGCTTTCGGTGCTTCAGATAGCAAAGCGGCTCGATACGCATTCTTCAAGTGCGGACAGGTTTCTTATTACATTGCAAAACCTTGGATATGTGGAGAAAGACGAGCATACCGGCAAATACAGACTAACTGACAGACTGCTGAAGATAGCGTCAAATTTGATTACCAATCACCCGCTGACCGTACGCTATCTTGACGTTATGCATACTCTTGCCTATAATTTCAAGGCAACAACTCATATAATGGCTTTTTATGACCTGAGCACCATTACCATTCACAAGGATCTTCAAACCCAGAACATCTCTTATAACAACGCTTTTTTTGACCCCAAAAGGCAGCATTACTGCTCTGCGCCGGGAAAGCTCCTTCTGTCTACCTTGTCGGAAAAGAGTCTTTCGGAGTATCTTTCAAATATGAAGTTCATCAAATATACGAACAAGACCATAGTAAGCGAGAAAGCGCTCAGAGAAAATCTTGAGCTTATCCGTGAGCTTGGCTACTCTGTTCACGACGAAGAGTGGCTGAGCGGATGCCTCACCATAGCCTTCCCGCTTAGAGTTCACGGGCAGATAAAGGGGGCTATGTCGGTGATGTGTTCTATAGACAGAAAAGATGAGATGCTCAGTCAAAGAACACTTGAGGGCATAAAACGAATGCTTGCCGAGCCCAATGTATGAAAAACTCCAAACCACGTTTGAGGATGACAAGTAACTGTATAATGATGTACGGCCATTAATTGTGCATACTGGAAGAACATCAGCACAGAAAGATATAGTTTTAAGGTGAAAAGGCGTCGCCGGAGCGACGCCTTTTTGTCCTTTTTATGAGCGCATATGCTTAAGTCAACGGAGTGCTGATTTTTGCTTACTCAAAGCTTCTCCGGATACAGGACCTGGGCGATGGCCTCGACGGTGGACACGCAGCGGATGCCGGGCATTGCGTCTTCAAGCGAAAGACGCACAAAGCGCTCGTTTTTCACGCAGTCGAGCTGCGAAAGCTGCGGATCGGCCTTCAGCGCGGCGACCTTCTCGTCATAGCTTGAGCCTTCGTAATCGTGGATGATGATGCACCAGGGATCGGCCACGGCTACGGCCGACGGCTCGACCGCGTCCCACGCCTTTGATATCTCGCCGAAGGCGTTTGCGCCGCCGGCGGCGGTGATGTAAGCCGACTCGATGTTTGCACTGCCTGCGGTGTAGAGCTTTTCGCCGATGAAGCTGTCGAGCACGAACACCGTTTTAGGCTCGGTTACATTGCCGAGCTTGTCGGCCACCGCTTCAAGGCGTGTGCTCTGCTCGCTGACGATCTCCTCGATGTTTTCGACACTGAATACCTTCGCAAGATCGCGCATTTCCTGCCACACGGCCTCGATGGTCTCGGCCTCGCTGACATAGACGGTGATACCGGCCTTTTCGAGCTGAGCCACGGTCAGGTCGTCGTCAAATATCCAAGAGCTTGCGTAGAGAAAATCGCATCCGCTGTCGATTATCTGCTGCGCCGTCGGGTAGCCGATGCTGAGTGTCGGAATGCTCTCGACGGCGTCGGCGTATTCGGGCAGAGCGCCCAGCGAATGATTTTCCATGCACTTGCCGATGACCTTATCGGCAAGGCCGAGCGCGCAGAAAACCTCGGTGCAGTTGGGGCCTGCCGTAACGACCTTCTGCGGAAGCGCCGTTACGGTGCTCTGCTTGCCGTGATTGCGGAAGCTCACGGGAGCGTAGCTTTCCTCGGGAGTGGGCTGCGCTGTCGGCTGAGCCGTCGGTTCCGGCTCGCTGCCCTTGCATGCGCACAGCGAAAATGCCATGACAAGGCACAGTAAAAATGCAACTATTCTTTTCATATATCTCTCCTTTTGTGATAAAAGAGCATTTGCGCATAATATACCACTATATAATTGTCAATTCAACGGCTTTTTGTTAATAAAAAAGGCATTGAGCATAAGAAAAATGTGTGTTATTATATGTATTTGTCGAAATGTACCTTACGGAGGCATTGATATATGGACGAGACTAATGTTTTAGACGAAATGCCGGCTGAGGAAATAACTCAGACGGAGAAAAAAAGCCGCGGCGGCAAGCATTCAAAGCCCGGCAAAAACAGACGCCGCGGCGGCAAAAAGAGCAAAAAGGGACTTGTCATAGCCCTGTGCGTGATCGCGGCGCTTGCGATCATTGCGGCGCTTTTTGTGTTCGTCGTTTACGGCGGACGGCACATGTACCTCAAAGCCGAGCTCGGCGATGGGGCACCGGCGGCGTCGGCGTTCATGAAAGACGGCGCGGACGCAAGCTACGTTGGCGATGCCAACGTCAGCACGAGCAAAGAGGGTACCTATATATTAAAGGTCAAAAGCGGCGGCAAGGTTCGCCCGGAGCTTCTTATCGTACGCGATACGAAGGCTCCGACGACCGATACCACCGAGGCCCAGATAACCATCGACGATAAATCCCTCGACCCCGAGACGGCTCTGGGCGAGATAAAGGATGCGTCGAAGGTCACCGCAACGTGGGAGAAGGAGCCGACCTACGGCATTGCCGGAGCATATGATTGCAGCATAAAGCTTGAGGATGCCTGCGGAAACAGCCGCAGCGTCAAGCTCACGGTCAAGGTTCTCGGTCTTGTCGATGTCCTTGAGCACGAGGCCGGTCAGCCGCGCCCGAGCCTTAAGGACTTCATGGCCGTAGAGCGCTCTGACGCAAAGCTCGTGACCGATCTTGACGACATCACATGGGATAAGCTCGGCGACTACGAGGTCAAGGCCGAATTTGACGGAAAGACCTTTACCTCGACCCTGCGCATAGTCGATACAACGGCTCCCGACCCGGACATTGTTCCGGCGGCGGTGCTCGTCGGCGGCAAGATAGAGGCCAAGGACCTCGCCCTGAGCGGTGGCGACGCGACCGCTGTGAGCTATGAATTCCCCTCCGAGCCGGTGCTGTCGAAGGCAGGAACGGTCTCCTGCGGAATAAAGGCTACCGACGAGGCCGGAAACAGCTCGGAGAAAACGGGCAAGATCATCGTCTGCGACGCGATAGCCGAGCTTGAGGCATCGATGGATATGGTCACGGAAAGCGATGTGCTCGCGGCACTCGGCGGCGACTATGCCGGATACAAGATGGAAAGCGAGCCGTTCGAGCGCACAGGCCTCGGCGCACACGCGATGGTTTTTGCAAAGGGCGACGAGAAGATCAACGTCGGCGTTGTGATAAAGGACACCGTTGCCCCCACTGCCGAGGGCATCGACTGCCAGTGCAGCACCGGCTACTACTGCGAGCCGATAAAGTTTGTGACCAATGTTGCGGATATGTCCAAGGTCACGGCAAAATTCGTAAACGAGCCCGACTGGAGCGTTGAGGGCGAGCAGAATGTTCAGATCGTGCTCACCGACCGCGCCGGAAACGAGACCACGGTCGATGCAAAGGCGATCATAGCCCCCGATACGACTGCGCCCGTTATCTACGCCGCGCGCGACAGATACTGCTATGTCGGCGAGGCGGTGTCCTACTTTAAAGAGGTCTTTGCCGAGGATAACGCCGATCCCGAGCCTGAGATCGAGGTCGATAAGTCCAAGGTCGATGCAAAGACTGCCGGGACCTACGACGTTACATACACAGCCACCGACCACGAGGGCAACACCTCGAGCGTCACGGTGAAATACACCTTTGTTGAGAAAAAGATCGACGACGCAAATCTTGACGAGGCCGTGGACAAGGTCATCGGCGAGATCATAACCGACGATATGAGCGTGCCCGAGCAGGCGTATGCGATATTTGATTACTGCTACAGCAATATCATCTACACCGGCACGTCCGACAAGACCGACTGGAAGAGCGAGGCCTACCGCGGCCTGACCGAGGGTGTGGGCGACTGCTTCACCTTCTATTCGGCAAGCTATGCGCTTTTGCAGAAAATTGACTGCCAGGTGCTCAGCGTTGAGCGCTTAAACGGCAAAACGCAGCATTTCTGGTGCCTTGTGAACCTCGGCACGGGCTGGTATCACTTCGATACCTGCAATGTCGGCCCGGAGCACCTGAGATGCTTTATGAAAACAAGCGAGGAGCTTGTGAAATACAGCGTGCAGTACTGGCGTTTTGACACGAGCCTGTATCCGCCGCTTGAAACAACGCCGTATTCAATGAGCTGAGATGAAAAACGTACTTGAATTTTTAGAAAAAACCGCGCCCGCTTGCGGCGATAAGACCGCTTTTTCCGACGGCGAGGAGAGCCTGAGCTTTGCCGAGCTTGCGCAGCTTTCGCGCGCCGGAGGAAGCGCACTGATCGCGAGAGGGCTTAAAAACGAGCCTGTCGCGGTGTTTATGAAAAAAGCGCCTAAAACGATAGCCGCGTTTTTCGCGGTGCTCTATGCCGGGTGCTATTATGTTCCGCTGGATGCGTCCATGCCGCTTTACAGGCTGCAAATGATATTCGAGCAGCTCTCGCCCCGCGCCGTTGTCTGTGACGATGCTTCAAGGGAGCTTGCCGAAAGGCTCTCGCCCGAGGGCAGCGTTATAAGCGCATCCGAGCTTTTCGCGGCCGATGAAAACGCTGAGGCGCTGGCAGCTGTTCGCGCAAAATGCATCGACACGGACCCGGCGTACATCGTCTTTACCTCCGGCAGCACGGGCGTTCCCAAAGGCGTCACAGGCTGCCACAGGGCGCTTATAGACTATGCAAACGCACTGTGCCCGGCTATCGGCGCTGACGAGGAGAGCGTTTTCGCAATGCAGGTGCCGCTTTATGTCGATGCCTGCATGAAAGAGCTGCTGTCGGTCATAAAATGCGGCTCGACCGCTTACCTCATGCAGCAGAGCATGTTCCTTTCGCCGATAAAGGCGGTGAAATTTTTAAACGAGCATAGGGTCAACACGCTGTGCTGGGTGGCCTCGGCGCTGACGATCATATCCGGCCTCGGCGCGTTTGAGGACATTAAGCCGCAATATATGCGCACCGTGTGCTTCGGAAGCGAGGCCTTTCCGGTAAAGCAATTGCAGCTTTGGCAGTCTGCCTGCCCCGGCGCGAGGTTTGTTAACCTTTACGGGCCGACGGAGGCGACAGGCATGTCGTTTTACTATGTCGTTGACCGCGACTTCTCCGACGGCGAGCCTATACCCGTTGGCAAGCCGTTTGACAACACGGGCTTCATGCTCCTGCGCGAGGACGATACCGAGGCCGCACCCGGCGAAACTGGCGAGATATGCATCCGCGGCACGGCGCTCACGCACGGATATTTTGACGATCCGGAGCGTACTGCGGCGGCGTTCACTCAAAATCCTCTCAATAAGCACTATCCCGAGCTTATCTACCGCACGGGCGATCTCGGCAGAATAAACGAGCGCGGCGAGCTGGTGTTCGTTTCGCGCAAGGATCACCAGATTAAGAACATGGGTCACCGCGTCGAGCTTGGCGAGATCGAAGCCTGCGCCGACGGCTGCGAGGGCGTTGTGCGCTCGTGCTGCATGTTTGATAAGCAAAAAGGCAGGCTGCTGATGTTCTACATGGGCGCTGCCGATGAAAAGACACTCGGCAAATATCTGCGGTCTATGCTGCCGCGATATATGCTGCCGTCGAAAATAAAACGGCTCGATGCTCTGCCGCTTCTGGAAAACGGCAAGATCGACCGAAACTCACTTAAAGATATGGAGATTTAAGCATGGAAGAGATACTTGATATACTCAACGGCCTCGGCCTTGACGCCGATTTTGAGCACTGCACTACGCTCATCGACGACGGCATCCTCGAAAGCCTCGATATCGTAACGATAATCGCAGAGCTGTCGGACGCCTTTGATATCACCATCCCGGCGCGCGATATCGTGCCCGAAAACTTCAACTCCGCCGAAGCCATGCTGAACATGGTAAACCGTCTGCTTGACGAATAAGCCGTGCTGTTTACGTCCTATGGCTTCATAGCCTTCCTGGCGGTACTTTTTGTACTGTATTATCTCATACCGAAGCGATTCCAATGGCTGCTGCTTCTTGCTGCGGACATTGTGTTTTACGCCTGCGCCGGGTGGAAGGGTCTGTGCTTCATGGCGGCAACTGTTGTCGTCTCATGGGCGGCGACGAACCTCATGGGCGCGTCGCTTGCAAAGCAGAAGTCGTTCCTTAAATCCGACGAGGGCAAGGCGCTTGAGCGCGCCGAGCGCAAGGCATATAAAAAGCAGTGTGAAAAGCGCCGCAAGGTAATATTTGTGCTGGCGCTCGTTGCCGACCTCGGCATACTTGCAGCGCTTAAGTACACAAACTTCCTTATAACAAATGTCAACGCACTTTTGTCTGCCGATATTGCGGCGGTCGATTGGGTGCTCCCCCTCGGTATATCGTTCTACACCTTCCAGACCGTCAGCTATGTGATCGACGTCTACTGGGAAAAGGTCGAGCCGGAAAAGAATATCCTGCGCGTTGCGCTGTTCACATCATTCTTTCCGCTGCTCATTCAGGGCCCCATTTCGCGCTTCGGCGATCTGAAGGATACGCTTTTTGCCGAGCATAAGGCCGACTTTAAGCAGATATCCTTCGGCCTTCAGCGCATTCTTTGGGGCTACTTCAAAAAGCTCGTCATTGCCGACAGACTGCTTGCTGCGGTCACAGCGCTGTGCGGCGATCCGGCGACGTACACGGGCGCGTATGTTTTCATCGGCGCCGTTTTGTATGCAGCCGAGCTTTATGCCGACTTCACCGGCGGCATAGACATAACCATCGGTGTTGCGCAGGTGCTTGGAATAAAGGTGAAGGAGAACTTCATCCGTCCGTATTTTTCGCGCAATATCGCCGAATATTGGCGTAGATGGCACATTTCCATGGGCACATGGTTCAAGGATTATATTTTTTATCCGCTTTCGGTCGCGCCGTGGCTCCTGAAGCTTTCAAAATCCGCGCGCAAAAAAATATCCGACGGCTTCGGAAGGAAGCTGCCTGTGTATGTTTCGACGATAGTGACGTGGTTCCTTACCGGCCTGTGGCACGGCGCGGCGTGGAATTTTGTCGTTTGGGGACTTCTCAACGCTTTCTTCATCCTGCTTGCCGAGGAGTTCAAGCCCGTGTCGCAGCGCTTCCGCGCAAAGCACGAAAGGCTCGTCTCAGGCTTCGGCTACAGGGTGTTTGAAACGCTCAGAACGTTCCTGCTCATGTGCTCGCTGCGCGTTCTCGACTGCTACCGCGATGTTGAGGTATCCTTCCGCGCGCTCGGTACGGTGTTTACGGACTTTAACTGGGGCGAGGCATTCTCCGGTGCGCTTTTGCAGCTGGGGCTTACGGGCGCAGACTATATAATCGCCGCAGTCGGTGTTGTGATCATGTTTGCCGTTTCCTGCGTTCAGGAAAAGCACGGCAGCGTGCGCGAGGTACTGTGGGAAAAGCCTGTTTTGTGCTATGCCGTGTTCTTCGTCCTTGCCGTTGCGGTCCTGACCTTCGGCGCGTACGGCGTGGGCTACGATGCGGCGCAGTTTATCTATAACCAGTTCTGAGGAAGCAAATGAGCAAAAAAAGCAATAAAAAACTGCATATTATCTGCCTTGCGGCTTTCGCGGTGCTGCTGTGCGCGGCGATATGGCTGCTGGGCAGGGTATGTCAGCCGAAATACATGTCCGGCGTTCTCGAGGGCGCGATGACGCAGGAGTATTATAATGAAGAAAACCCGCACGATGTGATATTTGTCGGCGACTGCGAGGTGTACGAGAACTTTTCCCCCGTAACAATGTGGGAGGAACATGGCATAACGAGCTACATCCGAGGCTCGGCGCAGCAGCTTATCTGGCAGTCGTACTATCTGCTTGAAGAGGTGTTCGAGCGCGAAAGCCCGAAGGTCGTCGTGTACAATGTCCAGTCGATGAAGTACGACACTCCGCAGAGCGAGGCGTACAATCGCATGACGCTCGACGGTATGCCGCTTTCAAAGCACAAGCTCGACGCGATAAAGGCATCCATGACCGAGGACGAGGATATGGTAAGCTACCTTATCCCGTTCCTGCGCTATCACTCGCGCTGGTCGGAGCTGACGGACGAGGACTTTGAGTACGCCTTCCGCCGCGACCCCGTGACGATCGCAGGCTACCTCATGCGTGCGGACGTTGAGCCTATGACAAAGCTGCCGACGGCGCCTGTGCTGGACGATTACACGATAGGCGACACATGCTGGGAATACCTTGACAAAATGCAGAAGCTGTGCGATGCTAACGGAGCGACGCTCGTTCTTATAAAATCGCCGAGCCTGTGGCCGCACTGGTACGATCAGTGGGACGAGCAGATAAGCGATTACGCCGCCGAGCACGGCCTTGATTACATAAACCTGCTGAACGTTTCGGACGATATCGGCATCGACATGCAGACGGATACCTATGACGCGGGACTGCACCTTAATATCTACGGCGCGGAAAAGCTCTCGCGCTATTTCACGGAGATCCTTGCCGGGCGCTACGGCGTTCCTGACCGCAGAGACGATGAGACCGTTTCTGCCGACTGGGAGAATAAATGCAAAGCGTATTATGAGCTTCTGGCAGCGCAGAATGCCGAGCTTGAGGAATACGGCTATCTAAAAAGCTGGACACTGGGGGACGAAAAATGAAAAAGTTTATTGCAATTATCCTTGCCGCTTTGTGCGTTTTCGCGCTTTGCGCATGCGGGAATGACGGCGGCAGCGGCGACAACGATGCAAACAAAACCGCCGAGTACAAGCCCGATTACGGCGAGCTTTACTATGCCTCGGGCGAGGTGAAGTTCGGCATTCTCGACCCTGCCGCGGATGTTCTGGCTGCCCTCGGCGAGCCTGACAGCACCTTTGAATCCAACAGCTGCGCGTATCAGGGCAAGGACAAGTTCTATTATTATGACGGCTTTGAAGTCTTGGTAAACGATGTTGACGGGACAGAGCGCATCACCGGCATCACAATTGCGGATGATACCGTTTCCAATCCTCAGGGCGTGAAGATCGGCATGAAGATCGACGAGGCGCTCGCGCTCATGGACGGCATCGAGTATGTTCAGTCGGGCGATACCTATAAGTTCACCGTCGGCTCGACCCTGTTCAGGCTTCAGGCCGGCGACGACGGTACGGTCGCTGCCGAGGAATACTCCGTTGCAGCAAACGATAAGTGAGGTGCACCATGGCTGAGTACAAAAAGATGAAGCTCGAGGACGTTTTTGCCGACATTGAAAAGATAATGGGCGCCGACGCTTCCGACGAGGAAAAGAGCATGCAGCTGCGCAAAAAAGCCGCATCGGCTTACGAGCAGGAGGACGATCCTGCCGCCGCGGCTTATTACGACGAGGCGATAGCCCTCGGCTGCGTCGAGGCCGACATGCTGCCGGAGATTCTTTTCCGCGGCGGCGTGAGCTTTGCAAAGCTTGATGAGAAAAAGTCGTTTGAGCTTTTAAAGCGCGCTGCCGAGCTTGGCCACGTCAAGGCCATGCTCAACCTTGCCGTTTGCTATCAGAAAGGCACCGGAGCGGCAAAGAACGAAAAAGAGTGCTATAAATGGGCGCTGGCTGCTGCCAATGCCGGGGATATAGAGGCAATGTATATCTGCGCGCTGTGCTCCGAGCAGGGCTTCGGAACCAAAAAAGATCCCACCGAGGCGTTTGCGCGCTTCAAGCGCGCCGCCGAAGCAGGCGTTGTTGATGCAATGTATAAAACCGCGCTCAACCACGACCGCGGCGAGGGTACCTTTCGCAATCCGCAGGCGGCGTTTGAATGGTTCAAAAACGCGGCCGAAATGGGTCATCCCGACGCGCAGCACGATCTTGCCGTGTGCTATGCAAACGGCGAGGGAACGGCGGCCGATCCCTCGGAGGCATTCCGCTGGATGAAGCTCTCGGCCGAAAACGGCAATGTTGACGCAATGCGCCTTGCAGGCGGCTGCTATTATAACGGCTTCGGCGTTAAGGAGAATCCGAAAAAGGCCTTTGAGATGTTCAAAAAAGCCGCCGAACTCGGCGACGTTGACTGCATGCGCATGACGGGTGATTGCTACGCGCTCGGCAGCGGCGTTAAGCAAAACCGCGATGAGGCAATGCGCTGGTATCGCATAGCCGCCGAAAACGGCGATATGGACTCGCGCGAAATGATGGAAAATTACTGAATTGAATAGCAAAAAAACACGGTAGGTTTTCACCTGCCGTGTTTTTATGTCAGCTTGATGTCAGCTTGATGTCAGCTTGTTTAATATGTCGATATCCGGTATCGCCGAGGTGCCCATGTCCGGAAAGGATGTGACGGCGCTCATAAGCCCCACCATTACAAAGGCAATGACCGCAAGCAAGGCAATGACTATAACTGCAATAATAAATCCCGTGCGTATATTGGCCTTTGCGCGGCGGATCTCCTCGTCCTCTTCTTTTTTGTTTTTCTTCATCGTGCCTCACCTCCGACGACACTATTTTATATCATATAAAAATATTGTCAACAAACTGTCTGTTAACATTGACAAATGCAGCCGGCATGATATAATAACAACATCAGTTGCGCAACAGCAGTTGCGCAAAAATGAGGAAGTGATAATAATGCCGCCGAGAGTGAAGTTTTCGCGAGAAGAGATAATTGCCGCGGCGCTGGATATTGTGCGCCGGGGCGGAATGGCAGCGCTCACGGCCCGAAGCCTTGCGGCGGAGCTTGGCTCGTCCGCAAAGCCGGTGTTCGGCCTTTTTGAGAATATGCAGGAGGTGCAGGATGAGGTCGTGCGTGCGGCAAATGCCGAGTATCAGTCTTTTCTGCGCGCCGAGATGATGCGCGGAGCATATCCGCCGTATAAGGCCAGCGGCATTGCCTACATTGCCTTTGCCCGAAAGGAGAAGGAGCTGTTCAAGCTGCTGTTTATGCGCGACAGGACCGAGGAAGATTCGGAGACCGAAGATGAAAGCATTGACGGGATCATAGCGCTCATATCCCGTAATACCGGGCTGAGCGAGGAGCAGGCGCGCCTTTTCCATCTCGAGATGTGGATATTTGTCCACGGAATCGCGACGATGATAGTTACGGGATACCTTGACTGGGAAGAGGAATATGTCAGCCGCACTCTGACCGACGTATACGAAGGATTGAAAGCGCGCTGGTGCGGAGGAAACGGAAAATGAATGCGATAGAGATAAAAAAGCTAACGAAAAAATATAAGGACGTGATCGCAGTCGATGGACTTGAGCTGAGCGTTCGTCAAGGCGAGCTGTTTGCGCTGCTCGGCGTAAACGGAGCGGGCAAAACTACAACGATAAAAATGCTCTCGTGCCTGACCTCGCCCACGTCCGGCGAGGCGTTCCTCGACGGAAAAAGCATAGCTTCTCAGCCGGGTGAGGTGAAGCGCATCATAGGAGTATCGCCGCAGGAGACGGCAGTTGCGCCGAACCTGACGGTTATGGAAAACCTCGAGCTTATGTGCGGCGTGCACGGGCTTTCAAAGGATAAAACGCGCGTGCGGGCGCAGGCGCTGTGCGAAGAGTTCGAGCTTGGCGAGGTCAAAGGGCGCAAGGCCGGTAAGCTCTCGGGCGGCTGGCAGAGAAGGCTCAGCATTGCAATGGCGCTCACCGGCGATCCCGAGATACTGTTCCTCGACGAGCCGACGCTCGGCCTTGACGTAATTGCGCGCAGCGAGTTGTGGGATACCGTGCGCGCGCTCAAGGGCAAAAAGACGATAATACTCACAACGCATTATATGGAGGAAGCCGAGGAGCTGTCCGATCGCGTCGGCATCATGCGCGGCGGAAAGCTGCTGGCCCTCGGCACGGCCGAGGAGCTAAAAGCCTTTGCCGGAAAAGAAAAATTCGAGGATGCGTTCGTCGCGATAGTAAAGGGGGAGGGGAAATGAAAATGCTCACATTCTCCTCGCGCACGGCAAAGGAGATACTGCGCGATCCCGTAAACCTCGGCTTTGGACTCGGTTTTCCGTTGGTGCTTATCCTGCTGCTGTCGGCGATCCAGGCAAACATTCCGGTTTCCATGTTTGAGATCGAGAATCTTGCACCGGGTATGACCGTGTTCGGCCTGTCGTTCATGACGCTTTTTGCGGCAACGCTCATCGCAAAGGATCGCGAAAGCGCGCTTTTGCAGCGGCTTTATACAACGCCGCTCACGGCTGCCGACTTCATTTTCGGCTATACCTTGCCGCTGCTGCCCATTGCCCTCGGGCAGGCTGCCGTGTGCTTTGTAACGGCGTTTTTCCTCGGCCTTGAGGTGACGGTGAACGTCCTGTGGTCGGTGCTGATGATAATTCCCGCCTCAGTGTTTTTCATTGCGCTCGGGCTTCTGTGCGGCAGTGCCCTGAGCGTAAAGCAGGTAGGCGGCATATGCGGCGCGCTGCTGACAAACCTCACCGCATGGCTGTCCGGCATATGGTTTGACCTTGAGCTTGTAGGCGGCGCGTTCAAAACGGCGGCCGAACTGCTGCCGTTCTGCCATGCGGTGAGAGTCGAGCAGGCCGTCTGCGCAGGCGGCCTTGCGGATGTCTGGCCGGATCTTGCGTGGGTCATAGCCTACGCCGCTGCCGCCGTCATTTTCGCAGTCCTGGCCTTCCTGCGTCAAATGAAGCGCCAGTGATTAAAAGCATGCCCAAACGAACAATCCCTCCGGCGGAGCCGGAGGGATTGCTTTATATTATTTGAGATCATTCTTCCGCGCTAATGACGATCGAAAGACCCACGCCGAGGGCGGCGAGGACGGCGGCTGCAAAAGCAAGTGTGTCGATATTGCCGCCGATGAGCGAGGCAATGACGCTCACGGCGCCCAGAGCGGCGCCGAGGGCGGCGAGCTTAAACGCGAGGGAGTCCTGCTTTTTGGTCAGCAGTATGAGCGCCGCCGCGGCGGCTGCAACTGCAAGCAGGTGAGAAGCGTAAGTGACGATGAAGGATATAAGAGCTTTGAGATAATCCCGGTGCAGCGCGCTCTCGTGCTTGCCGGCGGAGCTTAAAAGCTCGGCCGTCGTGCTCTCGGCTGTGCCATAGCCCTCGTCGATGAGGCTTTCGCGGCTGCGCTCGACCTTTTCCGCAATGTCCTCGTAGACCGAAAGCTCCTCTGCCTTGGCATCAAGTTCTTCCTTTTCCTTGTCAAGCTCGGCTTTCGTGTCGGCAACGGACTGCCCGTCGGCATCGAGCTTTGCAGGGCCGGACTCTATCTCCTGCTTCATGCCGGAAAGCTGCGCCTGGGCGGAATCTATCTGCTGCTGCGCCTGAGTAAGCCCGGACTCTCCCTGCTGAAGCTGCGCATAGGCCGAGTCAAGCTGCGCCTTCATGTCGGAAATGTAGCTGTCGGTCAGGTCGATACCGACCTTGCCGCCGACGATCTTGAGCGCCATCCAATGCGGAATGTGCTTTGCCTCAAGCTCACTTATGGCAGACGACAGCTGATCGTAAGCGGCCTTGCCCTCGTTGTACGAGGCCCAGCCCGAGTCGAGCTGCGCTCTGCCGCTTGAAACGGCGCTCTGCGCACCGCTGCTGTTGAACCGGTTTTTGCCGACATTGTAGGCTATAAGCTGCTGATTATAGCTCAAAACATCCTCGTTGTATTTTTTATCTGCCGCCTCGTATTGCTTGTACTTTTCGTCATAAGCGGCTTTCTGCTCGTCATAAGCGGCCTTTTTCTCATCGTATTCGGCCTTGCCGTCGGCGAGCGCTTTTTCGTTATCGCTGAGCGCGTCAAGCTCCTTTTTGAAGGAGACGTAGTCTTCACGAACATCGCCGACGGGACTGAAGCCATCCGCTATCCCGGTAAGGCCGGTCATGAACGCGGCAAGCAGCAGCACGACGGCAAGAACGATCGCGATCGCTCTCCACTGATTTTTGGATACCATGCTATCACCCTTGAAAGATCTGAATGATCAATGATTGATTATACTATAGGAAACTTGTTAACTCAATATGAATTCGTGCGAAAAATTTTTGCGGCGAGGGTATAAATGTGTAGTAATTTTGTAACCTGTGTGGTAGAATAATTTAAATTAACTGTAAGAAAGAAGTTTTTATATATGGATATCAAAAAACTCGAAAGCTACGCCGAGCTTATCGTCAGAGTCGGCGCGAATGTCCAAAAGGGACAGGATGTTGTCATTTCGGCCGAGCTTGATCAGCCGGAATTTGTCGAAATGCTCGTTGAGCAGTGCTATCTTGCAGGCGCTGCCGAGGTAAGAGTCGAGTGGACGCATCAGCCGCTCAGGCTCAAGCATGTAAAATACCAGACCGTCGAGCGCCTCGGCGAGATAAAAGATTGGGAAAAGCAGAAGCTTCTGAACAGAGCCGAAACGCTGCCGGCCATGATCTATATAGAGTCTGCCGACCCCTCGGGTCTTGACGGGCTGGATCAGGAAAAGTGGGGCAAGAGCGTCCAGATGCGCTGGAAGGTCATAAAGCCCATCCGCGACTCGATGGAGAACAAATACCAGTGGGTCATTGCGGCGGCGCCGGGCAAGGCGTGGGCAAAAAAGGTGTTCCCCGAGCTTGGCGAGGCCGAGGCAGTCGAAAAGCTTTGGGAGGCGATACTGTACACCTCGCGCGCCGAGGGCGACGGAGTGAAGGCATGGCAGGAGCACAATGCCGATCTCAAGAGCCGCTGCGAGTATCTCAACTCGCTCGGCCTGCGCAAGCTGCACTATAAAAGCGCAAACGGAACGGATTTCACCGTCGGACTCATTCCGCAGGCGCAGTTTCTCGCCGGAGCGGAGGATACGCTCGGGACAAACGTGCGCTTTAATCCCAACATCCCCAGCGAAGAGGTTTTCACAAGCCCCATGAAGGGACAGGCCGAGGGCATAGTGTATTCGACCCGACCGCTATCCTACCGCGGCACGATGATCGAAAACTTCAGCATCCGCTTTGAAAACGGCAAGGTGACAGAGGTCAAGGCCCAAAAGGGCGAGGATGCGCTCAAGACGCTCGTGAATATGGACGAGGGCTCGAAAATGCTCGGCGAGTGCGCGCTCGTGCCGTTTGACAGTCCGATAAGAAACAGCGGCATAATGTTTTATAATACCCTTTTTGATGAAAACGCCGCATGCCACCTCGCGCTCGGCGACGGATTTGCTAACTGCATAAAGGACTTTGAAAACTACACGCTCGAGCAGTGCCGCGAAATGGGCATAAATTCGTCCATGATCCATGAGGATTTCATGATAGGCTCCGAGGATCTCAATATCACGGGCGAGACCGAAAGCGGCGAGAGAGTGCAGATATTCAAAAACGGAAACTGGGCGTTCTGATCTAGAGGAAGCAAGATGGAGATAGAAAACGAAAAGATAAGGTATTCGGTCAGCCGGAAGAACTTCTTCGTCAAGCTTGCGGTGATCTTCATGATCCTGTCGGCGCTCTGCCGATTCCTCGGCTATTGGGGCTTCTGGTCGAATCAGACGGCCGGATTTGTCACATTTCAGATTGTGCTGCCGATACTGTGCAACCTGCTGTTTATCGTGCTCGTTCTGTATGCAGGCAGGCGCTTTTTCAGTCTGACGTTTATCCCGGTCATACTGGGTGTAATGTTTTTCATAATTAAAGCCTTCGGGTTTGACAGCATACTGCACACGATACTGTGCATATGCCTGTATCTTGCCGTCGCGTTTATCTACACGGCGACGGTGTTCGGCGTTATCCGGACTAAGTGGCTGCTTGCGCCGCTGTTCGGTCTGCCGCTTATAGTACATATTTACCTTGACAGAGACATGATCGCACCGAAGGGGAAGACTGTTGCGCTCGCGGAGCTTTTGCCCGAGATATCTGTGCTGTGCATTATGGCGGCGCTTTTGTGCATTTGCTTTGCAATGAAAAGGCGCGACTTTGCAGCCGAAAAGGCGAGCAGCGCCGAGCAGCAGACGATAGATCTGCTCGTCAGCAATGAGGAGCCGCCCGCATCCGAGATCATGCCCAATGCTGCGCCGCAGGAGGGCGATGCACATGAGTGATACTATCAGAAAAGACCCGACTGAGGAAAAAACCGTAGTCGTCAAAAAAAGCGATATCGAGCAGCAGCTCCACAGAGCCGACGAGGAAAAAACCGTCCTCGACACGGTTAATGAGGGATACAAGAGCATATTTGACCCCGAGCTTGAGGAGATACTGCGTGAAACCGAAGGATATGAGCTTACTCCGCAGGACGAGGACGGCGAGCCGGAATACGAGGAAGAGCCGGAGTACGACGAGAGCGAATCGGACGCCGAGCGCATCATACGCGAGCAGTCCGAGCACCGCGCGCATAAAAAGAGAAAAAAGCTCATCATTGTGTGTGTTGCCATCGTGGCTGTGCTCGCGGCCATGCTTGCGCTGATACTCGCACTCAAAAACGGCGGAACGGAAAGCGAATACAGCAATGCATTCAAGCAGGCGCAGGAATATTACTACGCCGGAGATTACGATAACGCACTTACAAAGCTGCGCGAGGCAATGGAGGTCAAAAAGACCGACGAGTGCCTGCTTCTTATGAGCCGCTGCTATGAGGCCAAGTACGATTACGTCAATGCCATTGCGATCCTTGAAAGCTCAACAAGCGGCAGCGACGAAATAAAATCCGAGATCGAGCGACTCAAAAAAGCCAAGGAGGATTACGACAGCGGCAAGATAGTCGTCATCTGCGGCGAGCAGTTCGACGTGGAAACGACGTCGCTGGATCTGTCGAAAAAGGGCGCAGGCTCGGCCGCCCTAAAGGATATAGCAAAGCTCATCGAGCTTACGAGCCTCAAGCTTTCGGACAATAAGATCGACGAGCTTGATTTCCTCACGCCGCTCAAAAAGCTCACCTCGCTCGACCTTTCGAACAACAAGATAAGCGATATTACACCGCTCAAAAAGCTCAGCTCGCTCAGAACGCTGCACCTTGACGGAAATGAGATAAAGGACTTTTCTCCGCTTTATGATATCGACAGTCTGTCCATGCTCACCATCGGGCAGATGGATATAAGCGCGTCTCAGCTCAAGGAGCTGAAAGCGAAGCTTCCAAACTGCATCATATACAGCGACGATGCAAAGGAGGACGTTATTGATATAAAGCTCGGCGGCAAAACGTTTAAGAACAATGTGAAGGAGCTTGACCTTTCCGGCTGCGATGTTCATGATATCACGCTGCTGTCGGCCTGCACGAAGCTTGAAAAGCTCGACCTTTCGGATAACTCGATCTCCGATATCTCGGCGCTTGTCGATCTTCCGAGCCTTAAAGAGCTTGATATCTCAAACAACCGCATAAGCGATATAAGTCCGCTTATGAGCGTGCCGAAGCTTGAGTACCTCAATCTTTCCGGCAACAGGATAAAATCGGTCGCGGCGCTTCAGGATCTTTCCGGGCTTACCGAGCTTAATGTCAGCGGTAATGAGCTTGGAAGCATCGCCGCCATTGGCAGGCTCACAAATCTTAAAACTCTGTGGATGGATAAGGTCAGCCTGTCCGACGCAGACCTCGAGGAGCTTTATAACCTCAAAAATCTCAAAAAGCTCAGTATAAAGGATAACGCGGACCTGAGCGAGGCCGCCGTTGCAACGCTGAAAAAGAAGCTCTCCGGCTGCTCGATCAGCCATTCCGAGCTTAAAAGCGAGATCGTCCTCGGCGGCAAAAGCTTTGCCGTGGACGCGGAAAACGTTGAGGCAAACGGCCTCGGCCTGAGCGATATCTCAAAGGTGTCGGGCTTTACTAACGTAAAGCACCTTGACCTGTCAAATAACTCGATATCAAGGCTCTCGCCGCTGTCAACGCTTAAAACGCTCGAAACGCTCGACCTTTCAAACAACTCGATCAGCGACATTTCGGCGCTCGCCTCACTTAAAAATCTCAAACAGCTCTGGCTCAACGGAAACAGCATCAGCGCAGACCAGATACAGGCGCTGAAAGCCGCTCTGCCCGACTGTTATATAAGTGTTGAATAAAAATGTGAGAACAAATTTTAAATTTTAAAGCAAATTCAACAAAAGCGTCTTTCATTTTACATGCGCTTATGCTATAATAAAGTTAAGCAGGAAGCATCCTGCAAAGCAGAAAGGAGCCGGCACATATGAAATTTACGTTTACCGAAAAAAAGATGGGCACCTCCGAAGAGCTCAGAAGCTATACTGAGCGCAAGGTTGGCAAGCTCGACCGCTTCTTTAAGACCGAAAGCAGCGCAAATATCACGTTCAGCATGGAGCGCGGCAGATTCCTGGCAGAGATCACGGTTTCAAATAACGGCCTGTATTACAGAGCCAGCGAGCTTACAAACGATATGTATGCTTCCGTTGATTCCGGTGTCGCGTCCATCGAACGCCAGATCCGCAAGAACAAGACCCGTCTTGCAAAACGCCTGAGAGAGGGCGCGCTCGAGAAGGAGACAAGACCCGAGTATGCCCCCGTTGAGGAGGAAGAGGATGAGGAATTCAAGATCGTGCGCAGCAAGCGCTTCCCCATCAAGCCGATGTCAACGGAAGAGGCAATATTGCAGATGAACCTGCTTGAGCATGAGTTCTTCGTGTTCCGCGATGAGCAGGCCGACGGTGCAATCTCGGTTGTCTATCGCCGCAAAAACGGCGGTTACGGTCTGATAAGCGACGACGCTGAATAAAAAACAATAAATATACAGCTGCCCCACCAAAAGGTGGGGCAGTCAGTCTGATTTAAAGATAGTGCTGCCGAGCAGAGCCGATTGAGTAGCAGGGGAGCACGAGGGGGCAAGACCCCTCTCGTAATTGGATTAATAGCCATCAAAAACGTCCGGTACGGACTTTTTGACGAGCGTAGCGAGATTTTTCGTGAAAACTTGTTTTCACAAAAAATGTGGCGTTGCAGCGCGCAAAAAAGCTGAAGACTTTTTTGCACGCTGGGGGCAGTTTTGAGAAATTTGAGGATAAAAACCAGATGAATTACACCGAAGTAACGATAGAATGCAAAAACACAGACGAAACCTGCGACAGGCTGACCGCCCTCGGCGTTGACGGCTTTGTCATCGAAAACGAGGACGATTTCAAGGCTTTTCTTGAAAATAACCGCCAGTATTGGGACTATGTCGATTCCTCGCTCGAGGAAAGCTATAAAGGCGTTTCGCGCGTTAAATTCTATGTTGAGGATAACGAGGACGGCGCACGGCTGCTCGATGCCGTGAAGGCGGAGTTTGAGGTGAAAACAGCGCCCGTGTGCGACGCCGACTGGGAAAATAACTGGAAGGAGTATTATAAGCCGCTCGAGATCGGCGAAAAGCTCCTTGTCGTGCCGGAGTGGATCGACTGCACCGAAGAGGGCAGAGTTCCGCTGCGCCTCGACCCCGGTCTGCTGTTCGGAACCGGCGCGCATGCAACAACGCGCATGTGCCTTGCCGCGCTTGAAAAGTACGCCGGAGAGGGCAAGCGCGCCCTCGACCTCGGCTGCGGCAGCGGTATCCTCGGCATAGGCGCTATCGTTCTCGGCAGCGATTTCTGCACCGCCTGCGATATCGACCCCAAAGCGCCCGACACCGTCATGGAAAACGCGGATCTCAACGATATCGGCGGCGACAAAATGAAGGTCTACGCCGGCGATATAATCGGCGACGGAAAGCTCAGAGCGCTCCTCGGCACGGGCTACGATATCGTGCTTGCAAATATCGTTTCCGATGTTATAATTCCGCTTGCACCGTTTGTGCGCGCTTTTATGGCGCCGGGCGGTGTGTTCATCACCTCCGGCATAATCGACGGCCGCGAGGAAGAAGTGGCCGCAGCGCTTAAGTCTGCCGGACTTGAGATGATCGCCCACCATCACGAGGAAGAGTGGCACTGCTTCGAGTGCGTATGATTTTTGACACGCCGAGATCCGCCCGTTAGGCTTCGCTAACGGGCGGATCTTTCAATATCCGGCGATGAAGCGCACGGCGCAGCTTTTTTCGCCGCGCTTTATTACGCAAAGCTTCTGCTCGTGCTTGTTCTCCGGCGGCGGAGGCGGCTCGGGCAGAGTCTCGTCGAGCGCGGTCACGCGCTGCCACACGCTTTCAAAATTATCAAATTCCATAGTTCTCACCGCTGCATTATATGCCGCCACTTGAAAAAACGTCAGCGCTGTGAGATAATATCGGCACAAAACATATTGTGAGAGGGGTCTACTATGCCCAGATTTTTTGCGCTTGGAACAAATCTGCTCGGCGGCAGAGCGATCATCCGCGGCCGCGACGCAGAGCATATAAAGGTGCTTCGCCTTCGCCCGGGCGAGGAGATGACCATTTGCGACGGCAACGGTACGGACTATAAATGCCGCCTTGTGCGCTCGGATAAGGACGAGGCCGAGGCGGAGATCATCGAGGTCGTCCCGTGCGCGGCCGAGCCTACGGTGTCGGTGCGCGTGCTGTGCGGTCTGCCAAAGGGCGATAAGACCGACTATATCATCCAGAAATGCGTCGAGTCCGGCGCAAAGGAGATATGCTTTTTCCGCTCCGAGCGCGTCGTGCAGCGCACCGAGGGCGTTGCAAAAAAGCTCGAGCGCTGGAACAGAATAAGCGAAGAGGCGGCAAAGCAGTCCGGGCGCGGCATCATTCCCGAGGTCAGATGGATCGACAGCTTTGTTGAAGCGCTCGATGCCGCAAAGCGGCAGGAGGACGCCTTCTTCCTGTACGAGACCGGCGAGCGCGAGAGCCTTCGCTCGGCGCTCAAGGGGGCCGAGAAGCTCGGCTCTGCTGCGGTGATAACAGGCCCCGAGGGCGGCTTTGAGCCGTATGAGGCCGATATGGCGCGCAAGGTAGGGCTTCACATATGCTCGATGGGCGCGCGCATACTCAGATGCGAAACAGCCCCCGTCGTCGCGCTCACGGCGCTCATGTACGAAAGCGGAAATTTGGAATAAAACAATGCAGACGCGGCAGGCAAACGCCTGCCGCATTTTTTTAAAATAATGCTACGACATGGAACATTATTAAAAAATATCAGTCATTACATATAGAGAAAGTTAAGGCAAATGAAGAATTGGAGTTACGCCATCTAAGAATTGAAAGAAAATAATATGGTTGAAAGTTAGGAGGAGATATAAGCAACGTTAGGGTAGTAGATGTTTATGTATAAGGTTTTGACGTTGAGAAGATGCTTTGACGAAGTTAGGAGCAAAAATTAAAATGCTAAAGAAAATAACTGGAAACAGCAATACGCGTATCAACTAAACTGCACACTGTGATAATTTTCAATATTTAAGGAGGGCTCAATCATGAAGCGAAGCAGACGTATATTACCGGCGGCAGCGGTTGCAGCCGCGGTGCTCATTGCGGTGTCGGCAGCCGCGGTGGCTGCAATGCCGAATAGCAAGTCGGCCGGCAGGGAAAGCGAAGCGATAGCGCTCATAAACAATGAATTGGCTGCGGCGATAAACGACGGCGGGCGCGCAAAGGCCGTAAAGGATGATGCGGTCTATGAAAATATGCTGAAATCGGAGCTGATAACGGCAAAAACCGACGAATATCTATATATGTTCGACAATACTTCCGGTGAGCTGAAGGCAATAATGCTCATCGGCGACAAGGCAGAAAAGACAACTCCGCTGACCACCGAAGGCGAGGCAATAAAAGCGGCAAGAGCGGCCGCAAAAGCGGCGCTGCCGGCGGTCGATACCGAAAAATATGATGTCAGGTGCAGCACCACGGAGCAGCGCTATTCGATAGAGCTTCTGGAAAAGCTGTCCGACGACCTGTATGGCGGGAGAAAAATAGCGGTCACGTTTGATAAAAACGGAACGCTGGAGACCTTGACCTGCGTTAATAACGGCGTCGGCGCGTGGAAAACGAATGCCGAAAAAACGATAAGCCTTGAAAAGGCGACAGAGCTTGCCTATGCCGCGATAAACGCATGGGACGGCAACGCGGATGACAAGGAAATGACCGAGGCGGCAACTAAAACGGGAAATGACGTTATTATCTCCGACTCGGGGACGATCGGCGCGGATGACGGCGAAGCGAAGGCAAGCGCCGCTGCGGCGAGCATCAAAAGGGAGAGCGGACATAAGATAAGCGCCTATAAGGAAGCACGGGACGACGGCATAATATGGCGGATAGAAATCGCGAACGTCGATATCGGAAACGGCTTTGACGTGACGTATTTCGTAACGCTCAACGCTCTCACCGGCGAGACCTTAGACCTTGACATGACAAGATAGAAGCTGCAATCGCCGTTTTTTTACTGCGAGCTACTGCTTTCGACAAATATATTTTCGGCTTTTAAAAGTGCGGTCTGGAGCAATTCTGCTGTATTCTGCGCATCCGGAACTTTTTCCAGCATATCTAAAGCATCGTCGATCGCGCAGCATAAAACTGCATACATTTTTTCGTACTCTGTCATGATTTCACTCCTGTATGGTCTATGTGTAGCCTAATAGTAGCATGCATAGCCTAAAATGTCTACTGAATTTGGCTATCCTAATACAAAAAAGTGTATTAGGAGGCCAAAATGCAGACAATAGATGCTGTTAAGATCAGAATACTTCGCCTGTGCGAGCAGAGGAACATGAGCATCAACAGACTTGCCACTGTGTGCGCGCTGCCGCCGTCGAGCATCAAGAATATTCTATACGGCAAAAGCTGCAATCCAAAACTGTTGACGATAAAAATGATATGCGACGGGCTGGATATGACGCTTGCGGAGTTTTTCTCCTCGCCGGAGTTTGACGGCCTTGAGCAGGAGATAAAATAACCGGGACTGCATCGCAGTCCCGGTTATACTTATATCACCATTTATTCGAGACCTTCTCGGCAAAGCCGGGGAAGTCTTTTATTTCGATCACTTTTCCGTCGTCAAGGACAGCCTTGCCGGTGAACAGGCCGAACACCTGGTGCTGATCGCTTTTAATAAGTCCGACGTCGGTGCAGGATGCGCGGTCGAGCACGGGACGGAAGCCCATCTCGAACCTGCCGTCGTCCGAAGTGAAGGTCCACGGCTCCATGAAGGCTTTTTCATCGCCGGGAATGTTGAATTTCACCTGACTGAGCTTGTGCGCCTTGCCGTTGTAAAACAGCATGTTCTCGCTGGCGGCCGAGGTGTTGCCGAAGCCGTAGCCGATGTTCCAGCCGAAGGGAACGCCGTCCACCGCGCCGGAGGCCGAGCCCCAGTACCATGTGTTTTTGTATGTCCACACGCCGCGCCCCCAGTCGAGGACGGCGAAGCTGTCCGAGGGGTCAAAAACATAGGTGTGACCGTCGTATGTGACCTCACCGCGTGCGCGCATGCAGTTTATCTTCTGGTTATAGTAAAAATGCCCCGGTTTATTGAACGGAGTTGCTATGACCATGCTCTCCTCCGGCTCGTCGAAAAGCTCGACCTTTGCGTAAAGCGAGCCGGCAGGGCCGAAGCGCTTCATCTGCGCTATCAGTGTGCGCACGCCGCTTCCGTCGTTTTTGAAATAAATGCTGTAGTTTTTCCCGATGGCGGTCGTGTCGCCGGTCTTGCTCGTTTCGGGCAGCTTGCGCTTTCCGAGCGGCATGAAGCACATGGGGCTCGTGGTGATCTCCCAGCCCTCCTCAAAGTTGAGAAGGCTTATCGAGTCCAGACCCATGTAGCCGTTATCGTCGATGGTGAGGGCAAGGGCAAAGCGGCCGTTGTTTATGAGGTAATAGTCCCATTCCTTGATGCGCATGGGGCTTGCCTTGATGTCCGCGCGCCTGTAAACCGACAGGAGCTTCTTGGCGTAGCCCGGCTCCGTCAGCTCGCCGTCGGCGTTTAGCAGGGGTATTTCGCGAGTGATCTCGTGCTGATCCATTTCTACATCTCCTTTTTCAATTTGCGTATATCCGTTCCGGCAAACGGGAGCTTGAGAAACTCGCCGTCTATCCTCGAGCAAATCTGCGGAGTGTATCTCCGTGCAAGCTCCGCATCGGTGAGATTTGTGCTGATAATGGTCTTTTTACCCTCGACAAGGCGCGTGTTTATAAGCGTGTACAGCGCCGAGATGCTTATCTGCGTGAGCATTTCGGTGCCCAGATCGTCAAGGATCATAAGCTCGCACTCAAGCATGCGCTCGACCCGCGTCGAGGCCTTTTCCGCAGCCTCGGCGTCGCGCGCAAATTTTTTCATTTCAAACGCCTCGAGCGCGGAGGCCGCGGTGTCGTAGCACACCGAGTGGCCGTTTTGCGCAACGACGCGCGCTATGCAGGCAGACAGGAACGTTTTGCCCAGCCCCGTGCCGCCCTGAAACAGCAGGTTCATCGAACGCTCCGAGAAGCTGGAGGCGTACTCGCGGCAGGTGTCGTAAACAATGCTCATCGCTTCCCTTGCCTCGCCGTACAGCGAAAGATCGAAGTTTTCAAAGCGCTCCTCGCTGTTTTTGAGAAGCGTGCTCAGCTCGCTTGTGAGCTGGCGGTTGTATTCCTCGATGAGGCAGGAGCACATTTGGCTTCCGATAAATCCGGTGTCCTTGCATTTCGGGCATGAGTAGATGTCCTCAAGATAATCGACCGGATAACCGGCAGCGTGCAGAAGCTCGGCCTTTTTCGCCTGAAGCTCCAAACTTTCGTCCTCCAGCGCCTTGAGCGCGTCGGAAAGATCCGCGCTGCGCTTTATCGTAAGTCCGACAAGCTCGGACATCTGCGCGCGAAGCCTATCGTCGATGCGGTGAATCTCGGGTATCTGCGAATAAATCTTCTCCTGCCTGAGATAATGCTCGGCGACATTATTTGCGTGTGTGTGACCTATCTGCTCTCTGGCGCGCGCCAGAATTTTTCCGTCCAGTGCCATTGTTTAACCGTTTTTAACCTTTTCGTATATTGAGCGCAGACGCTTGAGCTCATCGCCCGAAACGTTGCTGCGATGCTGATTTTCCGCCTTGACTGCGCTTGCCGGAGAGCGGCTGTCGCGCTCGGCAACGTCCTGCGCCGAGTGTATGCCCTTATCATGCCACGAGAGCATGATCTTGTTCATGTATCCCCATTTTAAAGCGCCGGTGTTTGTCACCGTGCGGTCGTATGCTATGAGTATGGCCTCGTTATCAAAGCCCATATCGAACCACGAGGTCATGTATTTGCGCTCGGTCGGCGTGAGCACGCGGCTGCCAAGCCCCATTGAGGTCTTTAGCTCGCCTGCGCGCGAGCGCTTTTCGGCGGCATTGCGTATGTATTCGTCGGCCTGCTCGATGGTGATGATCTCCTTGTTTGCCCATGAGTAGGCTTCCTTTTCGATGCTGCGCATCGAGGGCAGCCGGCCGGGACCGTATTTTTCGGTGAAAACGTCGATGCAGTAGCCGATGAGCATGAAAATAACGTCCGCCGGCAGCGCGAGGTAATCGTAAATGCCGAAAAGCGTTTTCAGCTCGGCCGTTGAAAGGACTCTGCCGAGCTTGTGCTGCGCCTGAGCGATAACGGCTTGAAATCCGCTGTCCTCCTTCGAGCGGCGCACGATATCCGCCGAGGTGTATTCCGGAAGCTCCTCGGCAGGAGGGAGCTTTATCTCCTGCTCGGGCCTTGCGGCCGGGCGCGAAAGCCCCATTCTAAGCAGCTTTTCGTGCGCGTTTTTTATCTCGGCCTCGGTGCGGCAAAGCTCGCGTGCGGCCCTGTCGGCGTCAAATCCGCCGTTGAGATCGAGCCAGATATACAGCAGCGCAACATCGCCGTCATGTGCGGCAACAAGCTTGTCCGCGGTGCTGCGCGGTATTGAGTTTTGCTCTGCTGTGGGCATGACGATTCCTCTGTTCATTCAAAGTTTACACAATGGACTTTAACAAGAGGGATTATATCATTAAAATTAACTTGTAGCAATAGCCATGTTTGTGGTATAATTCAACGATAAAAGTAAAATGCCAGAGGTATGGATATATGCTTGAGCTGCTTTCTCCCGCAGGCTCGCCGGAGGCGGTCGTTGCCGCCGTTCAGAACGGCGCGGATGCGGTGTATATGGGACTTGGAATATTCAATGCTCGACGCGGAGCAAAAAATTTCAGCGACGAGGAGTTTGAAAAGGCGGTCAGATACTGCCGCATACGCGACTGCAAAGTCTATGTCACGATGAACACGCTCGTCGGCGACAGGGAGATGGAGCAGGCCGTCGAGCTTGCCCGGCGCGTATCGGATCTCGGCGCGGACGCCATCCTTGTGCAGGATCTCGGCCTTTTGAGCGTTTTGAAAAAAGCCGTGCCGGATATTCCGCTGCACGCGAGCACCCAGATGAGCATCCATAACCTTGCCGGCGTTGAGGCAGCGGCCGAGATGGGACTTACCCGTGCAGTCCTTGCGCGCGAGCTGAGTTTCGAGCAGATAAAGTTCATAACAAAGCATTCGCCGATAGAAACGGAGATATTCGTCCACGGTGCGCTGTGCTTCTGCCATTCGGGGCAGTGCTATATGTCGTCGCTTATAGGCCGCCGCAGCGGCAATCGCGGCATGTGCGCCCAGCCCTGCCGCATGGAATACACCATGGGCGGCAGACTGGAGGACAGCCATCCGCTTTCCCTCAAGGACAATTGCCTTGTTGACCGCCTGCGTGAGATCGAGGACGCCGGCGTTGCCTGCGTGAAGATCGAGGGCAGAATGAAGCGCCCCGAGTACACGGGCATAGTCACCGGCATATATTCGAAGATCATCAAAGAGCGCCGCGAGCCGACGGAGGAGGAGCTGAAGGCCCTCGCCGACGCATTTTCCCGTCAGGGCTTTACGCAGGGCTATTTTAACGGCGATAAGGCCGACATGTTCGGCGTGAGAGCCGAAACCGACAAGGTCGGCGAAAAAATGTTTGCCGACGCAAGAAAAGAGTACATCGGCAAGGAAGAGCGCCGCGTTCCGGTGAAGTTTTACGCCGTCGTAAACGCCGGAGAGGCCGTCAAGGCCGCAGCTATAGATAACCGCGGAAACAAGGTAGTCGCTTTCGGCGCAGAGCCGCAGAAGGCGATACGTCAGGCGATAAATTCCGAGGTCTTGAGCGACAGACTCGGCAAGACAGGCGGTACGCCGTACTACTGCGTGGATGCGCAGAGCAGGGTGCAGAGCGGACTTTACCTCTCCGCGTCCGAGATTAACGAGCTGCGCCGCAAGCTTGTAACGGCGCTCAACGAGCGCCGCGCGATACCGCAGCCGCGCCGCAGCCTGCCCATGCCGCAGCTTCCCTCGGGGCAGAGCGCCGTGACCGATCCTGTCATGATCTATCAGGTGCGCACGGCAGAGCAGCTGACAGAGGAGCTTGCCGACACAAGACCCGATTATATCTACATTCCCGTCAAGGTCATGCATGATAATTTTGACCTTGTGCGCATGTTCAAAGAGCGCGGCGCCGTTCCGGTCGCCGTTTTGCCGCGTGTTATAACCGACAGCGAGACAAAAGACATATTCGTCATGCTGCGAAGCCTGTTTGATCTTGGTATAAACGAGGCGCTCATCGGAAACCTCGGACATGTCATAATCGCACGCAAGGCAGGAATGAAAACGCGCGCCGATTTCGGCATGAATGTGTTTAACTCGTATTCGATGGATATGATACAGAAGATGGGCTTTTTATCCGCAACGGCGTCGTTTGAGCTGCGTCTTGCGCAGGTGCGCGATATGGCAAAGTGCGTACCAACGGAGCTCATCGCATACGGGCGGCTTCCGCTGATGGTGTCGGATCAGTGCGTTATAAGCCACAGTCTCGGCGCGTGCAATTGCCAAAGCCCGGCTCAGCTTTCCGACCGTATGGGCTCAACATTCCCCGTCGTGCGTGAATATGAGCACCGCAATGTGATATATAATTCCCGAAAGCTTTTTATGGCCGATAAAAACGACGAGCTGTGCGGCGTGGGACTTTGGGGAATAAGACTGATGTTCACGACCGAGGGTGCGCGCGAGTGCGTTCAGGTCGCAAAGAGATATAAGGGCGAGGGCGACTATCAGCCGAACGATCTGACCCGAGGCCTTTATTACAGAGGAGTTGACTGACACTATGAGTATCGTGCTTGCCTCCGGCTCACCGCGGCGAAAGGAGCTGCTTGAAACGCTGGGGCTTGATTTCGCCGTCGTTCCTGCAAAGGGCGAGGAGATAGCGCCGCGCGGCGCAGGCCCTGACGAAACGGTAGAGGCTCTGTCGCGGGCAAAGGCTGAAGAGGTCGCGAAAGACTTTCCGAATGCGCTTATCATAGCGGCGGACACCGTCGTCTGGGCAGGCGGCAGGATACTCGGCAAGCCCAAAGACGAAGCTGACGCAAAAGCCATGCTGCACCTGCTGTCGGATAACACGCACGAGGTGTACACCGGCGTAACGGCCATGTACGGCGGCAGGAGCGTTGTCGGTAGCGAGTGCACGAAGGTTTTCTTCCGCAAGCTGTCGGAGGACGAGATCGATCGCTATGTTCAGACCGGAGAGCCGATGGACAAGGCCGGCGCTTATGGAATTCAGGGCAGAGCCGCGCTCATGGTCAGGCGGCTCGAGGGCGACTATTTCAATGTTATGGGGCTGCCGCTGTGCAGACTCGGCCAAATGCTCGAAGAGATCGGGGTGCATCTTTTTTGAACGTAAAAAATTATCTTAAGAAAAACGGAATAAAGCTCGGCGTTATAGTGCTCGTCATAGCGCTCGTCGTCGGAGCGGCATCCTATCTTCTCAAGGGAAACGCAGGACTTATACAGAATGTGTCGGGCACGGTCAAAGCCCCGGTACAGCGTATGGTGAGCTCCGTTGCCGACTGGCTTGAGAGCCTTTACGGATATCTTTACGACTATGACCAGCTCGTTGCCGAAAACGAGCGTCTGCGCGCGGAGCTGACCCAGGCTCAGGAGGAGGCGCGAAACGGCGCCGCCGCCATCGAGGAAAATGAGCGCTTCCGCCAGCTGCTGAATTTCAAGGAAAAACACAGCGATATGACGCTTGAATCGGCCAAGGTCGTTGCATGGACGACGTCGAACTGGGCAAATTCGTTCACGATAAGCAAGGGCACGAACGCCGATATTGCCGTAGGTGACTGTGTTATCACCGAGTACGGCGTCATGGTCGGACAGGTGACCGAGGTCGGCTCAACATGGGCGACGGTTTCTACGGTCATCGACCTTAACACGAATATCGGTGCGCTCGTTTCCGAAAACGGTGCTTCCGGCCTTCTCGTCGGCGACTTTGCCATGATGCAGGAGGGCTGCGTGAAGCTCAGCTACCTTGCCGACGGCGCGCAGGTCTTCTCGGGCGACACGGTCATGACCTCAGGCTCGGGCGGCGCATTTCCCCAGGGCCTTGTTGTCGGAACGATAAGCTCGGTCAAAACCGAGGCAGGCGGTCAGATAGAGTACGGCGAGGTCAAGCCCGGCTGCGACCTTAACGCGCTCGTGCAGGTTTTTGTAGTAAAAGATTTTGAAGTGGTGGAATAATTGCTCAACAGACTGATTCAGGCTCTTGAATGGAAAAAGGTCCGCATGGTGATCCAATACGCGGTCTATATGCTGCTTGTCATGCTGCTGCAAAGCGTGCTGTTTTCAAGGATCAGCATTTTCGGCGCAAAGGGATTTATAATCCCGGCCGCCGCAGTTGCGGCAGGCATATATCTCGGCGGCGTGCGTGGCGCCGTATTCGGAATTTTCCTCGGACTTTTCACCGATATGGCCTTTTCCGAAACAACGGTGCTGTTTACGATACTGTTTCCGATGATCGGCTTCGGAGCGGGCTTTGCCTCGGAGTTTTATATCAACAAAAGCTTTTTCGCGTTTATGATATTCAGCGTGGCGGCGATACTTCTGTGCGGCATAGTGCAGCTTATCCACGCGCTTGTCGGCGGCGGAACGGAGCTTACCGCAGGGCTGATCACGGTGCTTTTGCAGACCGTTTTGTCCGTGCTGCCGGTCATGCTGCTGTATCTTCCGTTTAAAGAAGGCGGAATAATGCACGCGCAATACTGATTGAGGATACCCGATGAACATAATTAAGAAAGAAAGACTTATAGCGCTTGCACTGGTGTTTGCGATGCTGATCACGGTGTATGTCGTTGCACTGTACAAGCTCCAGATAATCGAGGGCGAAAAGTACTATGAGGAAAGCCGCAACAACATGGTAACGACAAGCACAGTTACCGCCGCGCGCGGCAATATCCTTGACCGCTACGGCAGAGTGCTTGTGACCAATAAATCGTGCTATGACCTGACGATAAATACAGACGAGCTTTTTCCGAATGACGACAGCGTTGATTCAAACGCCGTCATATTGAAGCTCGTCAACATGATCCGCGATTACGGCGACGATTACATCGACGATCTGCCGATAACGAAAAGTCCCCCGTTTGAGTTTGAAAACGTCAGCGAGCAGGATCAGGCGCGGCTTGACGCTTATATAAAGACAAACAAAGTCAAGGAAAACGCAAGCGCCGTCGAGATACTCTCGAGCATGCGCGACCGCTATGAGATCGACAGCAACTACACCGCCGAAGAGGCGAGGATCATCGCCGGCGTGCGCTATGCTATAAACGTGCGATATCTCATAAATACCTCGGACTATATTTTCGTCAAGGACGCGGATATGAAGCTCATAGCCACTCTGCGCGAAAACAACATCGAGGGCGTCAATATAAAAGAATCATACGTCCGTGAATATGCTACCTCAGCTGCCGCGCACATCCTCGGCTACACCGGCGCAATGAGCGACAGTGACTATGCAAAGTATAAAGATCAGGGCTATTCCGCCGATGCCGCCGTCGGCAAGGATGGCGCGGAATATGCCTTTGAAAAATACCTGCACGGAACAAACGGTACCGTGCGCACGACCTCCGCTTCCGACGGCACGGTAATAAGCAAGGAATATATCGAAGAGCCGGAACCGGGCAACAATGTGTATCTGACGATAGATATTGCCCTGCAGGAGGCCGCCGAGCTTGCGCTTGAAAACGGCGTGGCCTCCATCCAGGCAAAGATAGACTCAAAGAAAGAGCAGCAGATAGCCAGCGGAACATATAAGGAAAAGCAGGATGTTATCGACGGTGCCTCCGTGGTCGTTGTAAATGTAAAAACAGGCGAGCCGCTTGCCATTGCAAACTGGCCGACCTACGATCCGTCCGAGCTGCTGGAAAAATACAATGAGCTGCTTGCGGATAAAAACGCTCCGCTTTATAACCGCGCGCTTCAGGGCGGCTATGCGCCCGGCTCGACCTTCAAGCCGTGTACGGCGATAGCCTCGCTGACCGAGGGCATAATAAACACCGGCACCACCATCCAGTGTACGGGCAGATATACAAGATACGAGCAGTATGGTTTTGCACCGCTCTGCTGGATATACTCGCAGAACAATCAGCATCTGACTCACGGCTATCTGAACGTCACCGGCGCTATCCAGAACTCCTGCAATATCTTCTTCTATTCGGCAGGACATGACCTCGGCATAGATAAGCTCGATAAATACGCGGCCGAATTCGGCCTCGGCGAGAGCACCGGCATAGAGCTGCCCGAATCCACCGGCAACATGGCAAACGCGAAAAACCACGAAGAACTTACCGGCGAACCGTGGACGATAGGCCAGACCATGCAGGCCGCGATCGGCCAGTCCGACAGCCTGTTTACGCCGCTGCAGCTTGCCGAGTACTGCGCAGCCGTTGCAAACGGCGGCGAGCGCCACAGCGCGTCGATACTCAAATCCGTGCGCAGCTACAGCTACGGCGAGAATGTGTACGAGCGCGAGGACGAGGTGCTCAGCAAGGTCGAAACCGCGCAATATAACTGGGACGCCGTCCACGAGGGCATGCGCCTTGTCGGTAAATCAAGTCTGCCAAGCTACAGCATAACGAGCGTTGCAGCAAAAACCGGCACCGCCCAGAAGGGCGAAAGCATCGCAAACGACGGTATCTTCATCTGCTATGCGCCCTTTGACGATCCTGAGATCGCAATGGCCATCGTCGTTCAGAAGGGCGGCGCGGGAGCAAACTGCTCGGTCATCGCGCAGGAAATACTGGAGGCTTACTTCAGTCTGAAGTCCGCAACCGACGTTACCGATGTCGAAGGCGAACTGCTGCAGTGATAAAAAACCGCGCTTTTTGTCAAAAAAGGCGTTGAAAGAAACGGCAGTATTGTATATAATAAAAAAGAAATTATAAAAAGAAGTTTTATAATAGGAAATTTCGCAAACAGAATCGAGGGAAGCTTATGAATATTGCACTTATGGCACATGACAGAAAGAAGGAACTGATGGTCCAGTTCTGCATAGCTTATTGTGGTATTCTGGCCGAGCATTCAGTCTGCGCAACCAACACGACGGGCAAGCTTGTATCCGAAGCAACGGGACTTCCCGTGACGCTTTATCTGCATGCCGACCAGGGCGGCGCCCAGCAGATCGGAGCAAGAATATCATATAACGAGATCGATCTTGTGCTGTTCTTCTGCGACCCGTCAAACCCCGGCGGATTTGACGATATCAACAAGATCGAACGCCTGTGCGATCAGTATCAGATCCCGTTTGCAACCAATGCGGCAACCGCGGAGGTGCTCGTTCAGGGCCTGCGGCGCGGTGATCTTGACTGGCGCAATATCGTCAATCCAAAGCGCAGGTAGGCTGCATCGCCGAATTAAAACTCGAATGCTGTTATTGCTCAAGCAATAGCAGCATTTAGTGATTGAAAGGAATAAATTTAGTATGGCAAAAGTTGCGCCGAGAACCCTGTCGGGGTTTATGGAGCTGCTTCCGGCAGACCAGATAAAGATGGAAAAAATGATGGAGACGCTCAGGAAGAGCTACTCCGTTTACGGCTTTGCGCCGCTTGACACGCCGGTGATCGAATCGGCGGAGGTGCTGCTTGCAAAGGGCGGCGGCGAGACCGAAAAGCAGATATACAGATTCAATAAGGGCGACAGCGACCTTGCGCTGCGCTTTGACCTGACTGTTCCGCTTGCAAAATTCGTCGCTGCAAACTACGGACACCTGACATTCCCGTTCCGCCGCTATCAGATAGGCAAGGTCTACCGAGGCGAAAGAGCGCAGCGCGGCCGCTTCCGCGAGTTTTATCAGGCCGATATCGATATCATCGGCGACGGTAAGCTCGATATCATAAACGAGGCGGAGATCCCGGCGATAATCTATCGAACCTTCACCGCACTCGGGCTCAGAGGCTTTAAGATAAAGGTCAATAACCGTAAGCTCTTAAACGGGTTTTACAGCCTTGCCGGCATGAGCGAAAAGGCCGGCGATATAATGCGCACGGTCGATAAACTCGATAAGATCGGCCCCAACAAGGTCCGCCAGCTTCTTATGGATGAGCTGCACATGTTCTCGCACAAGGCCGACGACGTTATGGACTTCATGGCCATAAGCGGCACGAATGCCGAGGTCATTGCCGGACTTGAGCGCTATAAGGGCATGGACGAGCTGTTTGACGAGGGCCTTGAGGAGCTCAAGACCGTGACACGATACCTTGCCGATTTCGGCGTCCCGGAGGAAAACTTCGCAATCGACCTTTCGATAGCGCGCGGCCTTGATTATTACACCGGTACGGTTTACGAAACCGAAATGACTGCTCACCCTGAGATAGGCTCGATCTGCTCCGGCGGCAGATACGATGATCTTGCCGGATACTACACCGATAAAAAGCTGCCCGGCGTTGGCATATCCATCGGCCTTACGCGCCTTTTCTATGTCCTCAACGAGCAGGGCATGCTCTCGGACGAAACCGTGTCGGCTCCTGCCGATGCGCTCGTTATCCCCATGGCCGAGGATCTCGGCTACGCCATTGCCGCAGCAACGGCGCTGCGTGATGCAGGGGTGAGGACTCAGCTCTACTGCGAGCAGAAAAAGTTCAAGGCAAAAATGAGCTATGCCGATAAGCTCGGCATTCCCTATGTGATCCTCATCGGCGAGGACGAGATCGCGGAAAACGTCGTTGCCGTTAAGAATATGACCACCGGCGAGCAGACAAAGCTCGGCTTTGCCGACGCTGCGTCGCTCATAAAGAAAGACATGGATGATCGCGCGCGTGTCGCGGTTATCAAAGAATAATGGAGGCAGAAGAAATGACACAGTCAAGAACCCATACCTGCAATCAGCTCCGCATCGAAAACGTCGGAGAAAAGGTCAAGATCGTCGGATGGATGGAGAACGTCCGCGAGGTAGGCCAGAACTTTGCATTTGTCATCGTCCGCGATTTTTACGGCACGACGCAGGTCGTCGTCGAGACCGAGGATATGATGAAGGTCATAAAGGGCATAAATAAAGAGAGCACCATCTCCGTAGAGGGCACCGTTCGCGAGCGCGCGAGCAAAAACCCCAAGCTCCCCACCGGCGATATCGAGGTCGTTCCCGAAAAGATCGAAGTTCTCGGCCGCTGCCGCTATAACGAGCTGCCGTTTGAAATAAACCGCAGCCGCGAGGCCGACGAGACCACACGCCTTAAATACCGCTACCTCGACCTGAGAAATCCGGCCGTAAAGCAGAATATAATCCTCCGCTGCAATGTTATCGCCGCCCTGCGCAAGGCGATGATGGAGCACGATTTCCTCGAGATAACAACACCTATCCTCACCGCCTCATCACCCGAGGGCGCGCGCGACTATCTCGTCCCGGCAAGAAAGCATCCCGGCAAGTTCTATGCTCTGCCGCAGGCGCCGCAGCAGTTCAAGCAGCTGCTCATGACATCCGGCTTCGACCGCTATTTCCAGATAGCGCCCTGCTTCCGCGATGAGGACGCGCGCGGCGACCGTTCACCCGGCGAGTTCTATCAGCTCGATATGGAGATGTCGTTTGCCGGCCAGGAGGATGTTTTTGCGGTCATTGAGGATGTCCTGCCCCCAATTTTTGAAAAGTTCGGAACATACAACATATCCAACAAGGCGCCCTTCCGCCGCATCGGCTACAACGAGTCGATGGAAAAGTACGGCTCGGATAAGCCCGACCTGCGCATCGACCTCGTTGTTGAGGATATCACCGCGCTCGTGTCCGGCACCGATTTTGCTCCCTTTGCCGAGGGCAACACCGTCAAGGCGATCGTTGTCACCGGCTGCGACTTGACGCGCAAGCAGATCGACAAGGTCTGCGCCGACGTTGAGGTCCAGGCAGGCATGAAGCCCTACTGGTTCAAGGTCGATGAAAACGGCGAGCTTGCCGGCGGCGTTGCAAAGTTCCTTCAGGATAAGAAGGCTGCCCTCACCGAGGCTCTCGGCCTCAAGCCCGGCTGCCTTGTCGGCGTAACGGCAGGCAAGAAGGGCGAGGCGCAGAAGACCGCAGGCGTTATGCGAAAGATGCTCGGCGCGGCGGTTCCCGGCCATATGGATAAGGAGCGCTACGAGTTCTGCTGGATCGTCGATTTCCCGATGTACGAGATCGGCGAGGAGTCCGGCGAGCTTGAGTTCTGCCATAACCCGTTCTCCATGCCCAACGGCGGCCTGGAGATCCTCGAAAAGGCCGAGCGCGGCGAGGTCGATCCGCTTTCGATCACCGCGTTCCAGTATGACCTCGTGTGCAACGGCGTTGAGCTGTCCTCGGGCGCAGTGCGTAACCACGATCCCGAGATCATGATAAAGGCGTTTGAAATGGTTCGCCTCGGTGAGGACGACGTTAAGGCCAAGTTCCCGGCTATGTACAATGCCTTCTGCTACGGCGCACCCCCTCATGCCGGTATCGCCCCGGGCGTTGACCGCATGGTTATGCTGCTTGCCGGCGAGGACTCCATCCGCGAGATCATCCCGTTCCCGATGAACAAGAACGCGCAGGATGTCATGATGGGCGCACCCTCCACGGTCGAGCAGAAGCAGCTTGACGAGCTGAACATAGCTATAACCTGCCCCGTCGAAGAATAAGAAAAATTATAAAGGGACTGCATTTTTCCGCAGTCCCTATTTTTGAAAACAGTGGTGGTAAAATATGCTTGCAACGATAAGATCGCTCGGCGTTAAGGGCATCGGCGGCTACGGCGTTTCGGTCGAGGTTTTCGTGTCAAACGGGCTTGTCAATTTTGATATCGTCGGCCTGCCCGACGCCGCAGTCAGGGAGGCGCGCGAGAGGGTGCGCGCCGCGATAAAATCAAACGGCTTCAAGTTCCCGGTCAGCCGCGTCACGGTCAATCTCGCGCCGGCGGACACAAAAAAGGCCGGAACGGTGTACGATCTGCCGATAATGCTCGGCATTCTTGCCGCAACGGGAGTGATACGTCAGCCGAAGTCCGACTGCGCATTTTTCGGAGAGCTTTCGCTCAACGGAACGCTTCGGCCGGTCAGCGGTGCGCTGCCCATGGCAGTCGCCGCCGCGCGCGAGGGCGTGCGTGAGCTGTTCGTGCCTGCCGATAACGCACAGGAAGCGTCATATGCCGAGGGAGTGACGGTGTATCCCATTGAGAATGTGTCCGAGCTTATCGCGCATCTCAGGGGCGAATTTCGCATAAAGCCGATGGATATACCGAAGCTCGACCCGGCGACGGTCAAATATCCTGACTTTTCGGATGTCAAGGGACAGGAGAACGTAAAGCGTGCTATGGAGATCGCCGCCGCCGGCGGACACAACATACTCATGGTTGGTCCTCCGGGCGCCGGCAAGAGCATGATGAGCAAGCGCCTGCCCGGCATATTGCCGGATATGACGCGGGAGGAAATGCTCAAATCCACTGAGATCTATTCCGTTGCCGGGCTGACGGGGAAGAACAATCCCATCATATCCGCGCGTCCGTTCCGTGCGCCGCACCATACCGTTTCGGGCGCTGCCATGTCCGGCGGCGGAGCGATCCCACGCCCGGGCGAGATCAGCCTTGCGCACAACGGCGTGCTGTTTCTCGATGAGCTGCCGGAGTTTCGAAAGGATGTGCTTGAGGTGCTGCGCCAGCCGCTTGAGGATGGCGAGGTCACCGTCTCACGTGTTGCCGGAACCGAGACTTTTCCGGCAAACTTCATGCTTGTGTGTGCGATGAATCCGTGCAAATGCGGCTGGTACGGCCATCCGTCGGGGCGCTGCCGCTGTTCGGCAAATGAGGTGCGCGCATATCACAGCCGCATCTCCGGTCCGCTGCTTGACCGCATTGATATCATCGTCGAAGCTCCGGCGTTGGAGTATGAGGAGCTTAAAAACCGCGCGCCTGCGGAAAGCTCTGCCGATATAAAGCGCCGCGTTGACGCAGCGCGCCTTATCCAGCGCAAGCGCTTTGAGGGCACCGGCATTCTCAGCAACGCCGGCATGGGCACAAAGGCGCTCAACGCATACTGCCTTCTCACGCCCGAGTGCGAGCAGCTCATGCACGATGCTTTCGACCGCATGGGTCTTACCGCTCGCAGCTACGACCGAATCCTGCGCGTCGCACGAACGATAGCCGACCTTGAAGGCGAGGAGACTATAGGCGCGATGCACATTGCCGAAGCTATACAGTACCGCACTTATGACTTCCGCGAGGCCTGACCGGGTGAGCTGACCGGTTAAAATCCGCCCATAGCGCCCGAAAGCCCTGGGAAATACAGACAGTATTCCCGTCGGGCGTTTCAGCCGCTCTGAACGAATTTTTCCTCGGTCAGACTAAAGGGCTAAAACTCACCCATAGCGCCCGAAAGCAATAGAAAATAAATAAAGCTAAAGCTCCCTGTTCGGGGAGCTTTTGAACGTTAATGATAGCCAAAAGTTTGACAATTTTGCTGCGATTGTATGTTGACTGCCGGATTTTATGGGAATATAATCTATACAAACATACTATCTTGGTAGGCGAAAGACGTGAGCGCAAAGCATTTTTCATTCGTCAGCTACAGAGATCTCCGCGAGCTTGTCGATACGGCGGCGGAGCGATATCCGAACACCGAATTTTTCATCAGCAGTGATAAGCTTTTAACGCACATAACAGGCCGGCAGCTTCGTCACTGCTGCTGTGCATTTGCCTTCCTCGCACATAAAAACGGAACACAAAACGAGCATATTGCCGTCCTCGGACGCAACTGCGCCGCGTGGATAGCGGCGTTTTTCTCGATCGTGACAGGTGGCTGCGTTGCCGTTCCGCTGTCTGTTGATGCAAAGGGCGATGAACTTGATTACTGCGTCAAAAAGGCCGACTGCACAACGCTTGTATATGAAAGAGGCAGCGCGCCTGAGGCCTGTGCCGATGCGGCGGCTGCCGTTTCCATCGGCCGCAGCGCAATGGAGTGCGTGAAGCTTCAGAGATATCACTACTCAACGCTCATCTCCGGCGACGTTAACTCCAGGGCAATGCGCCGCGAGCCTGAGCTTGCCATTGCCGACTGCACCGAGCGTTATGACGAGCTGTACAAAAAGCTTCAGGATAAGCTGAAATAATAAAACAACGGATGTTCTCTCGAACATCCGTTGTTTTTACGCATCTAAAGTGATCAGATATGCGGTGTTTTCGGTGCTGTAATAAAGCAGAAAAACCCTGTTTAGCCCTTGGTTCTCGCTTTTATAGGCAAACGGTGTGCCGTCCGGAGCGGCAGGCAGCTCGACACCGTTTTGCCGGGCAAGGTCTATACCGTCATCGGCGTTTATGTCCGGCGTTGTGTCGAGACCGGCAAAATGCGCGGAAGCATCCTGTGTGAAGCCTATCTTATACGCCGCAAAGCCTTCGCCGAAAATGTTGCCGTCATCGTAGGTGTATGCAAGCCTTTCAACGGTTATGCTTTCGCTTTTGAGGTCTATGCCGAATTCGCTTTTTGCTGTGCTCAGAGCGCGCTGCAAGGGCGTTTCCCGAGAGCAGGCGCACAGCGCAATGGCCGCAAGGGTCAGCAGAACAATAATATATTTGAGCTTTTTCATGCGAGCCCTCCTTTGAAGTGTTGATTTCGGGGGATAAAACGCCGTGCAGCCATATTAGCACGGACGAAACGAAATTTAATGCAAATTTTGTTAACAAAGAAATTCCGAAATGCACAGCAAAACGGCAAAGCCGCCGCGTTGTCTCCGCGGCGGCTTTGATATATAAATTTATCCCGTAAATGCGAAATGACCCTTGACTGCACGGTTTCTTTACACCGTTTTCACAGCAGCCAAGGGTCATTTCTGTGAATTCTTAGTATCTAACATCATTGGTTACCTCTCTTTCTGCGGAATTGATGCCGCCTGCCAACGGAACGCAAATCAAAACACTCTGAATAACTACGATCGATTCCCCAAGCGGGATGTGGCCTGTGTTCTCGTTCTCTTGATATTTTGACTTCGGCATCGTCTCCCTCGCTGCCGACTCTCTGCCGGATTTCGAGGGACCGTTACTTGTACATCGGTATCACCCTTTCTGTGATTTAAAGATACCAAATTTCAGCGGCTTATTCAAGAGCAATAGTGAACGAAATAAAAAGCAAATTGTTGTGCAGCCAAACAAAAATTGTAAATAAATTTGTGCATCTATTGACATATATCACAAAAAATCATATAATTTTAGTGTTGTGTGCTCCGCAAGCTTTAAGCTGCGGAGCTTTTCTTGCGCCGAAAAACAAATGGTGATATAATAAGATATTAAAAATATTTAGGAGCAGAACACATGATAAACGACATTATTCTTCTCAAGCAGGGCGAGATAGTCCTCAAGGGCTTAAACCGCCGCTCGTTCGAGCAGAAGCTCATGAGCAATATAAAGCGCCGCCTGGACGCTATCGGCAAATTCAAGGCCTATTGCATGCAGTCAACGGTATATATCGAGCCTGTGGATGAAACAAGCGACATGGACGCGGCTTTCGAGGCGATGACCAAGGTGTTCGGCCTTGCGTCAGTCAACCGCGCCGCCGGATGCGAGAAAGATCCGAAGAAGATAGCCGAGCTTGCAATTGAATATCTCAAGGACGATATGCTCGCGGCGAAGAGCTTCAAGGCCGAGGCAAAGCGCAGCGACAAGAGCTTTCCGATGACGAGTATCGAGCTTGCGCAGTTTGTCGGCGGCGAGCTTGCCGAGGCATATCCCAACTGCGAGGTCGATGTGCACGACCCTGAGCTTACCGTCCATATCGAGGTGCGCGACCTTGCGGCATATGTACACGCAGCGCCCACGCCCGGCGCAGGCGGCATGCCCGTCGGCGCAAACGGCGTCGCGGTAACGCTGCTGTCCGGCGGTATCGACAGCCCGGTCTCCACTTATATGATCGCAAAGCGAGGCGTGCGCCTTATCCCGGTGCACTTTTTCTCGTTCCCGTATACCTCCGAGCAGGCAAAGCAGAAGGTCATAGAGCTTGCGCGCCTGCTGACGGTGTACTGCGGCAGAATGACCATCGAGGTCGTTCCGTTTACGCACATTCAGGAGGAGATACGCGCAAAGTGCGATGAGGATTACTTCACGCTTATCATGCGCCGCTTTATGATGCGCATTGCGCAGAAGATCGCCGATGCAAACGGCGCGAAGGCCATCGTCACCGGCGAAAACCTCGGCCAGGTAGCAAGCCAGACCATGGAGGCCATGGCGTCCACGCAGGCCGTCACCGATCTGCCGGTGCTCCAGCCGCTTATCGGCATGGACAAGGAGGAGATCGTGCGTCTTGCGCGCAAGATCGGAACGTTTGAAACGTCCATCCTTCCGTATGAGGACTGCTGCACGGTCTTTACGCCCAAGCATCCCAAAACAAAGCCCAAGCTGCGCGACGTTGAGAGGATCGAATCGGCTCTGGATATCGACGCGCTTGTTGAAGAAGCATATGCCGGCATTGAAAGAATAAAGGTAGGCGACTGAAATTGAAAAATGCATATAATGTCGAGATACTCTCCGTCGGAACGGAGATACTGCTCGGCCACACGACGAACACCGACGCACGGGATATATCCCTCATGCTCTCGGAGCTGGGCATAAACGTAAAATACCACACCGTAGTCGGCGACAACCCCCGGCGCCTTGCCGACTGCATAGAGATCGCGCGCAAAAGAGCGGATATCATCATATCCACCGGCGGCCTCGGCCCGACCTGCGACGACCTTACAAAGCAGATACTTGCAAAGTCCTTCGGCCTCGAGCTTGAGATGCACGAGGATGAAAAGGCCTGCCTTTACGATTATCTGACCAACCGCGGCTACAGCAAGGAAATGACCGAAAACAACCTCAAGCAGGCTATGCTGCCCGTCGGCTGCACCGTGTTCCACAACGACTGGGGCACGGCTCCCGGCTGCGCGTTCACCGGCGACGACGGAACGATAGTTATCATGCTGCCCGGCCCTCCGAAGGAATGCAACGCGATGTTCCGCGCCTGCGTAATGCCGTATCTGCGCTCGCTGTCGGACGAGCAGATAGTATCGCACGCTATCCACGTTTTCGGTATGTCCGAAAGCGCGATGGATCAGATCTTCCGCGACGAGATGAACGCCATGACTAACCCCACCATGGCGCCCTACGCCAAGGAGGGCGACTGCCTGCTGCAAGTCACCGCCAAGGCCGAGAGCGTCGAGAAGGCCGAGGAGATGATGAAGCCGGTCATCGAGCATGTAAAGGATGTGCTCGGCGATATCATTTTCGGCATCGACGTTGACACGGTCGAGGACAGCGTTATGCGGCTTTTGCAGGAAAAGAAAATGACCTTTGCCGCTGCCGAAAGCTGCACCGGCGGCGAGCTTGCAAAGCGCTTTACCGATATTCCCGGCGCGAGCGAGTTCTTCCTCGGCGGCGTGACGACCTATACGAATGAGGCCAAGGCAAAGCTTTTGGGCATAGATCCCAAGCTCATCGAGGAAAAGACCGCCGTGAGCTATGAGGTCGCAAAGCAAATGGCCGAGCGTGTGCGCGCGCTTCTCGGCGCCGACATGGGCATCGGCGTTACGGGGCTTGCAGGCCCCGACGGCGACGGAGTCCACGAGGTCGGAACGGTGTTCGTTTCGCTTGCGACCAAGGACGGGACCTATGTGCGCGAGCTGCACGTCGGCGATCGCAGAACTCGCAGCTATGTCCGCCGCGTTTCGGGAAATTACATTTTCGATATGATGCGCCGCTACCTCCAGGGGCTTGAGGTAATAAAAGAAAATTAAAGTTATGCCGCCATCCAAACGGATGGCGGCAACAGTCTGTCGAAAAAGTCCAGCCCAGCTGGGCTTTTTCGACACGCTGATCCGAGGAGAAGAGTCCTCGGATATTTTATTTTATGCAATTTTCATCCGGCTCAAAGACAACTATCTGCCGCTTTGCGCTCGGTTTGACCTCGTATTCGCAGCCGGGCAGATAAACTATATCGTCATCGTCCCAGAGGGCGAGAAAATCATCGACGTAGGCGACGTTTTCAAGTCCTATGCCGGCGCCGCGATAGTGCATGGGGATGATCGTTTTCGCGTCCAGCGCGATAGCGATCTCTTTTGCCTGCTGCGGACAGATCGTGTAGTAGCCGCCGACGGGGATCATGAGAACGTCAAGCGGCTTGAGCTTTGCCGCCGTTTCGGGGTCGAGTGTGTGCCCCAGATCGCCCAAATGCGCGATACGCATGCCCTCGGCCTCAACGACGCTGCACAGGTTATCTCCGCGCAGAGCGCCGAGCTTGCCGTCGTGATATGTCGGTACCTGCGTGAGCGAAAATCCAGGCTCAATGCCGCTTAGCTCCACGCCGTCCGTGTAGTTGTGGTCGGAATGCCCGTGGCTGCAAATTACGCAGTCTGCGCGGAGCGGGGAAAGCTCAAGGCCGCGCACGCTGCCGGGGGAGTAGGGGTCGAACACCACGCTGCCGTCGGCGCTTATAAGCTCAAAGCAGGCGTGGCAATGCCAAATAAGTTTCATTTTTTCAGCCCTCAAAGCAGGATTCAAACGCCTGCTTGACCGCCGCACGGTCGCTGTCGCCGAGAATGGCGTACATGACATAGTTGCCCTGCCGCCAGACCTCGGCATTGTCGAGCTTTGGCTTTTCGTCCGGCAGGTACTCGTCCATCCATACGCTCTCGCGGTACTCAAGATATTTGTCGAGCGCGGTCTTTATCGTTGCGGCCTGATCCGCGTCCTTGGCGAGGAAAATGCCGTATTCGTTGATGTTTGTGCCGACTGCGGAGATAAGGGTGTTGCGGCTTGCATAGCCGTCAAGCGCGATGCCCATAACGTTTTCAACGTATGCGTCCGGGACCTGCGAAAGCTCGCTTATGTCGATCGCCGCGCCGACCTTGTCGGCAACGGTCTGCATGTCAGGATCCTTTGCGTTTTTCGGGGAGCTGCATCCGCCGAGCATGCAGATAAGCAGCAAAAGCGCTATTGCGGAAGAAAGCTTTTTCATGTTTTCACCTCTCAAAGCCATGCGTGAGTCTTGAGATAATCTATCACGCGGTTGAAGCCGACTGCACTCAGGTGAATGCCGTCGCCGTTGCCGTAATCGGAAACGAGCTTGCCGTCGGAGCCCTTGAGCACGGATGCGGAATCGGTGTAGTGCGTGCCGGTTTCTTCGGCTATCTGGAGTATCCAGCCGTTTGCACGGTCAATGACGGTGTTGTTTATGCCGTTATCCTTTGCCTCGTACATTGCCTCGACGGGGTAGATGGAGTTGCAGATGATCTTCGTGTCGGGGCTTACGGACTTGATGCGCTCAATAAGTGCGGTGTATTCGGTCTTGAACGAATTCTCGTCCATCATCGAAACGCCGTTTACGCCGATGGTCAGAACGACGTACTCGGGCTTTGCGCGGCCTATCGCATCGGTGATGGGTATCTCCTCACCGGTGGGCGGATAGACGATGGTGGCGATGCTCTGGTTAAACAGGGCAAGCGTGCCGCTTGACGGCGTCCACACCTGAGAGCTGTCGAGAACGTTGTAAGCCTTCAGACCGTAGGTCGTGCTGTCGCCGATAAAGACCATTTTGGAAATGTACTCGTCGCCGGCGTCGGCAGTTTCACCGAGCTGGGTCGAGGTCTGTTCGGGAGCCTTCGTCTGCTCCGCGTTGGGATCATCGGTGCTCACCGCAGGAGGGTTGAGCGTTTCCTCGGGCTTTTTCTCGTCGTCCTTGCCGCAAGCGCACAAAACGCCCAGCAGCATGATAAGCGCAGCCGCGAGGGCAATATATTTTTTCTTCAAATTTATCACCTCAATTAATTTATAAACGTGCCGATTATATCATATGAGCCCCGTCACTTCAAGGCAAATAGGTAAACAAAAATCGACCGTCTGCAAATATACAGACGGTCGAAAAGCTTTATTGTTCCTCTGTTTGTTCGGCGGCGCGCTTTGCGGCCTCCTCCTCTTCGAGGACGCGGTAGGCGACCTTTCCGACAAGAGTCTTGGGCAGCTCGCGGCGGAATTCGATATCGTAAGGCATTGCGTATTTTGCAATGTGCTTGCGGCAGTAGGCGAGGATAGCCTCTTTCGTCTCGGGGCTTTCGGGGACGCCGGGCTTGAGCATGACAAAGGCCTTGACCTTTTGCATCTTATACGGGTCGGGAACGCCGATGATGCAGCTCATGTGGACGAACTCGTTTGCGTCGAGAATATTCTCAAGCTGACCGGGATAGACGTTGTAGCCGGAGGTTATTATCATGCGCTTTGCGCGGCCCTTGAAGTAGATAAAGCCCTCGTCGTCCATCATGCCGAGGTCGCCCGTGTACATCCATGTAAGGCCGTCGTCGTGCTTGCGCAGGGTCTGGGCGGTCTCCTCGGGGTGGTTTACATACTCCATCATGACGGTGGGGCCGGCGATGAGTATCTCGCCCTCCTCGCCGTAGGGCAGCTCCTTGTCCGTGCCCGGCTCGACTATCTTGTAATATGTATCGGGGAAGGGGAGTCCGATGCTGCCTTCCTTGGCCATGTGCGGGGGAGTCAGGCAGCTTGCCGTGACGCATTCGGTAAGGCCGAAGCCCTCGCGGATCTGGATCTTTGCGTTGTGGTCATACAGGAATTTGTCGAACTTCTTTTTAAGCTCGATCGACAGGCTGTCGCCGCCGGAGAAAACGCCCTTGAGCGAGCTGAGGTCGGCGTTGTCCATGCTCGGCAGGCGCAGCAGCGCTTCGTAAAGCGTGGGAACGCCGGCAATGAAGTTGCAGTGGTATTTGGTTATCTGCTTTGCGTAGGTTTGTGCGGTGAAGCGCGGAATGAGGATGCAGCGGCCTCCCTGCGAGAGCATTGTGTGGATGCATACGCCCAGACCGAAGCCGTGGAACAGCGGCATTGCGGCAAGCATTTTATCGCCGACGCGGAACATGGGGTTTGCCGCGATGACCTGCTGGCCGAGAGCGTTGAAGTTGCGGTTTGAAAGCAGGATGCCCTTTGTCGTGCCGGTCGTGCCACCGGAATAGAGGATAACGGCAGGATCCTTGCCGGTGCGCTTGACCTTGTAGTTATAGAAGCAGTGCTTGCCCATGTGCAGGAACTCTTTCCAGCGGATAACGGGCGCGTCCTCGGGGATCTTTTTGATCTTTCTGCCCTCGGTGAGCATGTAGCCTGCCTTGACCGGTTTTGAAAGCTCGTCCTTTATGCTGGCGATGACTATGTTGACGACCTTGGTGTTCTGACGGATGTTCTCAAATTTGTTGTAGAACTGGTCGAGCGTAATGGCCGTGACCGACTCCGACTCGTTGAGATAAAACTCGATTTCCTTTTCTGCCGAGAGGGGGTGGATCATGTTGCAGATGCCGCCGATGAGGTTGACCGCATAGAACATCTGGATGGCCTGGGGGCAGTTGGGCATTGCTATGGTCACCTTGTCACCCTCGCGCACGCCGATGGTGCGCAGCGCTTTGGCGCAGTCCTCGACCTCGCGGACAAGAGCCTTATATGTCGTCGATCTGCCCATGAAGTCAAAGGCAACGTTGTTGGGGTATTTTTCGGCTATCTTTTCAACGGCCTCGAACATCGAGCCGTCGAAATAATCAAGAGTGAAGGGCACTTCGCCCAGATGGTTTTTCCACGGCGCTTTTGCGCTGATGTTTTCCATGCGAATCATTCCTTTAAAAAATTAAAAATTTATAAGTTTATATGGCCATAATAGCCTATAACAAATATTTTGTCAAATCATGAACGAAACGTATAGGCCGGAGATTGCTCTCCGGCCTGTAAGGCATGTTTTGTTTCATCTAAGCTTTACGCAGTAGTAGGACAGAAGATAGGTCTTTTCCGATTTGTATGCGTTCCAGACGCGGTCGGCAAGGTCTTCGGGCTGACCGGCCTTGCGCTGGAAGGCGCGGATCTCCTCAATGACCTTCTGCATGTCATTTTCGCAGTCCTCCTCAAGGTCATAGAACCTGTCGCAATTGGTGTAGGCATACACCATAAGGCTGCGGTATTTGCCCTCGGGCTGAGCCTCAAACTCCGTGCGCATCTGCGCAACGAGCGCGTCAAGGCGAGCCATGTGCGAATACTTTATGGCCTCTATCTCGGCGGCGGCGAGCGCTTTTTTATACTGATCGCGGCTGAGGTCACCGGCCTGGAGCAGAACCTCCTTGGCAACGTCTGTGTAGGTCGCTTCCTCGTTTATTATGTCCTGCGCGCCCTTTTTGAATATGGCGGCGTCCCAGCGCGTCGTGTCAACCTTAAGCAAACGGTCGATCTGGCGGTGGTAGTTTGCCGCCTCGTTTTCGATCTGCTCGACGGTGAGGCTCTGCGCGAGAACGTAGGATTTGAGCAGGTCATACTGCGACCACACGAAGCAGCCGGCGATGATAACAAGCAGCAGCATGAGATACACCGCGGCCTCGGCAAGGTGCTTGCCGGTGTTCTTTTTGAGCCTGTTGCGCGGATTTTCCTGCGTTGCGGCCAGTGATTCGGTCTGCGGCAGCTTGCCGGTGTTCAGATATTCCGCGTATGCGTCGCAAACCGTGTTCGGATCGCCGAACATGACCATGCGCCCCTTGTCCAGCCACAGCACCTTGTTGCACTGCGCGCGCACCGATTGCAGCGAGTGCGAGACCATGAGCGCGGTCGTGTCGCCGTTATCGATGATGCTCTGCATCTTCTGCTGGCTCTTTTTGCGGAAGTCGCCGTCGCCGACGGCGAATATCTCGTCAAGAATAATGATGTCCGGCTCTATCATGCTCGCTATTGCGAATGCAATGCGGCTTTTCATGCCGCTTGAGAGCGTGCGGAACGGGCTGTTCTGAAATTCGCGCATTTCGGCAAAGTCGATTATCTCGTCATACTTCGAGTCGATAAACTCCTTGGAGTAGCCCATGAACGCGCCGCGCAGATACACGTTTTCCTTGACCGTCATCTCGCGGTCAAAGCCCGTGCCAAGCTCGAGCAGAGCACAGATCTTGCCGGTTTTCTCGATCGTTCCCGAGGCCGGGGTCAGCGTTCCGCTTATGGCCTTCATCATCGTTGATTTGCCCGCGCCGTTTTTACCGATAACGCCGAGCATATCGCCCCTTTCGAGGCTGAAGGATACGTTTTTGAGTGCCCAGAACTCGTTGTTCCTGGGGCTTTTTCCGAGTATGCGCTTGACTATGTCCGAGGTCGAGCGCGAGTCCTGTTTGCGGTAGCGCACCGAAACATCGTCAAGAACAAGGATCTTGTTTCCGTCCATCAGAGCACCTCCTTACACATACAGCGCGATCTTGTCGCGCGTGATATGGTAGGTAAACCAGCCGAGAAAAGCGCAGATCGCGGCCATCACGAGCATGATGAGGTGCGTCGAGAGGCTCGGCACGGTCGAATGGATTATAAGCTGGCGGAAGTAATCCACGCACATATACAGCGGATTGCAGTTTAAAAGCCTGCGCATGATCCCCGGCAGTATCGACGGATCATAGAATATCGCCGAGGCGTACATGATGATGCGCGTCACAACGGGCCAGAGATAGTTTATGTCGCGGAAGAAGATATACAGCGTGCTCAGGAACATGCCTATGCCGAAGTTAATGAAATAAAGGCACACCATCGGGAACAGCAGGTACAGGAAGCGCCAGTGAAAGCTTATCCCGTCAATGGCGACGAAGATGAAGAACACAAGCAGCGAAACGGCGAAATCTATCGCCTGCGCTACGCTCTGCGAAATGAGGAAATAGTGCTTGGGCACGGGTACCTTGCTGTATATCTGAGCGTTATCGTAAAGAACGCGCATGGCGCTTCGTGTGGCTGCGGAGAAATAGTTGAACAGCAGCAGTCCGCAGAACAGATATATCGTATAATGCGGCATGTTGCGGCCGAAAAACGTGCCGAAGACCACGTCCATGGTCAGCAGCAGAAACAGCGGCGAAAGCGCGCTCCAGAGTATGCCGAAGGTCGTGCGCTTGTATTTTTTAATAAAGTCTCGCCTTATAAGCTCAGAAAGCAAAAAACGGTGGTTAGCTTTGTCCGAAGTCATAAAACGTCCGTTCTCCTTGTTAAAACAAAAAACTGTGTTAACACACACTATCGCGCCATTATAACACAGTTTTGTTTATAATTCTACATTAATTTTTTTCGGACATAAAGTCCAGGTAATCCTCGGGCGAGTTAAAATCGCGCGTGAAGGAGTCGAGCAGGACATAGCTTTCGCCAGTGCGCCGCCCGGTGAGCGGATATCCGGCGTACAGAAGATACACCTGCCAGCCCTTGCACTCTTTTATCTCGCCGTCAAGAAAGCGGCGGCGCACCTCGAGGTAAAGCGAGCGGAAAAGCTCCCCGTCGCCGACGAGGACGGCGCATATGCTCTTTTCGCTGCCGAAAAACAGCAGCGGCTTTTCGCCGCGGTGCGATATAACGGACTTTACGGCGCTTTCGGAATACAGAACGTCGCCGTAGAGAAAGCACATGTCGTCGCCGATAAGCTCGGCGGTGAAGCGGTCGATCTCAAGGACGTTGTTTTTCGGCTCGTACCTCACGGCGCCGGGGATGCTGACGCTTTCGTCGTGCGAGGTGATGATGATCTCGGCGGCATCGTCAAACTTGTGCACAAGGCGCACCGTGCGCTCGAGCAGAGTTTCGCCCGAAACGCTTATGTCGTGCTTTTTGTGCCCCATGAAGTTGTTCCAGCGGCTGCCCTTGCCGTCAGCCATGATGACATATCTCATTTGATTATCCCGTGCTCGCGGTAGAAGTCGCCCAGCCTGCCGTAACGCTGCGGCCCCCAGAGCTGAATGATGTTCACGCCCGAGGAGGTGTTGGCCTCAATGACGGTGAAGCCGTCGTCGGTCGGGAGAATGTCCCACGCGATTATATCAAGATAGGGGAAGGCGCGGCTTGCCTCAAGAACGCCGGCCTTTATGCCGTCCCAGTTCGGGATAACTGCGCCCTCTATCTGCGCATTGGTGTCGGGATGCGTGCGGTAAACGGTCAGATTGTGCAGCGTGCGCGCATAGCTCATCGTGCCGGTCTCAATATCGACGTTTGCAACAAGGCCGCCGCGGCTGCCGTTATCGACGGCGCCCGTCCATGCAGCTCCGATGCGCTGCACGGCAAAGCACAGCTCAAATTCCTTGGTTTCGGCATTGCGCAGAACTATCATACGCAGGGTGTTTGCGCTGTTCGCGTAAATTTTGTTGAGGTATTCCGCCTGGTGCGCATAGGCGCAGATGAGCCATTCCGTGTCGCGGCGCAGACGGTCGGCAAGCTCCTTTTCCGTGTGCGGCTCGTCGTTGCAGATGATGCCGTGACCGTTATGCTTTACAACGTACACGCCCTTGCCCTTGCCGGCACGCACCGGCTTTACGACATACGCTCCGACCTCGTGCAGAAGCTTGACAAGATCGTCATAATCGTTTATGACTCGGCCGTTTAAGCCGGCGAGACGGTCATCCTTTTTGACGCAGTAGATCTCCGGAGTTTTGCAGTAGCGCTCGATGATCTGAGTGAAAACGACCTTGTTGTTGAGCATTTCGCTGTAAGGATCGTTTATGCATCTTGAGCGGTACCAGTCAAATTCGGAAAGATACTGCTTTTTGTCGTTGTGCTTAAAGTCGTACAAAGCCGCCTGATCGACCATGTAGCCGCCGAAAATGCAGTAGTACAGTCTTGTGTGCAGCGGAAGCTTAAAGTGATTGGGCGCAAACAGTATCCTCACTATCCACAGCACCATCAATTTGATTTTGGCGAGCAATATGCTCAGAAATCGCATCATGTTTATCTCTCTCCATGCAGTCGATTATAAGATCGGCGATCTTGTCGGTCGCGCGTCCGTTCAGATCGGGCAGATACTTGCGGCAGAAGCGCCTGTAGTTATCCATGTCGTACTCTCCGCTTTCGACGGCGGCGACAAGCTCGGCAGGATCGCGGAATATGCAGTCTGGGAACTCGTCAAAGAGCTTGACGTTCAGGCCGTTATGGTCTAGATAGTCCTCGTAGTCGAAAAGATAGAAATACACGGGCTTGCCCAGAAGCGCGGCTTCGATCGTTATCGCCGAGTAGTCGGTTATTACGCAGTCGCACACCGACAGCACCGTCGAGGTCGGCACCCTGTGGCAGGTTATCGCCGGGGACAGCGAGTCGTAGTTCAAAAGCTGGTTCGGGTGACGCTTTATGACGAGCATCTGGCTGCCGTCAAAGTTGAACGCATCGACAAGCGCCTTGGGGTCGAGCGTCTGCCCCTTGCGGAATGTGGGGGCATAAAGCACGATCTTTTTGCCTCTCAGGCCGGGGTAGGTTTCGTAAAACTGCCGCCGGGCTTCGTCCTGACCCTCGCGCAGCTTATCCATGCGAGGCAGACCGACATTGTACAGAATATCCGACTCGATATCGAACGAGGCGCAGTAAAACGGATTAAACGCCCTGCCGCCGGCAATGACAACATCGTAGTTGCGGTGCATGCGCATCTCGCGCGCGATCATGTCGCTGCGTCCGAATTTCTTGCCGAGCGACTGATAGCCGGACTTTTTGATCTTGCCCATTGCGTGCCACATCTGGATAACGGCAAGCTGCTTTTTGTGATGCAGCACGGACACCGCCGGCCAGTAGGAATCGAGCACGCACACGGACGCGGTCGCAAGGTGATACATGCTTTTGAGCGTGACAAAAGCGTATTCGAGCATGCTCGCAAAGCCCTTGTCGGCGCGCTTTGTTATTATAACAATGTTTGTTTCCGGTTTCAGCTCAACAAGGCGGCGGCTCAGAAAATCAATATCCTCTGTCACGGTGTTTGACTGCCGGCTGAGGAATAAAACCTTGTTTTTATCGGTCGGGCAGAGCTTCAGAAAAAAGTAAATGAAGTTCATTGCCCAGCGCAGCAAAATTACAGCTATTCTCATAATACTCCTTTTATGCCCGAACGTCGGGCATAACTAAAATCGACTAATTATACGCGCAAACGTATGTTTTGTCACTATATATTTATTAACATTAGCAGAGCTTTTTGCCTGCTTTTTTCAGCTCAAGCTTATGCATGAAGTAGGCGTGGACATTCTCATTATAGGTCGGATATCGGTGCAGATCCTGATGCGTGTTTATCTCGAGGATCTTAAAGCCCGAGTCGGTCATAACAACGTCAAAGCCGAGGTATTCAAGCGGCGATATGTAGCGGCACAGCTCGGGGATGACGCGCAGCACCTCGTCCCAGTGCGGAAGCGTGCCCTCGATCTTCTCCTGCGTGTCGGGATGGACGGGGCATGGGGTTATGACGTGCTCCCTGATGATCTCGGCGTCATGGAAAAAGCCCGTTTTTTCATCGACATAGGCAAAAACGCCGCCGGAACCGATATTGTCGGTAAAGCCGGTGCTCTTTGTTCCTATGCGGAAGTAGGCGTTTTCGATGACGGGGTCAAGCCCGCTGCGGTTTATGACCATAATGCGCACGGTGCAGGCGACCTCGCTGTATATCCTGCGCAGCTCGCTGTGCATGACGATGTATTCGGAGATGTTATAGTAATCGTCGAGCGAGGCGAGAAAGCCGAGCATTTCACTCTCGCTTTTCTCTTCGCCATTTACGAGGTAACGCTTTCCGTCAAACCCGAGCTTATAAAATCCGATGCCGTGCGAGCCGACGGTCGGCTTCATGGCAAGCAGCTTCTTTTCGCGCAGAAGACGCAAAACTCCGTCAAGGCTGCGCGGCAGCCCCTCGGGGCAGTCGGGCATTTTCAGTACCTGCATCCTTCCGTCGCGCGGAACGATGTGGTAATAATACTCGGGAAGATATTCGCTGTATTTATCCAGACAGTAGCGCAGCGTGACCTTGTCCCACAAGAGCTTGCGGTATTCGTTGTTTATGGGCCTGAGCCACTTGTAGTCCCGGTCGGAGAGGAACGAGCGGTAGTTTTCCTCCGTCAGGCCGTACTGCTTTATGTGATAGGATAAAAATCCGCGCTCATGCGCCCATTTTTTCTCCTGCGCCGTGGTGAATTTGTCGTGATCGTCATCACGCAGAGCCTTTTTCCAGCCGCGGTACATATAATCCATGAAACCGTGACGCTTCGCCCGGAAGCTCCAGAGATAGCGGTCTATTATCGTCATGGCGCGTTTAAAGCCGACAAAGCGCGGCTTCGCTGCGCGCTTGCGGCGGATAAACTCGGCGGTCTTGTCGTTGAAATGCTCAAGGTATGTAAGATCGGCGCCCGTGTCAACGCGAAGGATCTTGAAGCTGCTGCCGGTCAAACGCACGGCAAAGTTCATGTACTCAAGCTCGTTGAACTCCGAGGCGATGGCTCTGAGCGCTTCTGCGATTTCGGGAAAGACCTCGATCCTGCCGCCGTCATAATTTCCAAGCTCGTCAACGGCGCTTATCTCGCGGTTTTGAGTGTACCAGTTTTGCCTGACGTTTTCCTGAGCGGCGGTGAGAACGGAAAACAAAAGCTCCGGAGCGTCACCGCTGTTTAAAAACGCAAGGTGCACAGTCGGCGCAAAGTCTGATACGATAAGCTCGCTTATTATCGTTCCGGAGGGGAGAGAGCCGAGCTTTTTGCGCATCGCGTCCTCGTCAAGACAGGCCGAGTCAAAATAAAACGCCTCGCCGTCATAGCCGCAGACATGCTCCTTTGTTTTCACCGAGTTTGAGGCCTTGCGCACCGAAACGCGCCCCTTTTCGCGGATGAGCGCCAGAACGCCGTCCATGCTCTGCTCAAGGCCGTCTCTGAGCGGCAGAATAAACTGCCCGCCGTCGCGCGTGAGCAGGCTGTAATACTGCCCGGGCAGAAGCTCTGTGTGCTTATCGAGCGCGTAGGACATCGATAGCACGTCGCCGAAGAGCTTATCGAATTTTGCGTCAAACGGCAGAAGCGAAAATATCTCCTTATCGCTCATGCCGATGTTGTTTTTGCGCTTGTATTTTTTTATACCGTCAAGATAAAGCCACTCGTCTGCCGTTGCAAAGGTAAAGCCGCGAAACAGCAAGGCGGCGCTTTTTATAAGCTTTGAAGCTTTCATTGTAAAAACTCCGAAATTAATTAAATCGTTTCATTATACTATATATCGTAATTATTCGCAATTGATAATTTAACGTCGCTCGGGATTGAATTATGTCGGATCATGTACTATAATAATATAGCTATAATGGATATCTATGCGGATTTTGTTCCGCAGGAAAGAGAGCAGCAAATGGGAGTAATAAGCAGGATAAGGCGTGAGGCTTTTATCCGCCCGTGGCTTAAAAAAGGCTATTCAAGACGCCTGGCCAATTTATATTACAAAAAGGTGCGCGCTGATCTGCAGGAAGATAACGGCGTGTCGGCGGCGGACAAAAAGTGGGCGCACAGCCTCGGCTATCTGTCCGACAGCATTGAAAAATACGATCTGAAAAATACGCCGGGTAAGTACATAAGCGATGTTGACTACATGTATCTCAAGCCGTTTAACAACAGCTTCACCAAATGGGTCGGCGACCTTGTGACGGAAAACAGGGTGCTCATCAACCACCGCGAGCACCTGCCGGAGCTGTATTTCAACATCATCGAGCGAGAGGAAAAGAAGGTATTCCTGCCGATCGATACGGTGGACAGAAAATTCGGCGAGAACTATGACGATTTCATCCGGCTTCTTGATGAGCGCGGCGAGCTTGTCATCCGTCCCGACCGCACCTCGGCGAATCGCTGCGCGTATGTCATAAAGCGCACGGGCGAGGATCGCTATGAGCTTAAAGAGGACACGGCATGCAAAGCGCGCATGAGCATTTTCGGCAATCAGTACGATGCGGCGTATCTATTGAGCGACTACCCCGACGACCTGCCAGAGGATTTTGAGAAAAATCCGTGCAAGCGCGAGTATTACGACAAAAACAGCCTGTATGAGCTTATCTCGACCTTCAAATACGGCTATGTTATAGCCGAGCCTTATAAGATAAGCGGCGAGCCTTGCCTTTTGAGGATATACGCCGCAAACGAAAAGCTCAAAGAAACAAAGCTGCTTGACTATTACTGCACGGATCTTGACGGTGAGAATGTCCGCTGCCGCGCGGTTACGCCCTCGGGCGAGCTTGACGGCCGGAAGATCGGTTGCTGGGACGAGATAATAAAAACCGTCACCGGTATCGCCGGATATATAAGCGAGATCGAATACTTCACCGTGAGCATCATGCTAACGGAAGGCGGCTTTGTCATCGACTCTATCGACACAAACCCCGACCTGCCGCCGATCGCGCACAGCGATGCGCTCAACAGCTTCCTGCTCGACAGGCTTGAGAAAAAGCGCGAAACTGTAGTAGTCACGCGCGAAAAGTGGTGGACGGCGTTTAAGGATAAGCGCTTTAAGCGCTTTGTGCGCCGCTGCTGCCGCCCCGGCATAAGGCCTTATATGCAGAAGCTCTGGATGAGCTCGGTCTGGGACGACTTCCGGCACAATAAGGGCACAACGCTTTCACAGAAGCTCTGGTGCTATAAGCGAGGCTTCCTGTCGTTCAGAATAAAGCAATACGGGCTTACTAAGGATAACTATAAAAGCTTCCTGTCCGACTATCAGTACCACTGGCTAAACAGAATAAACAACAGCTATCAAATATGGATAAACGACAAAACGACGACGCGATATGTCTTTGAGCCGTACAAGCAGTATCTTGCAAAGTATTACTACGACATAATTAAAATGGAGGGCGAGACCTGCATAAAGGCGCTTCAGGATATCCCCGAGGGCTTTGACGCGTCGTTTGACGGAATATTCGCCCTGCTGCGCCGAGAAAAGCTGCTTGCGCTCAAGCCCTCGTCCGGAACCCACGGCGACGGATTTTACCGCATGGAGTATGCCGACGGCAAATATCTCATTAACGGCGACGAGATGACCGAGGATGAGATAAAAAGCATGATAGAGGGGTTTAAGTCGATCTACGTCATAACGGAATACCTCTTCATGCACAAGGATCTGAAGAAGATATATCCGTACTCTGTCAACACCATCCGCGTTGCGGTCGTAAACCAGTCGGCGTACGAGCCGAAGATCATGCAGACGTATATGCGCATCGGCTCGTCCTCAACGGGCTTTACCGACAATGTCGGCTACGGCGGCATATGCGCCAAGATCGACATTCCCACCGGCCGCTACTACTGCGCCGAGAAGATAATCGACCATAAGTTCACGCCGTGCCCGATCCATCCCGATACCGGCGTTGAGATCGAGGGCATAGTTCCCAACTGGGAGCTTATGAAAAAAGGCATAACGGACATCTGCCGCTTCATGCCCGAGCTTGAGTATCTCGGCTTTGATATCGCCATCACGGATGACGGCTTTAAGATAATCGAGATAAACATACATCAGGATCTGCACAAGGTCGCCGAGCACTCCGAGGAATTCAAGGCGTTCTTCAGGGATAAGCTCGCGCTCAAGGCAAGGCAGTATGACCTGAAAAAATATTAAGACAGGAGATCAATCAATGAAAACGATAGGCTTCCTTATAAGCCACAAGAACGGCGAAGGCCGCCGCGCCCTTCTGCCGGAGCACATAGGCAAGATAAAAAATGCAGATAAGCTGTATTTTGAAACAGGCTACGGCACAGCGGTCGGCGTGAGCGATGAAGAGTACGCGGCCTGCGGCTGCCATATAGTGCCGCGCGAGCAGGCGCTTGCATGCGATATCATAACCGATGTTAAGCTCGGCGACGCAGACTATCTCGACGAGATAAACAGCAGCAAGATAATGTTCGGCTGGGCGCACACGGTGCAGAACATCGACTTCACAAGCGATATGATCCGCAAAAAGCACACAGTCGTTGCGTGGGAGGAGATATTTGAGCACGGCCGTTATATCTTCTACCGCAACCGCGAGGTCGCCGGTGAGGCTGCTGTTATGCAGGCGTTCAGATACTGCGGAAAAATGCCGTATGACACGTGCGTAGCCATCCTCGGAAACGGCCAGACGGCAAAGGGAGCAATGCGCATCCTGCACGGCCTCGGTGCTCGCGTTGACGTTTACAGCCACAGGCTCGAGCAGCTTTTCCGCAAGAACATGTTCGATTACGATGTGCTCATAAACTGCGTCATGTGGGATACCACGCGCACCGACAGGATAATATATAAGGAAGACCTCAAGAAAATGAAGCCCGGCACGCTTATAATAGACGTAAGCTGCGATCCGCATCTTGAGATCGAGACCTCGCACCCGACGACGATAGACGATCCGGTGTACGTCGTCGACGGAGTTATCCACTACGCGGTCGATAACACCCCAGCCATGTATCCGATAACCGTGACCAAGGTGCTCAGCGAGGGCATTTCAAACTATATCGATATTATCATAGAAAAGGATTTCGACGAATACCCGGAATCGCTGAAGAAGGCGACCGTCATAAAGGACGGACACATCCGCGACGAGAGAATAGCGGAGTTCAGAAAAGCCCGTGGGGTGTTCTGCGAGTAAAAGAAAATGACTGACGGATATGGCAGAAAAATCGAATATCTGCGCATGTCGGTGACCGATGCCTGCAACCTGCGCTGCGTCTACTGCATGCCGCCGGATGGAATGGCCGAATGCCCCTGCCACTCAGCGATGAGCGCGGATGAGTTCGTGGAAATAGCTCGCGCCGCGGCGGAGCTTGGCATGAAAAAGCTGCGCATAACGGGCGGTGAGCCGCTGGTGCGGAGTGATATTGTGCCTCTCGTGCGAGCACTCGGCGAGATACCGGGCATAGAGGATATGAGCCTTACGACGAATGCCACACTCCTTGCGTCGATCGCAAAAGAGCTGTATGAAGCCGGTATACACAGGATAAATATCAGCCTCGATACGCTCGATGCGGAAAAATACGCAAAGATCACGCGCGGAGGAAAGCTTTCAGACGCATTTGACGGCATACGCGCGGCGTTCGAGGCCGGGATGAGCCCTGTTAAGCTCAATACCGTGCTTATCGGCGGCTTTAACGATGATGAGATCGCGTCCCTTGCCGAGCTTACACTGCACTATCCCGTGCAGCTTAGGTTCATAGAGCTTATGCCCATCGGAGATACTAAGGGTGAGTTTGCGGCAAGCGCATTTCTTCCGGACAGCGCGGTGCTCGAAAGACTGCCGCAGCTGCGCGCAGTGCCGAGCGAAAAGCACACGGTCGCAAGGCTGTATAAGCTTCCCGGCGCGAAAGGCGAGGTCGGTCTTATAAGCCCGCTGAGCAACCACTTCTGCTCGGAATGCAACCGCCTGCGCCTGACGGCGGACGGTTGCCTGAAGCCGTGTCTGCATTCGGCCGAGGAGCTGCCGGTCAGAGGTCTGCACGGGCAGGAACTGAAAGATGCGATAATTTCTGCCGTATCACACAAGCCGGAAAAGCATGTCGCGCTTTCGGCGACCGAGCGCAGCGAGGCAAAGCGGAGCATGTATCGTATAGGAGGCTGAAAAATGGCGAAGATAGCCGCAATTTGCATAAGTGACGTAAGGGGAATACAAAAGCATGAGATCCCCGAGGCGTTTTTGAAAAAGGACTGGGGCATCGAGGGAGATGCCCATGCCGGCAATTGGCACAGACAGGTGAGTCTGCTGTCGGTCGACAGTGTTGCAAAGCTTCAGGAAAAACTCAGCTTTGAGCTCAAGCACGGTGCGTTTGCCGAGAATATCCTTGTTGAGGGCATGGCGGTGCACACGCTGCCTGTCGGCACAAAGCTGCGTATAGGCTCGGCACTGTGCGAGGTCACGCAGATCGGCAAGGAGTGCCATAACGACTGCGCGATACGCAAGGCCGCAGGCGACTGCGTTATGCCGCGCGAGGGCATATTCGTAAAGGTTCTTGAATCCGGCGAGATAAAGACCGGCGATGAGATAGAGATAGTGAAATAAAACCAATCAGCCCACGGAGCATTTGCTCCGTGGGCTGATTTTTTCAAGGCGTTATTGGGACTATATTTCGGCCAGCCGGTGCTGGGCCTGGCGGAATTTGAGCGGCGTGCAGTTATACTCCGAGCGGAAGCACTTCGTATAGTAGCTGCTGCTGCAAAAGCCGACGCTCTGCGCGATCTGCGATATGCTTTTGTCGGTCTCCGACAGATAGTAAACGCTGCGCGTCAGGCGGTAGTGGACGAGGTACTGAAACGGCGTTGTTCCGTACAGGCGCTTGAATATGCGGCAGCATTCGCCTCGGCTTATGTGCGCGGAGGCGGCGATGTCCTCAAGGGTTATCTTTTCGGCGTAATTTTCCTGAATAAATCTGCGCAGAATATCAATACGCGCCTTTTCCGCGTGCGAAACGCTGCGCTTATCGCCGAGATCGGGTACGCAGTTTTCGTACAGCGTGAGCCATATTTCCGACACCATTATTTTCAGCTTCAGCTCGTAGCCCGGCATTTTCGAAGAATACGTTGACTGCATACTGCGCATAATATCGCATATGTCGTTTGCCCAGCCGCTGCCGCGCAGGGGAACATAGTCCAGATTGCGCGCCTTGAGAATTGGATCTACATAACGCGCCTGAAGCCGGGTGTCGTCTGCGCCGGCGATGCAGTCGGTGCTGAAGCTTACGCAGATGAAATTTGCGCCCTCCTTTGAGTTTGCAACGACTCCGTGCGCTGCGCCGCTGTTTATAAACAGACCTTCACCCTCGCGCAGTACAAGCTCGCGCCCGTTGAGCAGCGCGCGAAGCTCACCGCTTGTGACAAGCAGCAGCTCCGGCTCACGATGGCGGTGGTGCCCAACGGTTTTCGATGCCGGACTGATGCACTGACTAAGCACTCTAAGCTTTGGTATTTGCTCGCTCATGCAATTCACACCCCGATTTCAAGGAAAAACTGATTTATTTTGTATTGTTTAGTACAGAAATATTACCACATATTCATGTACGCAGTCAATGGGTATTTGTTGTTTTTATAGAAAAAGCAAAAATATTCTCATCTTTTGCGAATATAGTGTGATTTATCGGGCGAAAGCATTGACTATTTTAGATATACAATGTAAATTTTGATATATCGCAGGGCAATATATTGCCGTATTGCTCAAAACGAATAATTGCGGGAAAGTCCCGATAAACCGAAAGGAGAACCATCATGGCTCATAAAACAGAGTTCCTTTACATGTCCGAGCCCGACACCATCGCAGCAGGCGTTCTGGATGCAAGAAAGTGCATAGATAATGCAGAAGAGGTGTTCACCCTGCTTGCAAAGGGCGATTATCTCATGGGCGGCAACAACCACAATAACCACGGCATGTACATCGTATTCCCCAAGGAGAGCGAATTCCCCAATATGCCCGTCGCCGGCCCCGACCGCCGCTTCGTCGCAATGCCCGCTTATCTCGGCGGCAGATTCGATATCTGTGGCCAGAAATGGTACGGCTCTAACGCCGCAAACAAGAAGAAGGGCCTGCCTCGCAGCGTCCTGATGGTCACCCTTAATAATAAGGACACCGGCGAACCCATCGCTTACATGAGCGCAAACCTGCTCAGCGCCGCACGCACCGGCGCCGTTCCCGGCGTTGCGACCCGCTATCTTGCTCGCAAGGACGCGGAAGTCCTGCTGTGCATCGGCTGCGGCGCTATCGGCACCTCCTGCCTTGACAACGTGATCACCCAGATGCCCAAGGTCAAGAAGGTCATCTGCAATAACCACTCCCTCGCTCCGGCAGAGAAGCTGGCGGCACATGTCCGCGAGGCATACGGCGTTGAAGCCGTCGTCGAGCAGGATCTCGAAACGGCAGTTCGTCAGGCAGACGTCATCTCCGTCGCCGCATCGCGCACCGCATTCCTGAACCTCAAGGGCGAGTGGGTAAAGCCCGGCTGCACCATCCTCGCCTCCGGCCCGATCCACTTCGACCAGGAAGAGGGCGGCGAGTACGAGAAGAACGGCGGCCTGTGGACCAAGATGAAGGTCGTATACGACCACATCGGCCTGCACCACGCATATGTCGAGGACGCGATAGCGACCGGCGATAAGGAAGAGTACTACGCAGGCGTCATCGGCGGCCCCGTATACCACCTCATCGACCTCGGCCTGAAGGAGCAGCTCGACGATTCTCTGGCCATCGGCAAGATCATCATGGGTCAGCAGCAGGGACGCACCAGCGATGACGATATCATCTGCTTCATCGCATGCGGCATGAGCGTTTTCGACCTCGGCCTCGGCTATGACCTGTATCAGACCGCACTCGAAAAGGGCATCGGCACCAAGCTCCTGCTTTGGGAAAATCCTGCCCAGTGCGAGTAATTTTACGATAACATTATCTCCTTTTAAATTAATTTCAGCTGCGGGAAAGCGGAGGCATTTGCCTCCGCTTTCTGTGCGTAAAAAAGCTCCGACGCTGCTGAGCATCGGAGCTTTTGCACATATTTAGTTCAGCTTCATGTCGCCGTCTTTTATCCATCCGAGCTTGCGGCAGATAAGACCGAATATCCATGACAATATGGCAGGGAGGACGATGGCAACAAGAGCTAGGCCGATCCAGTCAACTGTGGTCGGCGTTATCGCGGCCGCGCCGTCGAGCAGCGCCTCAGCCGAGGGATTTGACCAACCCGTCCACACGCCGATAGGGCCGACGAGACCGCAGGTACCCATGCCGGAGGAAACCGCCGCGCCGTTCATCTCAAGCTTGAACAGGCAGGTGGCGACAGGGCCGGTAACGGCGCTTGCCGCGATGGCAGGTATCCATATCTTCGGATTGCGCACGATGTTGCCCATTTGCAGCATCGAGGTGCCAAGCCCCTGCGAAACTACGCCGCCCCAGCCGTTTTCCCTGAACGAAACGACTGCAAAGCCGACCATGTTCGCGCAGCAGCCGGCAAGCGCAGCGCCGCCTGCAAGACCCGTGAGGCTGAGAGCTGCGCAAATTGCCGCCGAGGATATCGGCAGCGTGAGAGCTATGCCGACGATGACCGAAACAAGCACGCCCATGACAAACGGCTGCTGAGTCGTAGCCCATTTTATGAGCGTTCCGACGGCCATTGCGCCCTTGCCGATGGGGGCCGCGATGAAGTAAGCTGCGCCGATGCCGATGAGTATCGTGACTATCGGCGTTACGAGAATGTCGATCTTAGTCTCCTTGGAGACCATTTTGCCAAACTCCGCTGCGACTATCGCAACGACATAAACGGCAAGTGGTCCGCCCGCGCCGCCCATGACGTTCGTCGCATAGCCGACCGGGATGAGCGAAAACAGCACCATCGCCGGGGCATGCAGCGCATAGCCTATGGCAACCGCCATAGCCGGGCCGACCATGGCCGAGGCAAATTTGCCTATCGTGTAGCCCGTTTCGCCGATCTCGATAAGCGGCTTTGCCAGAAACGAAATGCCCAACTGCGTGCCGAGCGTGTCGAGAATCGTGCCGACGAGCAGCGTGCAGAAAAGCCCCTGCGCCATTGCGCCGAGCGCGTCTATACCGTAGCGCTTGAGGCTGACCTCAATATCCTTGCGCTTGAAAAATGCATTGACCTTGGACATAAGCGATTACCTCGTAACAAAAAAGTAGACTACTAAGTGTCTTGACACTTGCATAGTCTACTTTAACGCTTATTGTCACATTTGTCAATGATCAATTACTGCTTTTGAGTATAAAGAAGTCCGGCCTGCTCAAGCTGAGCTTTTATGCGCTCGAAGCACTCGGCATTGGGGCAGGAGAGCACATGCAGATGTATCCCGCCTGTGAGCGTGCTCAGGGGGCTTGCGTCGTTCTCGCCGCATTTTTTTATAAACTGCTCGACATCGTACCGGCTTGACAGGTGCAGCGGACCTGTGAGCTGGCCGTACAGCGGATGCTCGACCGTGACGTTCACGACCGTGGCGCCGTTATCGACCATGATGTTCAGCTCTTTTTCCATGTTGTCGAAATCGTGTACGCAGGCGACGGTGTACTGGTCGCTTGCGACCGAGAGGTCAATGACGTATCCGCGCGGCGTGGCGAGCACCTTCTCGCCGGAGGCGCGCAGCAGCGCAACGTCGCCGACGATGATCTGACGGCTGACCGACAGCTCCTTTGCAAGCTTTGACGCGCTTATCGGGCGGTCGGTCTGCTTGAGAGCGTTCATTATATATTCGCGGCGTTTTTCGGAATTCATATGCATTACCTCTTTGCGTCGAGCATCTCGTCCTTGAGCGACATGAGCTTTTCGGACAGATCGACATAGTACTGATGGGGGAAGTCAAAGCGCTTGACCTCCGGCCAGAGAGTGGAAACCTCGTATGCGCAGCGGCGTCTTATCTCGTCAAGCGTCGGAAGCTCGTAGACGAGCTTGCCCTTTTCAAATATGGGAACGAGCAGCTCCTGCGCCTTGAAGTTTTCCATAGTCTTGCGTTTCCAGCGCGCGGCCGGATCGCAGATCTCGAGGGGCTTTGTGTCGTCAACGATTTCGTCGTGCATGCAGATGTAGTCAGCCTCGGCCATGCCGTTTTCACGCTCGAAGAAGCGATAGACCTTCTTGAAGCCGGGGTTTGTGATCTTGCCGACGTTTTCGCTGATCTTGATCTTGGGGATGATGTTTCCGTCGTCATCCTCGACGGCGCAGAGCTTGTATACTCCGCCGAACACGGGATCGGATTTTGCGGTTATAAGTCTCTCGCCGACGCCGAAGGAGTCGATCTTCGCGCCCTGAAGCAGAAGCTCGGTTATAAGACGCTCGTCGAGGGAGTTTGAAACGGTGATCTTGCACTCGGGCCAGCCGGCCTCGTCGAGCATTGCGCGCGCCTTGCGCGTGAGATATGCCATATCGCCGGAGTCAAAGCGGATGCCGCATTTTGTTATGCCGAGGGGCTTGAGCACCTCGTTGAACGCGCGGATGGCGTTGGGAACGCCGCTTTTAAGCGAGTTGTAGGTGTCGACGAGCAGCGTCGCGTTGGTCGGATAGGTCTCGCAATAAGCCTTGAAGGCCTCGTACTCCGAGTCGAACATCTGCACCCAGGAGTGTGCCATCGTGCCGCCTGCCGGAACGCCGTAGCGCGTGTCGGAAAGGGCGCATGCGGTGCCAGCGCAGCCGCCGATGTACGCGGCTCTTGCACCGGTAACGGCGCCGTCGATGCCCTGCGCGCGGCGCGAGCCGAACTCGAGCACGACTCTGCCCTCGGCAGCGCGGCAAACTCTGTTTGCCTTGGTCGCGATAAGGCTCTGATGGTTTATCTCAAGCAGAACGTAGGTCTCGATAAGCTGAGCCTGAATTGCCGGTGCGCGCACGATCATAAGCGGCTCACGCGGAAACACGGGCGTACCCTCCGGAACCGCCCAGATATCGCCCTCGAACTTGAAATTGCGCAGATACTCAAGGAACTGCTCGGAGAACATTTTCCTGCCGCGCAGATATTCTATATCCTCGTCGTCAAAGTGCAGGTTCTGGATATATTCGACCACCTGCTCAAGTCCGGCAGCGATGGCAAAGCCGCCGTTATCGGGATTCTGACGGTAAAAAACATCAAAATAGGTGATCTTATCGCCCATGCCGTGGTCGAAATAGCCGTTGCCCATAGTGAGCTCATAGTAATCGCACAGCATGGTCAGGTTAAGCTTTCTGTCAGTCATGTTAGCCTCCGGGATCCATACGTTAAGGGTATGTTAATTATACCTATAGTATATAACATATTTATTTTTATGCAACAATTGATAATATTAAAACGAGCGCTCCGAGGCCGGCTGATACAATAAAATATACGGTTTTGAAACGATCTTTTTCGCCCCTGCTGCGTCCAAAGTCTTGAAAATACGACAGTATACTCTGCAACTTTGTCCTTGCATAAGCAAACAATCTCAGCTTCAAAACTGCAAAGCACCAAAAATGACGGAGCAAGTGCGAGGTCAAGGCGCGGCGGCGCAGGCATACTTTGTGTATACCAAGCCGTCGCAACGAAGACATTCGTGCTTGCTCCGCCTTTTTTGGCGTGTATTTTATTGTGTCAGCCGGCCTGTTTGGGGCGCTCGAAAAATGTGGGATATCAGGCTTCGGCGGCCTGCTTTGCGGCCTCGTTCTTTGCCGCGGCGGTCACGATAAGGAAGCCGAGCGCGACAAGCGCAAAGGTGATTATCGCGATTATTTGCAGGGTGCCGGAATAGGTCCCGTCCTTAAGCGGATAGGTGTAGCCGTGATAACGGGTCAGCAGACCGAAGATGTTGCAGCCTACTGCAAGCACCGCGGTGATGATGCCGAGGATAAACGCGCCCTTTTTGCCGACAAGACCCAGTATGCCGCCGATGATGCCGAGCACGGCGGCGACGGCGAGCGCGACATACAGGCCAAGGCGCATGTAAAGCTCGTGCGTTACGTCGGCAACGTGGTGATCGACCGACTCGCGGAAGCTCTTGCAGACGACGAGACACTGGTCGAGATCCAGATACGGCTCGCCGGTGCGCAGCGTCATGAGGTTTCCGTTTTCGTCGTACTTTTTCCAGTCAAAATCGGAGCCGAGGCGCTGCTCGGGACCGGGAACGGCCATATCGCCGTTGTGGCGGTATATAGGCTCGTTTTTGAAGCACACCATGGTGTATTCGTCAACAAGCGCCATGCCGGACTCGAATGCCTCAAGGTCGTTTCGCCCGGCCTCGAGCTGAGCTGCGCCGTCGGCAAGCTCCTTTGCGCCTGCCGCAAGCTCGCTTTCGCCGGCTTCGAGTGCCTTCTTTCCGGCTGCGAGATCCTTCTCACCCTGCGCAAGCTGCTTTTCGGCCTCGGCCAGCTGCTGCTCTCCGGCAGCAAGCTCGGCCTTGCCGGCCTCAAGCTCCTTCAGGCCGTCTTCGTACTGCTTGAGCATAGCCTTGCCCTCTGCCACCATGTTCTGAATATAGGCAGGGAAATCGGTCACGTCTGCCGGGATGGAAAGTCCCAAGCGTTCGGCGATGGGCGCGACCTTGCCGACAAACCATGCCTGCGCGCTGTCAAAGCCGGGCAGCTTTGCGACGCTGCCGTCGCGGAATTTGACATAGGTGTTCAGCAGCGGCATGAGCGGCTCGATCTTAGCAAGAAGCGCCTTGCCTTCATTGTATGCGTCGGTATTCGCGTCGATCATTGCCTGGCCTGCCGCAATCTTTGCGCGCCCTTCCTCAAGCGCCTTTTTGCCGGCGGCATAGTCTTTGTAGCCCTGCGCGAGCGTAGCCTTGCCCTCGTCATAGTCTTTATAGCCCTGAGCAAGAGTAGCCTTGCCCTCGTTATAGGCCTTTTGACCGGCTGCATAGTCGCTCAGACCCTTGGCGTAGGTCCCGACACCTTCAAGATAGGCTGCCTCGTTCTCCTTGAGCATGCCGATGGCCTTTTCAAGATCGCCTACAACGTCTGCCGCCTTCGCATCCTCTTCCTTGTACTGCTTTATCGCAAGTCCGTCCTTGACGCCGAACCCGGCGGCGATAAGCGCGAACAGCGACGCGACGATGAGCAGGATGCTGATCGTGGTGGTAAGAGCTGATTTTTTCATGTTTCTCCCCTTTAATTAAATTTTGCGTTTATGTGCCCTGAGGCACTGCTGTTAACATCTTATTAATAAGTTCATAATTTGTCAACACTTTTAAGATGATCATAAGAAAAATCTTCAGCACCGCCGCGAAAAGTGCATTGAATTTTTGCGCAAAATGCGCTATATTAGCTCTATATATGTGTATAAAATGCGGAGGGTGAAATATGTCAGTGACGATGGAGTTTTTTGACGGCATAACGTTTGATATCGCAAAGCAGAAGTATTACAACGCCAACAAGGTCGATGCCCGGATGGAGGAGATCAAGGCCGCGTTTGCGGAGCTTATAGAGGAAAATAACGAGCTGCGCCGGCAGATAAACGATGTCGGGCTTTCCAAGGAGCGGGTCGCAGAGCTTATCATGGGCGCGCAGGCAAAGGCCGACGAAATGATAAAGGACGCAAACGCAAAGGCCGAGGAGATAATAAACAAAGCAAAGCTCGACGCCGACGGCATAGTTGTCAGCCGCAAGGCATCCGACGGCGGCGAAAAAACGCTCGGCCTTACGCAAAACCAGCTTGCCGCGATAGATAAGCTCAATAAGCAGCTTGATGATTTCAACGTCGCCCAGGCAACGCAGATATTCCGCATAAAGCAGGCGCTCATGGGCATAGCGCTGGATAAATAGCAAAAACAGATATAAAAAACAGCTTCCCGTGGGAAGCTGTTTTTTCATATTCCGAGATAAAATCCGGTGCTGAGTATTTCCTCGGTTCGCGAGAGCACGTCGTGCGCCTCCTCGTAATTGCGAAGGGCAAGCTCCGCGACAAGGTAGTTTGTCAGGCACATGGGAGCTGTCAGCGAGTTTTTGCAGGAAACACTTTTTATCGAGCAGTTGAAGCATACGTCGCCGTAGGCCTTGACGGGGAGATCATTGTTGGACGTGAACAGCACGACCTTGATCCCACGGCTGCGCATCCACGCGAGTATGTTGATGCCGATGCGCGAATAACGCGGAAAAATGTAGGCAATGCAAACATCTCCGGCCTCTGCGTTGACTATCTCTTCGGGGTAGATGAGGCCTGTGGTCTGGATAAAATGCACGTTGCGCTTTATCTCGCCCAGGCGCGATACCATGTAGTGTGCAAGCGAGAAGCTGCTGCGCATGCCCAGAACATATATGTTGTTTGCTCCGCTTATCATTTCGATTGCCTTTTCGAGATCGTCTGCATGCAGCCCTGCGAGCGTGAGCTGAATGTTCTTTATATCGGTCGAGAAAGCCTCCTCGAGCAGGTCATTTCCGGATGAAGCGGCCGCGCGCTCGAGCCTGTCCGGCAGCGAGCCTTTGGTCTGTATCTCTTTTTTTATGCTGTCCTGCATCTCGGAAAAGCCGGAATAGTCAAGCGCACGGGCAAAGCGAATGACCGTTGTCGTGCTCACTCCTATCTTTTCCGCCAGCTCCTCAAGCGTGGAAAAGGCAATATCCTCATAATTTTCGTCAACGTAATTTGCGACTACCTTCTGTGAATGCGTCAGTTTGCCGTATGCGGCACTTACTTTTGAGGTGAAGAGCATATTCACCCGTCCTTCCATGTGTTCTAAATAATACTTTCCGATACTTATTGTACAATATGCAGGCTGATATTGCAAGGAATGATTTGACGGCGTGTTTTTGCGATGCTATAATTGCATCATTAAAGCTATAATGGAGGGCGAAATATGCCGCTTCCAAACTATCCGTATGCAGGAAAAGATACTCTTACGAAAGCCGATATACTCGAAACTATACAGCACTGGATAACCGTTATGCAACTCAAGCCCGGCGAGAAAATATCCGATACGGAGATCGCTGAATACTTTAATGTGAGCCGCACGCCGGTGCGCGAGGTGCTGAAAATGCTCGAGCAGCAGAAGCTCATCTTCACCTATCCCGGCAGGGCGACGATAGTCGCAGACCTTGCGCTGGACGATATCGAGAGCTACTATCTGCCGATGCAGACCCTGCAATGCCTTGCCGTTCGCCTTGCGGTGGAAAAGGCCGACGCTGCCGATGTTGAGGAGCTTGAAAGGCTCAACGCCGTGTTCGGCGAGGTGATGGAGCGTCGGAACGATGCCGAGAGCATTCTTATGGCCGACAAGAGCTTTCACGAAAAGATACTCGAGATCGCCGGAAACGAATATATCGAAGAATTCTGCTCGGCGCTGTGGGTGCACATTGCGCGGCTGGACTATCTGTTTTTCCGCAATAACACGATGGGCACGTCATATAATGACCACAAGCTTATGATAGAAAGCTTCCGCATGAAGGATCCCTTCGGCGCGGAGCTTGCGATGAAAAATAACTGGAACTATTCGATGCTGGCCGTAAAGGCCGTCAACGATAAGGGCAGCATCGCATAAAACCGAATAAATGAAAAATGCCGCCGCAGTCAATTGACTGCGGCGGCTGTTTGCGTTTTTAGAACTTAACTATGTCGTCGATCTTTGCCATGTGGCAGCCGGGATAATTATCCTTGACGCGCATGAGGAAGTTGAGCTTGTCGATCCTCTCGCCGGAGCGCGGGCAGCCGTTTTTGATAAACGGTATCTGAAGTCCGACGGCGAGATCCATTACAACGTCGCCGACAACGCCGCCGCTGCGGCCGGAGGTTATCGAGAACAGGCCGTGCTCGTTGGCAAAGCGGTGGGACTCGAGCGCCTCGGAGATTGTGCCGACCTGGTTTGGCTTGAGGATGAAGCCGTCGATGCTGTTGCGCGCATATGCCTTGCGGATGCGCTCGGGGTTGGAAACTGTGAAGTCGTCGGCGATGATGAAGGTACGGGTGATCTCCTTGTGTGCCTTCTCAAAGCCGTCCCAGTCGTCCTCGTCGAGCATATCCTCGATGAACACGAAGTTGTACTTTTCGGTCAGGGCCTTGACATAGGCGATGACCTCGTCGGTCGTGACCTGCTTGCCGTTGAGGTAATAGGTCTTGCTCTCGCGGTCGTACATTTCGCTCATGGCGCAGTCGAGCGCGAAGGCGCACTGCTCGGTGTAGCCGCAGTCGTCGATCGCCTTCTGGATGAGGTTCAGGCAGACCTCGGGATCCTCCGACGGAGCGCACCAGCCGAACGAACCGCCGACACGAGGCTCGGAGCCGGTGTACTCGCGGATGACCTTGCCGAGGCGGTTAAAGACCTTGACGGCTATCTCGACTGCCTGCTCGATATCCGATGCGCGGTAGGGCATGACGATGAACTCGTTGAACGCCTGCTTTATGCCGGCGTTGTTGCCGCCGTTGAGAACATTGAAGGAGGGAATGGGAACGGTCTTGATATCGCCGCCTGCGATGTAGTCGTAAAGCGGACGCTTGAGGCTTGCCGCTGCTGCACGGTAGGCAGCTACGGAGACAGAGTAGATCGCGTTGCCGCCGAGCTTGGACTTGTTGTCCGTGCCGTCGAGCTCGATCATCTTTCTGTCGATGGCGTCGAGGTCGAGCGTGTCCATGCCGATGAGCGCAGGGCCGATTATGTCGTTTACGTTTGCAACGGCCTTGTGTACGGACATGCCGTCGTACTCGGCCGGGTCGTTATCGCGCAGAACGAAGGACTCGTGCATGCCGACGGAGGAGCCGGTGGGAGCTGCGGCGGTGCCGATCGAACCGTCCTCGGTTATAACGTCGACCTCGACCATCGGGCGGCACTTGCAGTCGATGATCTGGCGTGCGTGAACCTTTTTGATGCGGCTGCCCTTGAGCTTTTTGGCAGGCAGCTCAGGAACATACATTATATTAAAATCGCACAGATTTGTGCCGGTGTTGCCGGTGAACACTGCGTCGCCGATCGCGTCGAGCGCTTCAAAGCAGGCGTGGCCGCGCAGGTTTTCAAAAACGTCGATGCCATTTTCGCATGCGGCGTCGTAGCTGGTGGAGTCGGTCATGCCGCCTGCAACGACGGTGGTTCCGTCGGTGCCCTCGGAGTCGATGGACAGGCACACGCAGCCGGGGGCCTTTTTGCCGGAAATGGAGTAGGAAAGCGTAAGCTCCTGGCCGGGGCCGCCGTGGCCGGTGATGGTGGAGTTATCCAGAATCTTGGTGGTGGCTTCGCCGGAGCAAAGCAGGACACAGGGCGGCTTTATGGGGTTGCCGTAGTTCTGTATCTCGCGCGCGAGGGAGGCGAACACCGTTCCGACGTCCTTGGCCTCGCCCTCGAGATAAGAGGTGAGGATTATTGCCGGAATGCCCATCTCCTCGGATATGCGCTTTGCCGTAAGGCAGGAGTCGGGCAGGCTGTTTATAAGGAAATAGGTGTTCTCGGGGAAAGCTTTGGGAGTTTCACCCTCGGGGCCTACATTCATTATATAGTCAACAACGCTCTTGGGCAGACGGTCGGCAACGTCATAGTCGCGGATGACCTGACGTGCCTCCTCAAGCGTGGTCTGATCCGGACCCATGGGAGTGCCCTTGTAGTTTTTGTACGGCTCGCCGATATCGCCGGTCGCCGGAGTGCCGACCGCATCGGAGATGCCGAAGCCGATAAGTTCCGCGCCGCGCTCACGGATGCGCTTTGCGAGCATGCCGCCGTTCATGGCTGAGATGTGGCGGCGGATGGCGTTTATCTCATAAATGCCTGCGCCGGACTTGAGCATGACGTCGGTGGTGTCGATCTCGTCCTGAAGAGTTATTCCCTCGATGGGGCAGCTCATGAGAGCGGACGAGCCGCCGCTTATTACTACTATAAAAAGATCATCCTCGTTTGCACTGTCAACGAGCTTTATGATCTCCTTGCATGCGCGCAGACCCTCTTCGTTGGGCAGGGGGTGACCGCCGACATAGACGTCGGTCTTGCGGAAAACATCTGTGTCTTCCTTTATTTTAACTATGGCAATGCCGCGCGTAAGATGGTCGCCGAGGATCTCGTCAACAGCCATGGCCATATGATTGCAGGCCTTGCCTGCGCCGAGCAGATAGACGTTGCGCTTCTTGCTCAGATCCCAGCGGCGCGAGCCGATGCAAAGTGTATCGCCTTCCATATGTGCGATGCTCTTGATGCGCTCGTAAGCATCGAGATGCTGAAGCGTTTTCTCGGTGATGTCCAGAACGATCTTTCTTCCGTTGATGTCGCCGTGCGACAGTAACGCCTCACGGTTCTTGATCTTTTTCTGCATATGTCATTCCTCCAACAGGTATTATGAACGGTTACGCTCCTGCGATATATCGCAGCGATATAATAAATATAATGACAAACGAATACAAAGTCAAACAAAGCGGCGGATAATTTCGTTTCTTGTTAACGGAGTTATATTTTTTAAAGCCCTTTAACATGCAATTTAAAAAAGATTGTTAAAAAGCTATAAATTTAAGCTTGTCAAGTGAAATTTATGCACAAAAAGTGCAGTATTATTTTGTACAGAAAATACTAAAATTATTATTTTAATAATTCAAGTTAATATAGTTATATATTTTTTCATAAAAACAGTTATAATGATAACAACGCGGTATAAACTGTGCATCCCACAAAATACACAAAAAAATGCGCAGCACCGCGAACCTACAAATCCAGAGAGCCTATAAGGAGAGAAGCTATGTCAACGTCATTGATACTGATGATCGTATGCTTCCTGGCACTGATGATAATCGGCCTGCCAATCGCATACAACCTTCTTATCACCACTGTGGTCTACCTGCTTTCGGCAGACCTCAACATTGTCCAGCTTGCGATAAAAATGTACGGAGGCATGAACAGCTTCTCATTCCTCGCAGTACCGTTTTTCGTACTTACCGGCCAGCTTATGCTGCGCGGCGGCCTGCTTGAATCGCTCGTCAAATTCGTTAACGTGTGGTTCGGCAACTTCAAGGGCGCCATCGCTATCGTCACCATCGGTGCATCGCTGCTGATGGGCTCGATCGTCGGTCTGGCGGTCGCATCGGCTGCGTCCCTCGGCGTTTTCCTCATCCCCATGATGAAGAAGGAAGGCTATTCGCCGGCGTACTCGGCTGCGGTCATGTCCTCGGCTTCGCTGCTCGGCCCGATCATGCCGCCGAGCGTGCTGATGATCCTTTACTGCACGGCAGTCGGCAACACCTCGATAGCCGGCCTGTTTATGGCGGCCGTTACCCCTGCTATACTTATAGCTCTCATGCAGTGCGTCATCGCACACCGCACCGCGAAAAAGCGCGGCTATCCGTCCTACGGCAAGTCCACCTGGAAGGAAAAAGGACAGGCTACCCTCAAGGCTCTGCCGGCCCTCTTCCTGCCGGTCATCATCCTCGGCGGTATATTCAGCGGTATATTCTCGATCACCGAAGCATCCGGCGTTGCAGTCGTTTACAGTGCGATCATCGCTTTCTTTGTAAATCGCTCGGTCAAGCTCAAGGATATCCCCGATATGATCATTGAAGCTGCCTCCACCTCCGGCCTCGTTCTCATCCTCGCCGGCGCAGGTACCGCAATGGCATGGGGCATCGCAAACGAGCGCGTCATGAGCCTGCTCATCGAGCCTCTGAGCCAGATGCCGCAGTGGGCATTCCTGCTGCTTGTCAACGTGCTGCTTATAGTCTGCGGCATGTTTATGGATGACTACGCATCCACCGTTATCCTCGCTCCGATCATCGCTCCCATCGCATGGGCGATCGGCATCAATCCTCTGCACATCGGCCTCGTGTTCTGCATAAACCTCGTCGTAGGTCTTGCAACTCCGCCCTTCGGCGTCACGCTGTTCGTCACCAGCCCCATTGCAGGCGTCCGCATAGAGGAAACGGCAAAAGAAGCCCTGCCATTCCTTTTGACAACGATAGCCATACTGCTGCTTGTGACATTTGTCCCGGATCTTGCGCTGTGGCTGCCTGAGTCGATGGGCTACCTCTCATAGTCGTTAATTAATCGAATATAACGAAAACTGAAAAGGAGAAATGAAAATGTCAAAAAGAATCACTGCGCTGCTTCTCGCACTGGTCATGGTGTTTGCACTGTGCGCCTGCGGTAACGGCGGCAACGGCGGCAACGGCACCAGCGGAGAGGACGTAGGCGACGAGACCTACACCATCCGTATCGCTTGCGAAAACTCCGACTCTTATCCCGCAACTCTCGGTCTGTATCAGATGGAGAAGTATGTTGAGTCCCACACCAACGGCAAGGTCCAGGTAGAGGTCTGCGCTTCCGGCCAGCTCGGCGGCGAGGAAGAGACTCTTGAGCAGGTCGCTCAGGGCAACCTCGAGATGGCAGTTGCATCCTTCGCACCGGTCGTATCCTACGTCCCCGAGTTCGAAGTAATGGACATCCCCTTCGTTTACAATTCCTACACCGAAGCATGGATGGTTCTCGACAGCTATGTCGGCACCAACCTGCTCGATAAGATGGAAGCTCAGGGCCTCAAGGGCATGGCTTACATGGAAAACGGCATGCGCCAGGTCACCAGCAACGTTTCCGCTATCAACAGCGTTGCCGATTTCAAGGGCGTTAAGCTGCGCACCATGCAGAATAACAACCACATGGAGTCCTTCTCCGCACTCGGCGCCAATCCCACTCCCGTAGCATTCTCTGAGCTGTACATCTCCCTTTCTCAGAAGGTCGTTGACGCACAGGAGAACCCCATCGCAAACGTCACCGATAAGAAGCTCTATGAGGTCCAGAAGTACCTGTCGCTGACCAACCACATCTATGACGCAATGCCTCTGGTCTGCAACCTCGAGTTCTTCAACAGCCTGCCCCAGGCATATCAGAAGGTCGTTCAGGCCGGCGCTATCTACGCTCAGGAATTCAGCCGCTTCTGCAACCTCGAGCGTGAGGATCTCATCCTCGCCGACCTCGCCGACAAGTACGGCATGCAGATAAATGAAGTATCCGCAGACGCAAGAGCCGAGATGGCAAAGGTTGCACAGCCTGCCGTTATCAAGCTCGTTGCTAAGGACATCGGCCAGGATGCCGTTGACCAGTACATGAACGACGTTAAGGACGTTCTCGCACAGATCTCCAAGTACTGATTTTCCTAACGTCTGACCGCTAAGGCGGCGAAAGACACATCCGGAAGGAGAAGACAAATGGTTGAAAAAATAGACAAAGCCCTCGAAGTGGTATTCAAGATAATGAAGGTGCTGCTCATACTCGTGCTGGTATCGATGGTAGTTATCCTCATGGCTCACATCGTATTCCGCTATGTTATCAATAACTCGCTGACATGGTCGGAAGAGCTTTTGAAGATAATGCTCGTCTGGTTCGGCATGATGAGCGTTGCGGTGCTTGCAGCGCGCCGTGAGCATGTCGCGATCGTTGTCTTCAAAGAGCACATGCCGAAGAAGGTTCAGAACTTCCTGACCAAGCTGACGCAGTTTATCATAGTCTGCATCTGCATTCTTATGGTCGTCATCGGCATTCAGTACTGCATGAAGGCCGGATTCCGTCTGACGCCCGCACTCAGGATCCCCTATGCATGGGCTTACGCGGCAATACCCGTTGCATTCGTACCGGTAACGCTCTTTGAGCTTCGCAACTTCATCTGCGATTTTACCGGCAAGGGCAACTATGCCTGCATCGAGAAGCCCGAAGAGGATCTCACCGGCGGCAAGGACGTCGAGCTTTGATGGCAAAATAATTACAGTCGGAGGGGCTCTGCCCCTCCGATTTTCTTATCTTGGAGGACAGCGCAATGTATACATTAGAAAATAAAGACGGCGTGTGCATATATAAAGACACGATGCTCGGCATCGAGCTGCGCCTGCCGGAAGCCAACTGCGCCGGAATGGTGCAGACAAGGCAGCTTGCGGCGATAGACGAAGTGACGGCTATAGAAAAAGCCTTTGCCGAGCCTGTTTCCGGCAAAACTCTGCATGAGATTGTGCGCGACAAGGGCGCGAAAACCGCCTGCGTCCTGATATCGGACGCAACGCGCGGCATTCCCACGGCGCCAATGGCGAAGGTCGCGGTCGATGAGCTTGTCAAGGGCGGCATAGAACTTGAGAATATCACGTTTTTCGTTGCTATCGGCGTTCACCGCCCGGCAACCGAGGACGAGATGAGGTGCGCCCTCGGCGAGCTTTACGGCAAGGTAACGTGCGTAAACCACACGCCGTTTGATAAGGATAATCTTATATATCTCGGCGACAGCTCGAACGGAACGCCCGTGACGGTAAACCGCAGGGCATATGAGTGCGATGTTCATGTTCAGATCGGCAAGGTCGAGCCGCATGAGTTCGCAGGCTTCTCCGGCGGACGAAAGTCCGTGCTGCCCGGCATATCAAGCGAGGAGACGATCCGCATAAACCACCGCCCCGAGCGGATACTTGACCCCAACGCGGCCATTGGCAAGATCGACGGAAACCCCGTGAGCGACGATATGATCGAAGCGGCAGAGCTGTTCGGCATTGACTTCGGCGTAAACTGCATTCTCAATAACGAGATGAAAATTGCAGCCGTTTTCACCGGCAGTCTTGTCGAGTGCCACAGCGCTGCGGTCAAATATGTGCGCGATTATCTCGGCGTCGGCATCGAAAAGCCCGACGTTATCGTGACCTGCCCCGGTCAGCCGCTGGATATCGACTTTTATCAGTCGGCAAAGGCGCTTATAGGCCTTACGGAGATACTCGACGGCGATATCGTGACGCTGCTCACCTGCGGCTGCGCCGAGGGCGTAAATTCCCCGGATATGCTGCGCGCGTTCGGCTCTGGAAAAACGCTGCCGGAGATAGAAAAGTGGACGACGGAGCATTACGAGATCCAGATGGATCACGTCCTGCTGCTTGCAAAGATATACCGCAAGGGCGCAAGGGTAATACTCAGCTGCCCGAACGTGAGCGACGACGAGGCGCGCACGATGCTAATGGAGCCTGTCCGCGATCCGCAGAAAGCGCTGGAGCATGCAATGGCTCTGACGGGCAAGGCCTGCCCGAAGGTGCTGTTCTATCCGCGTCCCCAGACGGGACTTCCGTTCCTGAAATAAAAAACAGACGGCCTCAGGCCGGCTGACACAAGAAAACACACGCCAAAAAAGGCGGAGCGAGCACGAATGTCTTCGTTGCGACGGCTTGGTATACACAAAGTATGCCTGCGCCGCCGCGCCTTGACCTCGCACTTGCTCCGTCTTTTTTGGTGCTTTGCAGTTTTGAAGCTGAGATTTTTTGTTTCTGCAAGGACAAAGTTGCAGAGCATACTGTCGTATTCTCAAGGCTTTGGACGCCGCAGGGGCGAAAAAGATCGTTTCAAAACCGTATGTTTTCTTATGTCAGCCGGCCTCGCCGTCTGTTTTTCTATTTCCCAACGCAGAAGCGCTCGAATATTCGGTTTGTGACCTCCTCGCGCACCGTGCGTCCTGTAAGCTCGCCGAGCGCGGCCATGGCGGCCTCGGTCTCGGTGAGGACTATGTCGGGCGTGCAGCCCGAGCGCATCGCGTCGCCGGCAGCCTTCATTGATTCAAGCGCGCGCGAAACGGCGTCAAACTGCCGGGCATTCGTCAGTATCTCGCCGGCAGGCGCGGCCGGCATGGGAAACAGCGCGCGCACCGTGGCCTCGAGCTTATCAAGCCCCTCGCCGGTGACTGAGCTTATCTCGATGACCGGCAGCGTTGTTTTGAGCATTTTGCTCAAACTGCCAAGGTCATGTTTGGATAAAATGACGATGCCGTGCGGCGCGCGCTCGGCGCATTTTATAATCTCAAGATCCTCGGGCGTTATCTCGCGGTGTCCGTCGATGACGGCGAGAACAAGGTCTGCCTGCTCCATTGCGCGGCGCGAGCGCGTGACGCCCATGCGCTCTATCTCATCGTCGGTCTCACGTATGCCGGCTGTGTCGGTCAAACGAAGCAGTACGCCGCCGAGACGCAGCTTCTCTTCAATCGTGTCGCGCGTCGTGCCGGGGATATCGGTGACTATGGCGCGGTCATAGCCCAGAACGGCGTTCAAAAGCGAGCTTTTTCCGGCGTTGGGCCGCCCGACTATCGCAGCCGGAACGCCCGAGTGCAGAAGCTTTCCGCTGTCATAGCTTGCGCGAAGGCTTTCAAGCACTGCCGTGCAGCGCTCTATATCCGATTCGTATCGCGCAAGGGTGAAGTCCTCGATATCCTCGTCGGGATAGTCGAGCACCGCGTGATAGTGCGAGCTTATGTCGGTGAGCGTGTCGTAAACGGCGTCAATTTTTCGCGATATCGCTCCGCCGAGCTGACCGGCTGCGTTGCGCGCGGCCTCGGCGGTTTCGGCATCGATGATATCCGCGACTGCCTCCGCGCCGGAAAGATCCATGCGGCCGTTAAGAAATGCGCGCTTTGTGAACTCGCCGGGCAGAGCCTGCCTCGCGCCGAGGCTGAACGCCGCCTCGAGCACCGCACGCAGAACGACGGGCGAGCCGTGGCACTGAAATTCGGCGGTGTCCTCGCCGGTGTAGCTGTTCGGAGCGCGGCTTATCGTGCAAAGGCAGATATCCAGAAGCCGACCCTGCTCGTCGCAGAGCTTGCCGTAGATGAGCTTTCTGTCCTCGCAGTCGGCCATTTTGCGCCCCGACACGGGCGAAAAGAGCCTGTCTGCGATTTCGATCGCCTTGCCTCCGGACATACGGACGATGCCTATCGCGCAGACCTGAGTGCCGGTGGAAACGGCGGCTATCGTGTCTGACATGTGTTGTCCCTCCAAAGAAAAAAGCCGGCCAAAAGCCGGCTTTTGAAATGGTAAGCTTATTTGTTCATTCTTGCAGCTCTTGCGGCCTTCTCGTCGTTATCCTCGGAGATGTAGTAGCTCAGCGACAGCAGAGAGTCGGAGAAGTGGATGTTCTCAACGATGGTGCTGCTCTCGGGAGCGGTCAGCTCGACGTTGGTGAAGTTCCAGATCGCGTTCACGCCGTGCGAGGTGAGAAGCTCGGTGGTCTGAACCGCGTGAGCCTTGGGAACACACAGAACGGCTGCATCGACCTTGTTTTCGGAAAGGAACTGCGGCAGGGTGGCCATGTCGTGGATTTTTACGCCCTCGTAATCGGTTCCGATAAGCTGCGGTTTAACGTCGAACGCGGCCTTGAGGTCAAAGCCCCAGGTCTTGAATGAGAAGTTGCACAGAAGTGCCTGACCGAGGTTACCAACACCGATGAGGATGGCGCTGTAGCCCCTGTCCATGCCGAGGATGGATGCGATCTCAGCGCGAAGTGCGGTGACTTTATAACCGTAGCCCTGCTGGCCGAACTCGCCGAAGCAGCTGAAGTCCTGACGGATCTGCGAGGGGGTGAGACCGAGCTGGCGGCCCAGCTCGCCGGATGATATACGGCTCACGCCTGCATCGGTAAGCTCGTCGAGCTTTCTAAGATATCTGGGAAGGCGGCGGATTACGTTATTAGATACTTTTACACGCTTCATATATTTATTCTCCTTAAAAACGCAACAAAGGGGTGTTAATTATTTGATTATTGCATTATATCATAAGATTTTTAAGTTTTCAAGTAGTTATATGTCAGAAAATGTCCGGTTTTTTGCCGAAAATGTGTTGATATTGAATGATTTTCGGATTGATGTTTTGTCGAATGTATGGTATTTTACTATGGATAAAGCTTCGGAGAGTGATCGATAAATGCGAATGAGAAAAAAACCGAATTTGCAGCCGCGCATGGAAAAGTGCGCCGCGGTGCAGATAGCCGAGCCTACCGCCCTGCGCGGGAAATGGCGTGAGAGCTTTCCCGGAAAAAGCTTGTGGCTCGAGATAGGCTGCGGCAAGGGCCAATTTACGGTCGGCACGGCAAAGGAAAATCCCGGCGCGGAGCTTATAGCGCTTGAAAGGGTCGAGGATGCTATGGTCATCGCCATGGAGCGCGCCTGCGCCGAAGATATAGGCAATGTGCGGTTTATATCTATGGATGCACTGAAGCTGCGCGAGGTGTTTGCTCCCGGCGAGGTCGAGCGCATTTTCGTCAACTTCTGCGACCCGTGGCCGAAAAGCCGCGACGCAAAGCACAGGCTCACATCTCCAAATTTTTTGCGGATATATGCCGATATCCTGCCAATGGGCGGTGAGGTATGCTTCAAGACGGATAATCTGCCGCTGTTTACCTGGTCGCTTGAGCAGATAAAGGCCGAGGGCTGGGAGGTCCACAGCGTGACCAATGACCTGCATGCCGGCGGCGAGGGAGGAGTCATGACCGACTACGAGTGCAAGTTCCGTGAAATGGGCGTTAAGATAAACCGCCTTGTTGCAGTAAAAACCGAGAACACAAAAAACGGCGCGTCCGGCGAGGTGCCGAGGCTGCGCAATGCTGCGCTTTCCGACGCGAGGGGGCTGAACGAATGAGATTTATAAGCTGGAATGTAAACGGCCTGCGCGCCGTCGTAAAAAAGGGCTTTGAGGATATATTCTGGTCGCTTGACGCGGATTTTTTCTGCCTGCAGGAGACAAAATTACAGGAAGGTCAGATAGAGCTTGATCTGCCCGGATACGAAAGCTACTGGAGCTATGCCGAAAAGAAGGGCTATTCCGGTACGGCAATATTTACAAAGCACACGCCAATAAGCGTGAGACAAAACATCCCCGGACACGAAACGGAGGGCAGATCAATAACACTCGAATACGATGAATTTTTCCTCGTGTGCGTCTACACTCCGAATTCGCAGAACGAGCTCAAGCGCCTAGACTATCGCATGAGCTGGGAGGATGATTTCCGAGGGTATCTTATGGGGCTGGATAAGCTTAAGCCCGTCATAGTCTGCGGCGACATGAATGTTGCCCACTGTGAGATAGACCTCAAAAATCCCGATACGAACCACTTTAACCCCGGCTTTTCCGACGAAGAGCGCGGCAAGTTCACCGAGCTTCTCGATGCCGGATTTATCGACAGCTTCCGCACGCTTTACCCCGATAAGCGCGATGCGTATTCGTGGTGGAGCTACCGTGCGGCTGCGCGTGAGCGCAACGTCGGCTGGCGTATCGACTACTTTGTCGTATCCGACAGGCTGCGTGATAACATAAAGGATGCTTACATACTGCCCGAAATCATGGGCTCGGATCACTGCCCGGTGGGACTGGATATATTATGGTGAAGATAGGCAATGTTGAGATTAACGGCTTGCTGACGCTTGCACCAATGGCAGGGGTCACGGATTTTGCGTTCCGTGCGATATGCACCGAGCTTGGCGCCGCACTCACGACGACCGAGATGGTCAGTGCGAAGGCGCTGTGCTACGGCGATAATAAGACAAAAAGCCTGCTTTATAATCTGCCCGGCTGCCGACCCTTCGCCGCACAGATATTCGGCCACGAGCCGGAGATAATGGCACAGGCGGCGCCTATGGCGATCGAATATTCCGGCGCGGATATGCTGGATATAAATATGGGCTGCCCGGTGGGTAAGATCGTCAAAAGCGGCGACGGCTCGGCGCTCATGCGCGATCCGGAGCTTGCCGGGAAAATAGTACAGGCGGTGGTGTCGAGCGTCGATGTCCCCGTTACGGTCAAGTTCCGAAAGGGATTTGACGGCGGAAGTGTCAATGCCGTGGAGTTTGCAAAGATAATGCAGCAGGCGGGGGCTTCCGCGATAGCCGTGCACGGCAGAACGAGAGCGCAGATGTACTCCGGCCGTGCGGACTGGGATATCATCCGCGAGGTGAAAAAATCCGTCGATATTCCGGTCATCGCAAACGGCGATATATTTTCCGCCGAGGATGCGGCGCATATCCTGCGCTACACCGGCTGCGATCTTGCTATGGCAGGTCGCGGAGTGTTCGGAGATCCGTGGCTTTTTGCCGAGGCAAACGCACTGCTCTCCGGCAAAGAGATACCGGAAAAGCCGCCGCTTGCCGAGCGCATGGATCTCGCTTTAAGGCATACAAAAATGTATGCGGAAAAATTCGGCGAGCGCCTTGCATGTCTTGAGGCGAGGCACCAGATACCGTGGTATCTCAAGGGCGTGGCGTACGCCGGGTACTATAAGCAGCAGCTCGTGAAGGTCGAAACGCTCGATGAGCTTGAGGAAATAATAAAAGGTATAAAGAGAGAGCTTGTATGACTGAAGTTTCTGAAAAGAAAATAATCGAAAAAGTTCTCGGCGGCGACGCAAACGCCTTTGAAGAGCTTGTGCTGAGGTACGAAAAAACGGTCTATAACCTTGCGCTGCGCATGGTGGGGGACCGCGACGATGCCTTCGATATGACGCAGGAGGCGTTTATCAAGGCCTACGGCAGCCTTTCCTCGTTCAGGGGCGACAGTAAGTTTTCCGTGTGGATATACAGGATAACGACGAACGTCTGCCTTGATTTTCTGCGCTCGAAAAGCCGAAAGCAGCAGGTATCTCTTACCGTGAGCGACGATGACGAGGATGCTCAGCTTGACATCCCCGACCCGAAAGCCGACCCCGAGCAGCAGCTTATAAAAAAGATAAGCATGCAGTCGGTGGAGGAGGGATTGAAGACTCTGCCGGATAAGCAGCGGCAGATACTTGTCATGCGAGAGCTTGGCGGCATGAGCTATGCCGAGATAGGCAAGGCGCTTTCGCTTGAGGAGGGCACGGTCAAGTCGCGTATTTTCCGCGCGCGTAAGAGATTGTGCATATTTTTGCTCGACAGCGGGAACATTCCGGAGTCTCTTGCGTCAAAAGGAATGAAAGGAGGCGGCAAAACATGATAGACTGTGAAAAATGCAGAGAAATGATAAGCTGCCTTCTTGACGGCGAGCTTAGCCAAGCAGAGCAGAGCCTCGTGCGCGAGCATATTGCCTCCTGTCCCGAATGCAGAAGCGTTTATGATGCATTTTCGGCAGTGTCGGAGCAGATGCATGAGGAAGAGCCGCTGCCCGACGGACTGCATGAAAAGATTATGTCCGGCATAAAGGCAAAGCCGAAGAAGAAAACCGGTATAGTGTGGATAAAATATCTGTCCGTAGCGGCATGCCTTGCCCTTGTCATATTCGCGGGAGCCAAAAGCGGTATGTTCGGACCGGCGGAAAACAAAGTCGATTCAATCAAATTGTATGTTGAAGAGACGCTGCCTGTTCTGGACGGGAGATTCACTGGACAAACCGGCAATGGTGACAAAACAACATATACTCTGGCTCAGAATTCGAAAACAAGAGCTGCTGTCTCGGCGGAGACAGCTGAAAAGCTCCGCACACTGCTTGCGCCGGCAGAAGATGCGCACAGCGAATATGTCGTGTCGGGCGAGGCCGATTACGCGGTCAGCTTTGATGACGGTGTCGAGCCTGATTTTGTGCTCATTTATATTGATGACGGCCGCGTCTATGCCGATTACGGAAACGGAGCTTTTGCCGCCGCAGGTTCGGCGCAGGAGATATGCGATCTGCTCGATGCATGCGCAGGGGAATAAAAAGTGATATAAAACGCATAGCTGCATCTGTTAAGATGCAGCTCAGCGTGTCGAAAAAGTCCAGCAACGGCTGGGCTTTTTTGCGTTTATATGATAAAATGGTTCTGGGTGATGAAAGATGCTGGAACGCGGAAAAATGGATCGTGGTGTCATAGAAATCGTCGATACAGAGAGCTTGGTTCCCAAGGGGCATCTGCTGAGAAAAATAGATGAAGCAGTAGATTTTAACCGGCTCTATGAAATGGTGGAACCATTGTACAGCGAAGATAACGGGCGGCCCAGTGTGGACCCTGTTGTGCTGTTCAAAATGGTTCTGATCCAGCATCTGTACGGCCTGCCGTCCTTGCGGCGGACGGCGGATGAGATCAGCGCAAATATCTGCTACCGTTGGTTTCTGGGCTATACGCTGCAAGAGGAAA